>OGOV01001436.1_pt1 | contig 20962 bp, 19 predicted proteins | sample 1552711 | NCBI WGS metagenome assembly OGOV01 (sample SAMEA2580216, study PRJEB22360) | human gut metagenome | biome: human gut; feature: human-associated habitat; material: faeces | place: Denmark | collected 2008/2010 | reverse complement strand
TCCACTCCAGCCCGAAAGCTGAAACATTCCCAAATATTCCTCAATCTTATAAGACAATCCCACTGGATCCAACGCCTTGACAAAACCCGACACGACAAACACCATACTCAACAACATGTCCGGCCACATCCGGGAAATAAAACTTCTCATCATCAATCCTTTTTATCATTTACAAACTCATTCCGGTTTACCTAACTTCTCCTCTACGATTTGATAAAACATTTCTTCAATTTTTTTATTACGCAACGGATTACCGACCAGAATCACATTATTGTTCTCATCCAATAAAAATGTATGTAAAGCCTTATTTTCCGGAAGATGGGGATTCAATTTTGCAAACTTTCCCAAAGTATCTATTATCACAGGATATTCAAAATCTATCACATTTAAAGCTGATCGTACCTTTTCTATATGCTGCCTTTGAGGAGATAGTATATAATAAAATTTCAATTTATCTTTATATAATTCCGTATTTTCTATAATACTGTTCCACAAATACATTTTACTAATAACACAAGAAGAACATTCAACAGAATCCGTATATATCACCAACTTTAATCCATTTTCAACATATTCTGAAATCAACGTATCTCTACCATGTATTGTAAAATTCATATTATAGGGAAAAGATATTGCTTTGCTTTGAAGTTGCTGAATCTCTCTCTTTATTTTAGTATCATTACACCCAAATAACAAAACAAGTAATAACAGATATATAAAATATAAGGTAGTTTTCATTTACATCTGATATTTAAAAATTTCTTCATCCGTTGTTAATCCGTATATAGTATTTCCTGCTACATCAAAGGAAATAATTTTTTCTTTCAATATCATTTTTTTTAAAAAATCACCCGTTTTAGAAAAACAATGGATTTCAAAATAGTCCGGATTACCCTTATATAATGCATATATTTCCTGTTCTGTTGTTGCTATATAATCATAGAACACTTTGGGATCGCCATTCAACTCCGAGTTCAATTTAGACCATGTGGGCTGTTCATTTGAAGTTGATACTGATATTTTTGTTCTTTTATTTATATCTATAAACATCAACTGATCTACATTCCTTGAATAACAAATAATCACATCGTTATCTTTCATTATATAACTACTAAGAGGAATTTCCCCATCCTTCATTATAGTATACTCTTCTATCACCTCATTTTTTTTCACATTCTTTATTACATACAAATACCCTTTGCCCGACACAATATCTTGATAGCAAAAAATGTCTGTAGATAAAAAGTAAGCACCTTGACACCTTCCTGGTAATTTATAGATAATTTTTCCTATATCCATATTTTGTCTTATGGATTCTGTCAAATTATATTTCCAAAAAACATTTTTATTTAAATCGTGAAGATATAAAATTATGCATCCATTTTCTTTTACATTTTGCCCATTGTATCCAGCAAATAAAAATTCATTCTTTGCACGACCTTTTCTTAATATTTGGGACAACAATGAATAACTTTTCAACCCGTACACATCACGAAAATGATTAGGATTATCAGTCGTAACAACCAATAATGTATCAAACACTTTAATTCCATATCCACCGAGAGCATCGATAGGGAGTCTTTCTCCTTTCAATTCCATACATTCAGACGCTTCTAAGTTTAATACGGTATCAACATCAAAAATACGCTCATTGCTTGAACAAGCATAGCATAATACAAAGAATGTTATAGACAACAAATTTTTCATCTTATTATTTTCAAGAAGAAAAGACTCGAAAAGAAAATCAAGCCCTTTCTTCATTAGTTATTAATTATACAAAATAGTCCATTAATACATAAATTCAACTTTACTGTGGTTTAATCTACATAAAAATCTATTATAGTACAAAAAACTACCATTTACAATAACCAGTTTTCCCATTACCTATTCCATCTACATAATCACAAGAAACACACCTTAGTATCTGATTGTTATCTGCTTTTGTGTAACTATTGTAGCACAAAGATTTACCACCCTCAGATCCCCCTTCTGATCTTGTCAACGCCTCTACATTTACCTGCATAAATTTCTCGGCATCAGACATAGGCATTTTTTCATAACTTGTGTAACCAACATAACTCATCGTACAGAATAACAATGATGCAACAATAAATTTTACTCTTTTCATAACATTATCATTTTATATAGCGGAGATGTTTCTTGTTCCGCTATTTTCGTTTGTTTTTTGCGTGTAGTCCTTTCTATTTTGACTGAAATCAAAACCTGGTTTCGATTAAGTCACGGATGGAAGGGCTACTTTTTTTCATCCGTTCCGCTGAAATTAATTCTTACTTTTTTCCTGTATTCTCTTTTTAATAGGTTAGACAATGATACTTTGACACAAACTCATAAAATACATTTCATTTTTATAATATAAAAATAGATACGTTTTTTCACAAAACAGCATAAAAAGGTTGCGTGAAGGTTGCGAATTTTTTAAGATTAAAAAAACTATCTGCAAAGCTCTTATCAATAGGGACCTATTAGGGGCCCAATGCCGTATGAATAACTGAGAGCCGGCCTATCAGACTCCTATTGGGTCCTTATTGGAGCCCTATTGGTAGAAACCTTCTATAAACTTCTCATACCGTTTATTATAAATTTGATTTATTATAAGCAAAGTTCCAGGGCAGACACGGATGGAAAGATCGATTAAACATTTTTATCACTTCACCAAAATCTTATCTTACCATTCACAACCGTAAACGGACGTTCCTCTTTTCCCTCGGTTCGGTTACGCAACCAATACAATGCTCCCGAAGGCACGTTATCATATTCGATATAATCTGCTGTAGCCACTTTGCGGCCCAATGATACCCACTCTCCCCGGTCAAAATACAACAGTTCGTACACATGTCCCGGATAAACTCCGTTCTTATCATTTCGGGTAATATACTTTACGACATCCACTGATACAGGTTCTTCAAATTCCACTCCGGCCGGTTGGGATAACCCACCGTAATCCAGCAAATCGTCATTAAATATATTCCGGGAATGTAATGTGTTTTTATTTATCTTGCCTGAAGCAATACTGGTAAAGGTACAGACAGGAGATAAAACGACACTATCCCCCTGAATAAATTTCACCGAAGCGAATTCGGGATAACCATAGCGCGTCTTTTTCAGCATCCAGTATTTATATTTCTTGCCGGTATTTACCTGCAAAGTGTCGAAAGCCATGTAGTTATAATGCCGGATGACACTGATCCGGTCGTAAGGTTCCTTCGACAGATCGTTCGTCCCCTCCAATTCTACCCCTATAATGGCATTACCATAGTAATCACCTGCTGTATTATAAGAATATTTACGTTTCAAACGCAATTTTTGTAAAACGTTCTTGTCAGCAACAAGCGGTTCGACCTCCCCATCCGATTTCACCCAAAGGGGGTAATCTGCAAAAATCGGTTTGTTCCCATCGTAATAACAAGGCATATAAACAATGTCTTTCCCGATTTTATCAAAAACCACCTTGCCTCCGCGCATCTTGCCCCAGGCCACTTCATTCCAGGCCAGGTTATTGAATACACATAAATAAGCATAACCGGTATTGGATACAACATGCTTGAATTTATACTCTAAGTCCATGGCATTTTCATACTCCTCTGTCACATCCATTTTATAAGGATCCCGGATAAAAGAGGGGATAAAATTCTCATCATCCTCCGGAATCGGATTGATAAAACTAGTTTTCCGATACACTTTAGCCGTATAAGGAGTTTGGGAATAATAACATTTGCTGTTTACAAAACGATGATCCCTCACGATTGTCCAATAGTGCCGGTTTTCCTGTGTCGGATAATGAAGAACAAAGTCCACGGCAGTCGGAATGCCGAATAGTCGATTGGTGATTTGCGTACTATAAGCCCGATCGATACAGTCTAGGGCATACCGCTTGAATAAAGTATCGGAAAGTTGGTTTTTAAGCAACTCATAATTATAATAAGTACCCACCTTATTAGACACATAACTTTGGTAACTACTCAGGCTAAAACCCAGATGTGCTCCTTTCTGAAAATCGTACATCCGGTAATAAGCGGAATCTTTCCACTCGGTCAAGGGTTCGTTATTGATCCTGTAAGGCAATACATACATAAAAAAATCTTCACACGAAAGGTCATAATGATTCTTTATTTCTTTCCAAATCCCGAATGACCGTTCGATATTTTTTATGAGGTAATCGGATGTAATTTTATGCAGGTCAAATTCTATGGTGTGCTCTCCCTGGGCAACAGCAATCCGGGCAGCCATCAGGTAAAAAATCAATTTAACGGCATTGGGCTGATCACGGAAGGTGGTATCGATGTCCAGCTTCAGGCGTTGCATCGTTGTTCCGGACACGGCATAATGGGCTACCATGTTACAGATCAGGTATTCTGCTGCTTTAAATTTCAATGGATCAGGGTTTTCTTTCCGGTAATAATCCAGTACTTTTTGAAGTTCACCCCGGTTGTCTCCGCTTAACTCCAGTGCACTATTCAGATCGACAAGCCGGGGACAGTTTACCGGTTCACGCCGGCAAGCGGACAAGGTTATGGTAACACCTACAACCAATAATAATATATTTTGAAAAACCGGTTTCATAATTTCAGTTTAACTACAGACATTTTGCTATCACCTGTAATCCCATATAAGAGGCCCTCGTCTTCGTCATAGGTAATTCCCGTCAAACCGACATCAAAATTGAAGGTTTGCATCAGATTACCCTCCCAATCGTACTCCAGCAAGCGGTTGGACACAAAAGCGCCTTGCCGGTCTCTTGCATAAGTTTTCCCGGAATACAAGGCATATATCCGTTCCGGAGTGACTGCGATATCCATAAAACCGAAACGATTTTCTTTTCTATAGAGAACTTGTGGCTCGGGAGTTTCCGAAATCTCCACTCTGGGATAACTTAGCTGTTCCAGTTTTACCCGTTCGATTCCTTCCGGGCTAACCCGGCAAAAATCGATCATCCCGCTATACATATCCGCACACACGAAAGCTTGCCCGTCGGGACGAAGCCGTAAAATACTACTGGCATACAGCATTCCTTTCGTTTTCTCCTGTAAAACGGGATAGTCCGGACAGTCCGGATAAGACAGACAGTAACGGACAGAACCATCCACCAGAGAGTAAAGCAAATAACGTCCCTCCCCGTAAAAACCCGTAGAGATAACGAAATCGTTTGTTTTCACCGCAATCAAATGTTGCTCACCCCGGGGAAGTTGTATAACCGACGTTTCCGTTATCCCGCGCGTAAGCGGTGATACCGCATTCTCGATCAGTTCTCCCGTTTTGAAATCCAGTGCCGTCACACTCTTTCCATCCCATGAATTGAAAGCACTCAATGTACGGAACGGTTTCGAGGAAACCACGGCCTTCGAAGACAACACTTTGCCTGCCGGATGATCCAGATCGATTGTCTGCGCCACCCCTTCCTGCATATAGGTCGGGCCCACAATCAACCGGTTGCCCTGTTTGATAAATCCGTTTATACCATAAATTCCGGTTTGAGATAAATCCGCCAAACGAATTGCCTCCACCTGTTCGCTCTTTACTGTATTCAGACTTTCGTCATCCAGATAACGATCGGAGCACCCGAGCACGATGCCACCGAATAGCACATATAATATTCCTTTCATGATTTAATCGATTATCGCAACTTTACTTATTTGAATTCCATTTATGAAACAAAAACCTAGTGCCGGGACACAGGGATAATACGGATTTTCAGTCTCGGAAGAGGTCAAAGCCTCTACATTTTCTTTCATTAACACGCTCCAGTTTGTAGTTTGACAAACACCCAGGTTTATACTGATGGCTACGCCCGCCACCAACAATGTAAAACCAACAATTTTCAAATATTTTTTCTTCATAATACAATTTATTTTATGGGCAATGAAAATATGAAAACTCACTGGAAAAATTAAATATCAGGGTTGCTTCAAGGTTGCGAATTTTATAATTTTGCAGGCATAAATAAAAGAAATGGACAAACACTTAAAACTTATCATACTCCTGGCTGTTTGCATCATTCTGTGCAATCAACTCGTTCACTTGTATCAACTATACAAGGTCGAAAAAATTCAATACACCCATCGGCAAAACGAACTGATTAACGGGACCATTTATGAATTCAACATGAAATGTCCAGCTTCTGAAAATACTCTCAGCTTCAACGCCTTTACAAATAAATTAATTTATATAATAAACCATAAGAAAACAAGTTTCCAATTAAATACAAAAGACGATATCCGGCAAATTTCTCAACAAGGTCAGTATGATATCCGGAATCCCCGATTATGGACGTTAAAAAACTTCTACTCCTTTTTACAGGCGAAACAAGATTCCACACAAATAAAGACGCTCTCTCTACAATTGGCTATCCAAGACAGTACCGGACAAATAACGGATTCCTACCCGGCACATCTTGCAATTTTACCTTTATTCCCCGAATATCGGGAACCTCTCGGTTTTATCTCCGGTGATACTTTATACGCTACATATGACTTTCCCCTCCTTGTGTTCATTCGATCGGCTATCGGGCAAATCATTCTCACCATCATTATTTCCGCTCTGCTTATTGTTTGTACCATCAACCTCTGGCAGACCATCCGTAATGAAAAAAAGAGGGGAGAATACCGGGAATTATTCATCCATAATCTCGTACACGACTTGAAACGTCCTGTCGCCAATCAGATCAAAACCTGTTACCTGCTCCGGGAGGTACCCCCCGAAGAATCGGTCCTTTTGCTCGAACAAAGCCAGCAACAACTCAACGAGATGTTGCAATCGATCAACCGGATGCTGCTCCAATCTACGGATGCCCACGGATTACGACTAAATATCCGGGAAATCGATCTCCGCGAAATGCTGGAAGCATCGGCACAACCCGATCGTTGGAACAGGCAAACAGACAAACAAGTCGATATTCAAGTCGACTTCCGGCCGGAAAACCCGGTCATTACAGGAGATGATCATTTTTTGTTCGCCGTCTTCCAGAATTTTATCGACAATGCCTTCAAATACTCCGGCAAGCAGGTGAAGATACAAATCACCTGTACCGAACCGGATACCCGGCATCTGCAAGTCAGGATAAAAGACAACGGATTCGGTATTTCTTCCAAAAATCTGAAACATGTATTCGAACGTTACCACCGGGGAGATCAGCAAGACAACCGGAAAATCAAAGGCCACGGTCAGGGATTGTATTACGCCCGGACCGTCATTCTCGCACACGGAGGAGAAATCGGTATCGAAAGCGAAGAAGGCAAAGGGACGACCGTCATAGTCACTTTAGCCCGGGAATCCCATATCAAAAAGAAATATAAATAATAACGGACATGGATGAGGCGAAAATCAGCATTCTTTATGCCGAAGACGATGAATTCGGAGCGAAATTGACAAAAACAATTCTCGAAAAAGAGAATTTTGACAGCTTTTCATTTGACTATTATTCTGCTACAATAAAAAACGAAGCCACGGGACTGTCTGCACTGGAAACAGCCAGACGGGCCTACGATACTGCACAGCGCTTTGTGCAGGACTTCGACCATAAATTTGAAAACCTGTTTTTGTATGGCGATACCGGTGTGGGAAAAACCTTTCTTTCACACTGCATCGCCCGAGAGCTTCTCAGATCCACCCACTGTGTCCTGTACTTTTCCGCCTACGATCTTTTTGATATGATGGCTGCGAATTCTTTTTCCAGAAAAGATACCGGCACTGATGAGGAACTGATCTATGACTGTGATCTTCTGATCATTGATGACCTGGGAACGGAGCTTACCAACAGTTTCGTATCTTCACAGCTTTTTCTCTGTCTCAATGAGCGGATCATGCGCAGGAAATCCACGATCATTTCCACGAATCTGACGCTCAAAAATTTCTCGGATACCTATTCCGAGAGAACATTTTCCCGAATTGCCAGCAACTATCAGATGATATCGTTGATCGGGAAGGACATCCGTATACAGAAAATATTTTTAGGAGGAAATTAAAATGGCACAGGTAAATACAAAAGATTTTTCCACACTCCCGGTAGGAAGACTTGGACTGATTCCCCTTCAGAGCTGCAGCTCATTAGGTGCGAAAGTGAACGACTGGCTGGTTAAATGGCGTGCCGAAAGACAGTATCCTGGAATGGACTCCTTTGCATTCGAGGGATACAAGCGCGATTCTTACATTATTGACGCCAAGACTCCACGTTTCGGCTCCGGTGAGGGTAAATGCACCATCAACGAATCTGTCCGCGGTGATGATATCTACGTAATGGTAGATGTGACAAATTACAGCTTATCCTATCCGATCGGACCTTACACGAATCTTATGTCCCCGGATGATCATTTCCAGGATATGAAGCGTGTTATCGCCGCTGTAGGCGGAAAAGCCCGCAGAGTCAACGTGATCATGCCATATCTCTATGAGAGTCGCCAGGACAAACGTGTCGGAAGAGAGTCTCTTGACTGTGCCAATGCACTTCATGAGCTGATCGACATGGGTGTTGAGAATATCATCACCTTTGACGCACATGATTCCCGTGTACAGAACGCAACTCCTCTTCACGGATTCGAGACGATCCAGCCGTCATATCAGTTTATAAAAGCCCTCCTCCACAATGTGGAAGGACTTCATATTGACAATGACCATTTCATGATCATCAGCCCGGACGAGGGAAGCATGCGCAGAGCCATCTATCTTGCCAACGTCCTTGGTGTGGACATGGGTATGTACTACCGCCGTCTTGACTACAGCAAAATGGTCAAAGGCCGTCATCCGATCGCAGCTTACGAGTTCCTCGGACCAAAGCTTGAAGGCAAAGATGTCATCCTGATCGATGATATGATTTCTTCCGGTAAGAGCATCCTTGAGATCGCATCTCTTCTTAAGAAACGTGGCGCCGGCAAGATCTTTATCTGTACCACTTTCGGTCTCTTCACCGAAGGAATGGAAAAATTTGACGAAGCTTACCAGAACGGTATCTTTGATAAACTTCTTACTACAAACCTTGTTTATCAGACACCGGAACTTCTCTCCAAACCGTATTACATCACATGCGATATGAGCAAATATATCGCACTGATCATTGATACGCTGAATCATGATATGTCTGTCAGCCACCTTCTGAATCCTGCTGACAGAATCAAACGTTGCGTCAGCAACTATATGGCTCAGTACGAAAAATAATGTTTCAGATATCCCGGTCAGAAGTTTATGCAGCCGGATATTTGACGACAGAAAACCCCTGCGGAATCTCTTCCACAGGGGTTTTCTTTATTGTCATATCGTTATTGTATTGCAGGCAATGCCTGTATTCTTCAATATTTCTAATTCTTTTTTCTTACCGGTACTTACGATTACCTGTCTCTGATCTCCAGTAAGCCATGTAACAGTCTGAGCAGCATTTTCAAGATCATATGCTCCAAACATTTCTTCCAGCAGTACAGGAAGCTTCTCAGCACCGCACAGGATCTCACCCATGGCAAGGCGAAGAGAAAGATATATCTGTCCTACTGTGATCAGCCGGAGATTCTCTATCGATACAAGATCACTTCCCGTATCTACGCGGATATGGAAGTCTTCATCAATCAAAAGCTCTCTGCACGCTCCACCTGTGATTCCGCGGAGAATCTCTGACATGGTCTCAACCAGACGGTTTCCTGTCTTCTCATAGATTCTGGCAGATAATTTCTCGATCGTATCCATTGCATAATTAATAGAATCGATCTCTATCTCATCTATCAGAGGAAGATATGCATATTCTTCCATCTCCTGAATTTCCTCTGTCAGATTGGCAAGTGCCGTATTCTTTTCGTGAAGCTCATCATCCAGTTCATTTCTGCCGTCCTGAAGCTTATTCTGCTTCGCCAGCCATCTGCTCTTCATACGTTTACGTTTTTCCAGCTCGCGCACGGTACGCATCTCAAAATTAGTCTCTGCCATAAAGACAAGCGCTCCCGCAATTCCCACCAGGACTGCCGGAACCACTGTCTGCATGTTCATTCCCATATAAATTGCTGCTGAAAAAACGGCAATAACGGTAGCGCACATTATAATGATCTGCGTGCGGTTCTTTTTTTCCAGTTCACTGATACGTCCATCCAGCATCTGAAAGCCATTGCTGTCTCCACTTGTCTTAAGCGCACTCTGCTGCTCTCCAATCTGCTGCTTCTGATCCTCCAGATCGCTGATTTCTTCGCGCAGGCGGCGAATCGCCGTGCTTACTTTGCCTCTTTCAAGCTGATCTGCCTTTTTGCGGCGCTCTACCTGCACCTGATATCCTTTACGGGTCATCTTAAGTCTCTGAGAAGTACGGCGAAGGTTCACTGTCCTGTCCGCGCTCCACTGGAATCCCGCAATCTGGCGCTGCACCTCACGTACGATCTCTGATCCGGTGTTGCCTTTAAGGGGTGCAATACAGATTGCATTCTCAAAAACGGATTCACTGATTCCCTGAGCTACCTTTGAATCGCTGATCCGGTCCGCATCCATCAGCTCTCCGCTTGTTTCACAGAGAAGCTCGCTGTACGGCGTCTCCCGGTGCAGATCACGTGTCAGACGGTAATTTCTTCCGCCGCTTTCAAACCAGAGAACACCGGCATATGGAAATTCCGCATTGCCAAAAAGCATTTTTTCTATAAATGTGCGTACTTCCTCCCGCATCTGTTCTTTTTCATCGTACAGTACATTCAGACCGGATGTAAATTTCAGTGTTTTGTTTTTTATTGATCCGAAATCCTTGATTTCTATCTGTCTGATTTTCATAAGCGTTTCCTGTCATCTGCCAGAACCTGTGTACTTAAGAGGGCCTGCAATCCGTAATACAGTGCCTTCTTTTCTACAACGGTCAGATCTTTGTTCAGAAATTTGTTTATATAATCACCGATCAACGTTCCTCGATACTGTCGGTAAAGTTCCTCTATATTGTATGCCGGTCTGGATTCGTCCATAATCTCAACAATATTGCCCAGTCCATGCAACCGTTCGGTCAGCAGTACATTGTCCGGAGAAACCCGACCTTTCAGAATAAGGCGGTATATGTTTCTGCCGCCACGGCGCATCACTTCACTTCGCAGCATTTCTTCAAGCTTATATTTGCTCGGTGCGCCGCTGCGCTTTGCGTATGTGCTGCCGATGCTTTTTGCCGGGGCGCAGGTGTTTTTCGGCGCACATCTTTTCTGGCAACGCTGGCTGCGTGATAAAGCGAAGACCGCGTTAGCGGAGATTTTGTTTTTCTTAAACGGCGGCTTCGGCTTTGCATATTTCTTCCCGAATCTGCAAAACGGAACAGATAATTTTACCCGCATTTTCACATCGTTCTATGAGACACCCACGAATCTTGTCAATCAAAATATCCGCTGGGTGAACGTCATTGTGGATATGCTCATCCCGCAGCGCGCAACGCTGTTCGGCTGGGCGGTTTTATTCCCGCTTTTATACGTGCTGTACCGCGCCGTTTATGAGCACTGCGAACGGTATTTCATCATTGCCGGTATTTTTGCAGGCGGACTTGTCATGATTCATACGCATTCGTTCCTCGCGTTCGGACTCATTTGCGGCGTGTGGCTTTGCTTTGCACTGTGCCGCAGAGTGTTCCGGGGCAGCAGTGCTCATGTGCAGTTTACCGCAAAAGTCGCTGCACTCGTTTTGATGTTGCTCGCGTTCGGCGCGCAGTTTGTCACGCCGAAGCTCATCTCGCGCGAATCATCCGTGTTTCTGTATCTGGTTTTGGTTTGTGCCGCAGCATTCGTTTTGTTTGTGCTCGCACTGCTCATCATGGCGATCCGCAAGGGTTTCGGCATACAGCTTGTAAAAACGTGGGGCGTATTCCTGCTCATCGCACTGCTGCTTGCCGCACCGCAGCTTTTCACGTGGACATTCTCGCAGGCGAGCGGAGACAGCTTTATGCGTGGGTGGTACAACTGGGGCAATTTGCAGGACGGCTATTTGTGGTTCTATCTTGTGAACCTCGGCGTCACGGCGCTGTTATTCCTGCCTGCATTTTTCACGGCAGATCAGCGCCGGTTCACGGTCTGCGCTCCCGCAGCCGTCATTTGGTTCATTTGCGAGTTTGTCGTGTTCCAGCCGAATACCTATGATAACAACAAGCTGCTTTACGCCGCTTATTTTCTCGTCTGCGGCGTAGTCGCTTCATATATGGTCGAAATTTACCGCCGCCTGCGCACACTGCCGGGCCGCCGCGCATTGGCCGGCGGTGCGCTCGTACTATGCATGCTTTCTGCAGTGCTGACCATCGGCAGAGAGAGCATTGCGGGCTATTGCTTATACGGTGACAGTCAGCTCAAAGCAGCGGAGTACATTTATGAGAACACCGAGCCGGAAGACACTGTGCTGACCGATATGCGCCATAACAACGAGATCGCGGCGCTGACGGGCAGAAACATCGTCTGCGGCTCCACAAGCTACGTGTATTTTCACGGGCTCGATTACACCGAGCGCGAAACGGACATGCAAAGTATGTTCTCCGCACCGCAGGCAAACTGTGCGCTCTTTGAAAAATACAGCATTGATTACATTCTGGTCTCCGCTTACGAGCGCAATAACTTCACCGTGAACGAAGCGGAGATCAAAGCGCTGTTCCCGTGTGTCTTTGACGAAAACGGCGTGCAGATCTATAAAGTGACATTTTAATCGAAAGGATATCCCTATGCAAAGACTTTCCGATATATCCACCATTCGAGCCGTCATGGAAAAGAACGGCTTCAGCTTTTCCAAGGCGCTCGGTCAGAACTTTCTCATCAATCCCTCCGTCTGCCCGCGCATGGCTGAGATGAGCGGCGCGGCAGACTGCGCAGGCGCCATTGAGGTCGGCCCCGGCATCGGCGTTTTGACCTACGAGCTTTCGCAGGTCTCAAAAAAAGTCGTTACCATCGAGCTTGATAAGCGCCTGTTGCCCGTTTTAGACGAAACGCTTGCCGACTGCGATAACGTGAAGGTCATCAACGACGACGTGATGAAGATCGACCTGCACCGCGTCATCGAAGAAGAATTTAACGGGGAAGAGGTCGCTGTGTGTGCGAACCTGCCGTATTACATCACGTCGCCGGTCATCATGAAGCTTTTGGAAGATCGTTTGCCCATCACGAGCATCACGGTTATGGTACAAAAAGAAGCGGCAGAGCGTTTGTGTGCACAGCCCGGCACGCGCGAGTGCGGCGCTGTCAGTGCGGCCGTGCAGTATTACGCCGAGCCGGAAATTTTGTTCGAGGTCAGCCGCGGCAGCTTTATGCCCGCACCGAATGTGGATTCCGCCGTCATTCAGCTGCGCATCCGCAAAGAACCGCCTGTGGATGTGCACGATGAAGCACTTTTCTTCCGCGTCATTCGCGCCGCGTTCGCACAGCGCCGCAAAACGGCCGTCAATTCCATTTCCAACACACTGCATATGTCGAAGCAGCAAGTGACAGACGCATTTGAGCAAGCCGGGGTTCGGGCAAATTCCCGCGCCGAAGCACTCACGCTGCCGGAGTTTGCCGCTGTTGTCAATCAGCTTGCCGATTAAGGAGATGCTTTTATGAACATGAACAAAAATGTACTTGAGCATATGGATAAAGCCGCATATATCATTTGCTGTGCATCGCCGCCGTTGCCGTGCTCGTCTCCATGGTCACAGGGCCGCTCGGCTACAAAAGCCTTTCCATCGGCGCTGCCGTAAGCGCCGCCATCATTGCCGCTGCGCTCCTTTGGCACACGCTCCGCGCTGCCGCACCGAAATACAAACGATAAAATTTTCCGCATAGCAAAAGCCCCGCAATTACCGAACCAATCGGTTTTGCGGGGCTTTCTGTTTATAGTTTAAATAACGCCGAGCTCTTTCAAGGCGCGGTAAATTCCGTCGTCGTCCACATCCGTTGTCACATAATTTGCAGCCGCCTTGGCTTTTGCACAACCGTTGCCCATCGCAACGCCGAAGCCGACATCGCGCAGCATGTCCACGTCGTTCGGGCCGTCGCCGAACACGAGAATTTCATCGTTTCTTATCCTGTAATGCGCCGCCATTGCCGGAATGCCGATTTGCTTGCCACCGTTCTCATGAATAACATCGTAGCAATAGGAAACTGTGTGCGTATACTTAATATGCTTTAAAGGCAAAATGCGCGAAGCATAGATTTCCGGGTCATACAGCATCAGCTGATACACCTCGTGTTTACCGATGCGCGACACGTCATAGAGGGGAGGCGCGGGCAAATTATGTCTGTAAAAGTTCTCGTCGATCTGCTTTGCGGGTGTTGCGGCAAAGCACTCGCGCCCCTCGGCAATCAGGCAGGGGAAAGGCTCCTCTTTTTGCAGCTGCATCAAAAGCCGAATGTCTTCCGGGTCGATCGCCAGCGTATGTAAAACCTTGCCGTTTTTATCGAAGCAATATTGCCCCGTCATCGCGGCAAAGCCGTCAAAATCAAAATAATCACGCAGGAAATACGTCATTGGCGTCACACGGCCCGTTGCAACGAATAACAAAACGCCATTTTCACGCGCTTTTTTTAGTGCATGCAGCGTCGAAGGCGGCATACGTTTATCCCGCCCGAGCAAAGTGCCGTCAATGTCAAAGAAAATGGCGCGAAAAGACATGGTACCTCCAAAAGAAAAAGCTTTCGCGCGGAAAGCCTTTTAGAAATTTATGCTCTCTCTTTATATTTTTCTACGATGAGATTTGCGCACTTGTAAATGTCGCCGCCGCCAAGCGTTAAAATGAGGTCGTTTTCCTTAGCGTGCGTCATCACATAATCCGCAATCTCCTCAAAGCTGCCAAACCAGCAGCTGCCGGGAATCTTCGCCGCAAGGTCGCTTGTGTGAATGTTATACGTGTTCGTCTCGCGCACGGCGAGAATTTCCGTCATCACAACATGCTGGGGGATGGAAAGCGCCTTTGCAAAATCATCCAGCAGCATTGCAGTGCGGGAATAAGTGTGCGGCTGGAATACCGCCCAAACCTCATGGTAGCCCATGCGCACGGCAGCGGAAAGCACAGCGGAAAGCTCTGTCGGGTGGTGCGCAAAGTCGTCGGCAACGGTCACGCCTTCAAATTTGCCTAAAATCTCAAAGCGGCGGTGTACGCCGGAGAAGTCCTCAAGCGCCTTTTTGATATGCTCGCCGTCCACACCCATGCCATGTGCCGCAGCGGCAGCCGCCAAAGCGTTCATCATGTTGTGCTCACCCGGCACGCGCAGGCTCACGCGGCAAACGCGCTCGCCCTTATACATAACGGTAAAGTCTTCGCAGACCGTATCTTCTTCGTTGAGCTCCGTCACGTAGTAATCGCTTTTATCCGTTCTGCCAAATGTGACGATCTCCGCATTCGTAATGCCCTCTACGGCGCGCATGGCGTTGGCGTTATCTGCATTGACGATGATGCGCTTTGAGGTCTGCAAGCAGAACTGATGAAACGACTTCACAATATTATCGAGCGTGCCGAAATAGTCGAGATGATCGGCATCAATATTTGTGATGATGCTGATGGCGGGGTGGAGCTGCAGGAACGTATCGACATATTCACACGCTTCGCAAACAATGTCCGCACTTTTGCCGACTCTGCCGTTGCCGTTGATGAAAGGCAGCTTGCCGCCGATGACGGCGCTCGGGTCACGTCCGGCTTCAATCAAGATCTGCGTGAGCATGCCGGTCGTCGTCGTTTTGCCGTGCGTGCCGGAAACCGCAATGGGGTTTGCAAACTTCTTCGTCAAAAGGCCGAGCATCACGGAACGCTCCAACGTCGGAATACCCTTTGCACGCGCCGCGACGAGCTCCGGGTTATCCTGCTTTGCAGCCGCCGTGTACACCACGACCTCCGCATCGCCGATATTCTCCGCGCGGTGGCCCATGTGCACCGGGATGCCGTAGCTGCGAATACGTGCGAGCGTGTCGGATTCATTGATGTCGCTGCCGGTGATGATATAATCCTTGTGGTGTAAAATCTCCGCCATAGGGCACATACCGGAACCGCCGATGCCTACAAAGTGCAGACGACGTACGGTATCGAGCAGGTTAACGTTTTTATCGGTCGTATTATTCTGATTCGTCATAACGAAAGAGTCCTTTCTGAATTGGCTTCACGCAAAACTTGTTTTGCGAAATTATCTGAAATTATGTAATACACTGTGTTATATCTCAAAAACATAGCTATGCGTCCGAAATTGCATACCCATACACATACATTATACCGCCAACGGGCAGAAAAATAAATAGCAAATTCAAAAAAGTATAAAAAAGTCTTTCAGGGCGCACAAAAGCCGCCCGTTTCCATAAAATGAAGCGGATGATAATTTGAAAGGTGGGGGAAATATGCCCATGATCAATACATTCGGCGTCATCGGCGGCGATGAGCGCATGAAATATTTGGCGCAGTCCATTGCGGCGGACGGTTACCCCGTGTGTGTCTGCGGTTTAGAAAAGCTCGGCACCTGCCGCGGCGCAGCGGAATGCGACCTGCCGCAGCTCGCGGCGAAAAGCTCCGTCATCCTTTTGCCGCTGCCCGCAACAAAGGACGGTCTGTTTTTAAACGCGCCGTATGCCGAAAACGAAATTCGTTTAGATGACGATTTTGCGCGTCTTTTTATGCACAAAACGGTGTGCGGCGGCATGCTTCAGCGGTTGACCGCCTCGTCTTCCCTGTGGCGTGAGATTGAGCCCGAAGACTACTACCGCCGCGAAGAGCTTGCCGTCGGCAACGCGATCCCAACGGCAGAGGGCGCAGTCGGCATTGCGATTCGCGAATACCCCGGCACGATAAACGGCGCAAAATGTCTCATCACGGGGTTCGGGCGCATCGGGAAAAATCTGGCGATTATCCTGCGCGGTATGGGTGCAGAGGTATTCTGCGCAGCGCGCAAAAAGGCCGATCTCATGCAAATGCGCGCGTTCGGCGTGCAGCCGTTGACGTACCGCGAGATCAGCAGAAGGTTCGATCTCATTTTCAACACTGTGCCCGCAAAGGTTTTGACTTCGCCTGTGCTCATGCAGCAAACGCGCGATACGCTCATCATCGAGCTTGCCTCCGCACCCGGCGGCACCGATTTGAAGCGTGCGGAAGAATTGCACCTGCATGTCATCGACGCGCCCTCGCTGCCCGGCCGCGTCGCGCCGAAGACGGCGGCGGAGTATATCAAAGAGGCGGTCTACAATATTTTGGAGGAGTAGTGATCGACATGCCCACGCTTGCCTTTGCCATGTGCGGATCGTTCTGCACATTTGAAAAAGCTCTCGCGCAGCTTGCTCTGCTGCGAAAGGACTGGGATATGTTGCCCGTGATGAGCGAAACGGCGTACACGACCGATACACGCTTCGGCACGGCGGAAAGTTTTCACGAGCGCATAGAAAACATCTGCGGACGAAAAATTATCCACACCATCGCAGAAGCGGAACCCATCGGCCCGAAGCGTCTTGCCGATGCCGTGCTCGTCGCGCCGTGCACGGGAAACACCGCTGCGAAGATTGCAAATGCCGTAACGGATACAGCTGTCACGATGGCGGTAAAATCCGCCCTGCGCGTCTCCATGCCCGTTGTACTGTCCCTCGCCACAAACGATGCTCTCGGTGCGTCGTGCAAAAACATCGGTCTGCTTATGAACACGAAAAACATCTATTTTGTGCCCCTCGGACAGGACGACCCCATAAAAAAGCCGAATTCTCTCGTCGCACATTTCGACCTAATTCCCGAAACGCTTGCAAATGCCGTGCGTGGAGAACAGTTGCAGCCTGTTTTGCGATGAAGTGCGCCGCGAAAGGCAGTTGAATTTGTAAAAAAGCTGTGCTATACTGAAAAGCAGAAACGGCAATGCCGAAATGGGAGGCTATTATGCTCTACTGCACGAAATGCAAAAGCATCTGCGAGGATTCCACACAAACCTGTCCGAACTGCAAGCGCAGCCGCGGTCTGCGGCCCGTAAAGCCCGAGGACGAAGTGTTTTTCCTCAAGGTCAGCGAGGGGGAAGCTGCGGAGCTTGCGCTGCTCTTTGAGCAAAACGCGGTGCGCCATGCGATACACCCCGTAAAAGGTGGCTTTTCCACCAGCGTGTACGACCCGGAGTATCTGCCGACCGATAAGGATATTTACGTGGAATACCAAGACCTCGAACGCGCCAAAGAGCTGATGCTCAAAGAGCGGGAAGAGCAGTCGCAGGAAAAACCGTCCGAAGAGAACGATATGCCCCGCGGCAAGCGTATGCTCATCCAGTCGCTTTCTGTCATCGCGTTCATGGCAATCGTCATTTTGGTCGTGCTCGGCTCAGATTTCATCGCAAATCTTTTAAAAGCGCTTTTCACAAAGTAAGCACTGCCGCGAAAATAGGATATTATTAAAGATTGGGGAAGTCCAAATGAAACAGTACAGACCGGATACAACGTGTATCCACGCGGGCTATACGCCCGGAAACGGTGAACCGCGCGTTCTGCCCATCGTACAAAGCACCACATACACCTATGACAGCTCCAAAGAAATGGGCGATCTGTTCGATTTAAAAGCGGACGGCTTTTTCTATACGCGCCTCGGCAACCCGACGCTCGACGCTGTGGAAAAGAAGCTTGCGGCACTCGAGGGCGGCGTAGGCGCGCTCGTCACATCTTCCGGCCAGGCAGCCACCATGATGGCCGTTCTGAACATCTGCCACGCAGGAGGTCATGTTGTGTGCTCCAGCGCCGTATACGGCGGCACATTCAACCTGTTCTATAAAACCCTGCATGAAATGGGCATTGACTGCACATTCGTTTCGCCGAACTGCACCGAGGACGAGCTGAACGCCGCATTCCGCGAGAACACCCGCTGCGTGTTTGCGGAAACGCTTACGAACCCGTCTCTCGTCGTGACGGACCTCGAAATGTTTGCAAACGCCGCACACGCGCACGGCGTACCGTGCATTGTCGATAACACGTTCCCGACGCCCATCAACTGCCGTCCGTTCGAGTTCGGCGTAGACATCGTTACGCACTCCACCACAAAGTACCTCGACGGTCACGCGGTGCAGCTCGGCGGCGCCATTGTAGACAGCGGTAATTTCGATTGGAACAACGGCAAGTTCCCGGAGTTCACAGAGCCGGATGAATCTTATCACGGCATCGTGTATGCCGAGCACTTCGGTAAGGCGGCGTATATCGCAAAAGCGCGCTGCCACCTGATGCGTGACATTGGCGCGCAGGCCGCCCCGATGAACGCATTTTACCTCAACCTCGGCATGGAAACGCTCGCACTGCGCATGGAGCGCCATTGCTCGAACGCGCAGAAGATTGCCGAATTCCTCGAGCAGGACGACCGTGTGGCGTGGGTCAACTATCCGGGTTTGGAGAGCAGCCCGTACCACGAGCTCGCTATGAAATATATGCCGCACGGCACCTGCGGCGTCATTTCCTTCGGCATCAAGGGCGGCAGGGAAGCGGCCACCCGCTTTATGGACAGCTTGGAGCTTGCCTCCGTCGTCACGCACGTCGCAGACCTGCGCACCTGCGTGCTGCACCCGGCCAGCACCACGCACCGCCAGATGACCGACGAGCAGCTCAAAGCCGCCGGCGTTCCGGCAGGTCTGATTCGCCTGTCGTGCGGTCTGGAAAACAAAGAGGACCTGATCGCGGATCTCACAAACGCACTGGAGGCGATTCGCTGATGCCGATTAAAATTCCCAACCAGCTTCCTGCCACGCAGACGCTCCGGCAGGAAAACATCTTCGTGATGACCGAAACGCGCGCCATCACGCAGGACATCCGCCCGCTGCGCATTCTGCTTCTGAACCTGATGCCGACGAAGGTCGACACCGAGACGCAGTTTGCGCGCGTGCTCGGAAACACCCCATTGCAGATTGAACTTGAGCTTGTCGCGCCGAGAAGCCATATATCGAAAAATACCTCGCAGGAGCACATGCTGGCGTTTTACAAGACGTTTGACAAGGTGAAAGACCAGAATTTTGACGGCCTCATCATCACCGGCGCGCCGGTCGAGCAGATGGAGTTCGAGGATGTCGACTACTGGGACGAGTTCTGCCAGATCGTCGACTGGTCGCAGACGCACGTGCTCTCGACGATGTATCTGTGCTGGGGCGCCCTCGCCGGCCTCTACCACCTCTACGGCATCCCAAAGAAGATGCTCGGCGCCAAGCTCTTCGGCGTGTTCAAGCAGCGCCTCTGCGACGAGTACAACTTCTTGACCAACGGCTTCGACGAGGTGCACTACATGCCGCACTCCCGTCACGCCGCCATCGACACCTCGGCCCTCGCCGAGCACCCTGAGCTGCAGATTCTTTCCGAGGGCTTTACGAGCGGCCCGGCGCTTCTTGCCACGCGGGACTTCCATGAGGTGTACGTGACGGGCCACTTCGAGTACGGGCGCGACACGCTGAGCTCCGAGTTCTGGCGTGACTTCCACAAAGGCCTGCCCATCCGCGTGCCCGAGAACTACTTCCCCGACGACGACCCCGAGCAGCAGCCGCTCTTTACCTGGCGTGCGCACGCGAACCTGCTGTACCGCAACTGGCTCAACTGGATCTACCAGATGACGCCCTACGAGCTCGAGCGGATCCCCGAGGTCATCGAGCAGCTGCGCGGCGGCGGCGACATCATGACGGACAAGTTCTAAGGGGCCCGCGTGGCGCAAGGCGGCAAAGAGCGCATAACGGAGGAGCTGCTTGAGCAGCTCCTCGCGTCGTCGACGCCGGAGGCCTACCTAGCCTCCGAGGGCGCGACGGTCGAGCGCGATCTACCTGACTATCTGAGTGAGCTTCTGGAGGAGCGCGGGATTCGCCGCTCTGACGTGGTGCGCGCAAGCGGCCTGAACGCGACCGTTGTCTATGACATCTTTTCCGGAAAGAGCCGCCCGGGCCATGACCATGCCGTCATGCTCGCCTTCGGCCTCGGCTGCAATCTGCGCGAGGCGCAGCGCCTGCTTCGGTTGGCGGGCGTGAGCGAGTTGTGGTGCAAGGTCCCGCGCGACGCGATTCTTATCTGGTGCTTCGAGCACGGTCTTTCGTGCGAGGAGACCGATGAC
>OGOV01001435.1_pt1 | contig 20974 bp, 19 predicted proteins | sample 1552711 | NCBI WGS metagenome assembly OGOV01 (sample SAMEA2580216, study PRJEB22360) | human gut metagenome | biome: human gut; feature: human-associated habitat; material: faeces | place: Denmark | collected 2008/2010 | reverse complement strand
ACATCGCCGTCAACGCCGCCGTTTATGATAAGCGAACCGTAGAACCCTTTCGGGACATACCCTGCCGCCGTCATAATTCCGACCGCCGTTGTTATCTCGCCCGTGTCATAAATTTTAAAACCGTTCTCATCGGCTGTCTTTGCAAGCTCGGTGATAAACGCCCGATATTTGCCTTTGTATCCGTTCTCGGTAAATTCATCTCCTAAGAATACATTGATATGCTCGCCGATTAAATTCTCATCATATACAGTCGAATAAAAACCCTTTCCCGACACGTATTTCACACGGCTGTCGAGCTTGCATATTGCACGATTTCCAAAACCCTCCAAATGTGCGTTCGGAATATCCGATTCGTTGTCCGCGCCTTTGAGAGCGTCTATAATCTGCTTTAAAACTCCGTATTCAGACGTTGACTTTATCACATCGTCAGATATTACGGTCGGGGTGACTTTTATCTCAAATATTCCGCTTGTTATCTGTCCGTCTTGCGTGATGATTTGTACCTCACAAATACAAATTCCGACCGCCGTCAGCGTTTGCGGCGAAACAACAAACTCTGCTGTTCCGTCCTCGCATATATTCCCCGATGTTTCGGTGTATGTGCCGTCGGGTTTGGCGCAGTTCAATACCGCCGTTGCCGTCTTTGGTATACACAGCGCAAGACCGCCGCTTAACAATGCGACATTGATGTGATAAAGACCGCCGTCACCCTGCCGCGCCGTCAGATATTGCCGTACGGGACTGCTCGACTGTACATCAAGCTTGATTGGTATGTTTATCTGCATTTTTATCAGCTCCCTTTAAGTTCATCTATTGCAGCTTTTAATTCGTTTATCGCCGCAACTATCGAGGATTTGTTTGTCGTAGCAAGAGCGGATAATACGCCAACATCCGCCATATTCACTTTTTCGGACAGTTTGTGAAGTTTATGCGCTCCGCTATCGGGGTCTATGCAAACATTAGCTGTAACATCGCCGTTTTTAGCCTCGATACCGACAACGCCCGGAACGTTATCAGCTCCGTCTGTCTCAATCGTAAGATGCTGACCTGATATTAGTCCAGTCTCTGATATACCTGCATTTACTCCAATAAAATTACGTGCTTCAATCCCCCGTGATATTGATGAAACAACTATATTTGTTGTAGTGGAATCATACGACAGTCTGTCCGCCACGTTCTCATCAATTAGGCTCTTTCCATCAACCCTATCAACCTTATTCGGAAGGTCGTTAAGGTTTACCATACAGAAGTTGGAATTAGTATCGGTAAAGCCAATTTGAACATTGCCCGGTGTTATTGTAGTGTAATAATTCGTATCTGTTGTATTTAATACGGTTATCCTTCCGTCTGAAGTGAGTAGTCCCGGTGCGCCGTCAAGCTTTGTATCCAATTCGGACTTATCAACCTTTTCGGAAAGTTTGTGAACCACAACCGAACCTCCCGCTTCTTTTTGCACATAAGCAATAACATCGTGACCATCTTTTGCTGTAATGTCACCACGTGCAATAATCTCACTGTATGATTCGATTGCCCCATCTGCAAAAATTCTACATTTAACTTGTAATGCACCGTAATAATCAGACAAAAAATCCGCCACAGTCTTATCAATCAACGTTTTGCCGTTAACTTTATCAACCTTGTTGGCTAAATCCGTTTTATCGGCTTTTTTTGCTAAATCTGTTTTATCGGCTTTTTGTGACAGCCTGTGGGTTTCGCCCGTCTTTACAAGACGCACGTCCGCATTTTCGTTATTTGTGTTTATCATTATTCCACCAAAAGGAATAAGCGTTAAAGAGTTCCCCAAACCCGATGCGTCGCTTTCGATTGTAATACTCCCTGATTCAATTTTAGTTGATTCAGAAAAGGCCGTACTTTTCACCCTCAATCCTTGTGAGGGTTCACTCACCTTAATCAAAATTTCTTCCTTGTCAGTATCATACTCCAAATTATCCGCCACGCCACTATCAATCAACGACTTACCGCTTACCTTATCTACCTTTGTGTCAAGTTTGGTGTCTGTCGAATCAAGTTTTGCCTTGACCGTTTCCTCAACCGCACCGACCTTTTCGCCGACCTCTGCATAAAGGTCATTCTTCGCGTCCGCCGCCGCTTTGTCCGTATAGGCTTTTGTTGCGGTTTCCGCGTCTTTAAGTTTTTTGTCAATAACGGGTTTTGTATAAAAATCACCGTTGTCACCTTTCTTTTTCGATATGTTACCTAACATTTTAAATAACCTCTCTAACATATTTTGTTTCATATTTTGTTTTCCTCATAATTTGCGTCGTTTGGTTGTAATTCCGAATTACGCATTACGCACTCCGAATTAACAAAGTATCGCCCTTATGTTTATACGGCATATCTCGCCGCCGTTGACAATTTTAAGTGCCGATACCGTCTTGTTTATCTCGTCACCCGGTGTAATCTCCTGCCACATCGCGTTTTCGCTCTCATAATGCGCCGACAATGTTCCGTATAATTTAAGTTGGTCGCTGTCACACATCCACCCGATGTCATTTACACTGCGCTGCATCTTCGATACGCTCGGCATTTTCACAATAACGGTTTCGTTCGGCTTTAATGTCCTCTCATATGTATAACAAAAGGCTTCGCCGCCGTTCCTTTTAAACATCTCACGCATTGCCGTCACTCTCCGTTTCGTCCGTATTCGATTTGGTATTTGCTTCGGAATTTGTTTCTGCATCCGTTTTTTCTTTCTCTGTTCCCGGCTCCGTTTCGGAGTCCGTTTTCTCGGTCGCTTCCGTCTGTTGTGTACTCTCTGTCTTTATCGCCTGAATCTCGACCGATACCGTTCCGTCACTTCCGCGGCGAATATACGCCGAGTTCAAATCGGTATATCCTTTAAGCCCCCAGCCATAGTCCGCGTCATCGGGCTTGAAAATCAGGGTTTGCATATTTTCCGCACTAAAAAGCGCGTCAACGTTCTCTGCGCTGAGTGCCGCCTTGACCGAAAAGACCAAAAGCCACCGTCTTTTGCCGTTCGCCGTCTTTGACATCTGTTCAATCGGCTCACCGCATTCAAGTTCATAATTTCCGATAATAAGTTTCATAATAATACCTCCAAAAATTTATATAAATTTTAATTGTTTTCAATTAAGCCTTCCCCTTGAGGGTCGCAGATTGCCAGTGGCAATCGTTTTGCGATTTGCCCGAGTCGGGAGACGAGAAAGGTGTCACCGTCAGGTGACGGATGAGGTGTTAATTCCGCATTCCACATTCCGCATTGATTTAAACCCCATTCACCTTATCGCTAAGCGCCGTTAAATACCTCGCATATACGGGTTTGCCCTCTGCGAAATGCTCCGCATAATCCGCATTCGTCACATCCGTTTCGCTGTCCGAATTGTTCACACAGCATAATATATAATTCACCGCATTGTACCGCCACGCATAAAGTGTCTTGTCCGCATCGATTTTCGCGCCGACGTTACTTTGCGACTCCGTAAAGTTTAAGACATAGTATATACTTTTCCCTGCCAAATTGCCGTATAATGTACTGTCGTTCGGCAAAAATATCTCATCTTTGTTTTCTGTGTATGGGCTTCTGCCTCTGCCCAAAAAATCCGCAACAACAGCATTGACGTTCTGACAAAGCCTGTTCCAGTCATCATTCGGCACGCTCGCCGTTGCAATGCCCGTCTGCGGCGTTACCGTCCAACTGAAATAATCGGGGCGCAAATAATTGACCGTTGCTGATTTCGTTGCCCTGTTCCCGTTCTCGTCAACCGCATACAAAACCGCATTGGTTCCCGTTACATACGCCACCGATACGGTGATTGTATATATTCCCGTCCGCGACAGGTTAAACTCGAATAATGCGCCCTGCGTAACATCACTCTTGTTTATATTTGATATGGTTTTGTTTCCCGTACCGCTCTCCGCTATCTCTACTTGATAATACGAATATTCGTCCGACGGAGCATTAAACCTAATTCTTGCCCTGTTACAGAACCTGCCGACAAACACGGGATAACGTAATAATATATTCGTCGGCTGTGTGGTGAACGTTGACCAATCACTCCACGCCCGGTTACTGCTGTCATTTTTATCAATCGACCCCAACCGCATTTCATACTTCCGACAAAATTTCGCTTCGGGTATATATGTTAAAAACGATACCGCTCTCTCTGAATCGGTGCCGCCGCTCACATCATCAAATTCAAACTCGGATGTTGTACCGGTTACCGTATCTTTGACCTGCCATATAAAATTCGCATTTTCGTCCGTCATCCCCGAAAGCTTTATACGCGCGGCGGGTCGATTCGATGTCGTTTCAACTCTGTTACTGTCCAAACTCGGCTCATTCGGTGCGGTCATTGTCCGCTGTTCCGCAAGCGTTGTGAACTCAATAAAATTACCGCCGCTGCTGTTCTTTATCAGATAAAGAGGTGTATTATTATTTTGGTCACTCACCTGTGCATAACAATATAGTTTGTATGTCGTGCCGCTTGTCAATGGGTCGCCCAACACCGCAGGTTCGCCCGAGATATTTTTACCGCTCCCGACCGAACCGTTGGACGATACCGTTATAACGGCGCGAACGTACTCAAAGCTGTTTAAAACACTCGTTCCGCCTTTTCCCCCGATATATTTTTTCAAAAACCAAATCCCGAGGTAATTATCCGATGTAAAGTTGTATTCCAGATTATATATATTTGCCGTAAAACTGTTCGTTCCGACGTTCGTCACCGTCCAATACGCCATATCTCACACCTCATCCAAACACCGCAATGCCGCCGCTTCCGCCGCCGTTATTCTTTACATAATTTTCAAGTGTAACAGAGCTTCCCGATGTTCCGACATATATTTTGTTCGGGGCTTGCGTTAGGTAAATAACAGAAGCATTAATGCCTATTCCTGTCTTTCCCGCCGCACCGCCGTCAAGCGTGCTTATATTTGCACCCGAATTAAAAATTATACTCCTCTGTTCATTATCTGTAGAAGCATCGCCGATTTTTAAATTACCATCCACCTGCGCAATCTTTGTTATGCGCACATTTCCTCTCATTTTAAACCCGTCCGTCGTCTGCTCAAACACCGTTCCGAAATTCGCATTGCTGCCCGATACCCACTTTTCACCGTCATAGTGCCAATAAAGGTTAGTTGTTGTATCATAATATATAACGCTTTCAATCTTTGACGAAACATTATTAAAATTATTCACCTCAACGGGGTTTGAATACGCCGCATTGACCGCCGTTGTTATGCTGTCCTTTGTCTGTTCTATCTTTGAGTTAAACTCTCCGACATCGGTTTCAATCGCCGAAACACTGCTCTCTATCGAATCCGCACGTTGATTTATTGCGGTTTTAAATGTTCCGACATCTTCCTTTACCGCCGTAACCTCTGCCGTTATTTCTTCCGCTGTCTGCGTCAGCTTTGAATCGAATTTACCGATATTCTCTTGATTCTTTGTCACCTGCGTTTGTATCTTATCCGCGGTTGTCTCAATTGTGGCGCAACGCTCACCCAGCTCATCACTTTTTACAACAAGAGCCTTTATCCCGTCCGCGCTTACCTCTATCTCGGTTTTCATACCCTCTTTTTCTTTAATTAGGTATTCCGAAAGATTGCTGTCGTCAAGGTTTTCAATTGTGTCGTTATACGCACGCTTAAACCGCGCCAGCTCATCTCTGAGCTCCTGAACCTCATTCCTCAGCTGTTTAAAATTCATCTTTGATATTTCTGTATCAGACATACAAATCACCGCCTGCCTCAAACCACAATTCCAAGCCGTACATCGTCACATATCCGTGTCCGCAAACGTGCATTTTTATACCCCAATGCGCCGTCTGCCGCGGCTTTACTCTGACCGCGACCCGTCCGCTCTTGCCGCCCGACGAATATACAAGGTGCGACTTGCTTTCATCAAACTTTTCATCGTCGTATAAAAAATATACTTTAAATTCCGCACCGTCCGCTATATCCGTCATCATCTGCAACTTTTTGATATGCTTGATATTTGCCGAAATCTCGTTGTTGTCCTGTCTTGTTATTATGTCGGTTTCAAACTCAAAATCCTGTTCAAAATCGTTCGTGTCGGTGCGATAAACCTTTCCGTCACCGCCGAGATAATACATCCCCGTCTTGTTATGTGCAAAGCATTTGATTTTTCGGTCTATCCCCTGCCGTGACCATTGCTCCGCCACCGTGTCATAGGTGAAATAATACTTATTGCCGCCCTCATCCTCACAGTATAAGAAATAGTTTCGGTTGTCCGTCCCCGCAACCGCATATTTATATTCACCGATGTTCAAATAATATCCGAGTATTCTTGGGTTCGACCCTGTATAAATCTTTACGTTATCATTTGATACAAATATAAGCCGTCCGTCAACCTCTTGAATCGTTCTGAAATCAATCGCACCCTCTGCGAATATCTCATTTATCCTAAACGGGTTCTTTGTGTTGTATATCTCCTGCATATAATCGCGCTTAAAACACACAACATTTCCCTGATATGATATAAGCCCCGTAAAAATCCCGTCCGCTTTCGCGTTCGCCTGTGATGCCGATACCCACGAATTCGATTCGTTGTATGACTTTATCGTGTCTAAGGTCCAGTTACAATAGTCATTAAATCCGCTCGCATATACGCGGCTGTCATCAACGCCGAACACACGGCTCAAATGCACCGTTGCGTATTTGAGCTTCGGCACATTCGGGGCGGTCGATACACGCCAATCCCATTTTGTGCCGCCGCCATCGAGCTCAACTTCAACATACCGCCACGTTTCGCGCGTTGCCGCGTTGTAATAATAATATCCCGTATTCGCCGTGCTGTCGGGCATAGATGATAACGTCCATTTTTCCAATTTCTCATCATAATCATCATCCGATTCCTGCGCACCCTCAATTATACTGTCATCCTTTGCCTTGTTGTATGTGCGAACAACCGCGTCCATACCGTCACATTTAAAATATGTCTTGTCGCTGTTCAGTCTGAATTTGTATTCACCATAATGATTTGTACCATTATCGGTTTCGACATCGATGTATTCATACCATTTGCCGTCTTTTGTGTTATATATAAGCGTTCCGTATTCTCTCGGTTCAACGCTGTCCGTGCCGGCATAATAATATGTTTTATCCGCATCGCTGTCGGTGTATTTTTCCGCTGTAAACCTCGCCGTTTCTATGTACATCGGCATAGCCACCCTGTCGGGATAAATTAAAAGTCTGCGCCGATACGAACCGCCGACGGGGTCTGTCGGCGTGTCATAAACATTGAATTGTACCATTGACCTAAATGTGTTCTCATCATATTCAACGGTATCAATCCCGTCATTATCGTCCGAATCGTCAACACCGCGGCTCACCATTCCCGTATATATCGTCGCTCCCTCATCCTTAATATAATCAATCCAAACAGCGTTGTTCTTTATATAAATAACGCATAAAAAATCATCAAAGCCATAGAGAGCCGCCGCGTTTGAATACTTTGATACTTTTAACAACGCTGTGTGCCGCATAGACGGCGTGAGATAGGGCGTGTGTTCGGTCGAAATATTTAACTCTTCCGAGAGCATACCCGTATCAATCTCTTGTCTGCGGTTCAACCCCGACCAGTTTATCTTTGTCATTTTATATGCCTTGCCCGATTGCGGCAAGGGCATTTGCAGGTACGAAAGACCGCCGTCATTTTGTTTTTTCTTCGCCATATATCACACCTCAAATCACATAGCAAACGCCGCCTGCCGCTGTTTTATCCACTGTTTAAACGTTTCCAATAAAACGTTATAGTCACTCAGCCATTTCGCCGCCAAAACATCTTCGTTCGCTATCTTATACGCTTCGCCCCTCAGCTTTGCCCTCGCAATATCCAAAAACTCGGGCGGCAGCATTACATTTTTGCTGTCTATCTCGTCATTTTCCGATACCGTCTTAACCTCGGGGCGTACAAAGTACATTATTTTCATACCGTATGACCTCGCATAGGGTGAATTAAAACCCAAATTACCGTTTATCTTATAATAAACATCCGGAAAGGTCGCACCGCTTGTCAAATTTGTCTTGATGAGCTGTCTGTCACCGACAAACACAGTGTATATATCCTCAAACCTCGGCTTTGCGTGACCGTTCGGCACATCTGCCGTCGCCAAATCAATCTCGTTTGATGATATATCGGCTCTGTCAATCGTCAAACACCGCTGTTCCTTGATTATTTCGCTGTATATAAGCTGTTCGAGTGCCGTCAGCCACCCGACATAGCTCCGATTCGTTATCGGATAAGCCACATCCGCTTCGGTTATAATATCGGCGATTAAGTCCGCCGCCGAAATACCGCTGTCAAACATCACCACGTCACCGTCCTTCCGCCCCAAACTCTGCCTTTGGCGTTGTCATTCCAATATTTTAAATAAGCCTCTTGTGCCTTTCGTACAAACTCGCTTTTATACGCTTCGTTTCCGCTCGCATAAAATAAAATATTGTCAACGATTGCCTGCATAAACAGCGGCCGTACGGCTAAATCGTTGTCAAGCGACATAATCGGTTCGAATTCCGCTCCGTCCGCCAAAACAAATTTGTCATACGATGCCAAAAGCTCCGATACCGTGTCGTTTAAATAATTAAAAAACCTCCGCTGTTCCAAAGGCACAACAAGGTTTACTTTTTCATAAATTATTCTCGCGTTCATAACGAAACACACTCCTTTAAATTTTGTTCAGCAAGTGCCGCATTCCTCGGGGGCATAACGCCCCCGAAAGCGACAAAAATACAATACTTATACCTATCAGCCTGCGCAATTGTAAAAACGCACACAGCCGCCGGGGTTCTTACAGATAAGCTCGCCGTAGTTCGCAAGCAAAGCGCGGTATTCCGACCTGTTTTCTTTAAGGTTAAAGATACCGCCGCCCTGTAACTCACAGAAATTCCATTCCTGTGTATGCAGTTCAAGAGCCGATGTGTCGATACCCCACATTTCGCCGTCGGGTACAAACTGTTCGTTCACAACGTCAACCTCTTTGTTGCCGAATATGAATTTAATGGACTTAAATCCGCCCTCTAACTCTCTGCCCTCAACTCTGAGCTTGTTTGTTTCGAGGTATGCAACATATGCGTCAAATGCGTCATCGCCGCAAAGCAGCATATCTACATCCGAGTTCTTTTCTCTCTGCGCAAATCTCAATCCTCTTGTGATGTCCTGATTTGTTACGCCGCCCGTGTCACAGCCGATAACGGTCGGATAAAGGTAAGGATTCGACGCTTTGTCCACGCCGTAAATCTTTGCGATGTTATTGTCAAAGATTGCGCCCAAGCCTGTGATTTCGCGGTTATAAGAGTTCTGAACGGTGATAAATCCGCCGCCTGTCTCCGCGCCGCTTGCGATTGCCGCCTTTGTGATAGACGTATTTGCACTCGCGCCGTCTAAGGTTATTTTATAAACCTTTTCAGCCGCCGCACCCTCACCCGTCGGGGTAAAGGCAGTAGTCATATGCTCGATAGACTTGATTCTGAGAGCCGTTCCGTTTGAATCGGGTGTCGTTCCGCCCTTTACATAAAGGTCAACGGTCAATCCCTCTTTAAGCATCTTGACATCGTTTACATACGCGGTGATAACACCGTTTGAATACGTTGTCGCGTCACGCACCTTACAGAGAACACCCGAACCGTTGCCGAAATACGAACGTCCGACATTCCATTTCGCCGCCGCATATGCACCCTTGATTTCGGTATCGAGCGCGTCAGCCATTGCGCCCGCGCTTCCCGTGAGCCTTACCGCCTTTGCCGATATACCGATGTCAACATACATATCCTTTGCCGTTGTTTCAAAACGCTCGAATCTTACGCGTCCTGCCTGAGGTGTGTTCATACCCTCTTCGCCGAATCCGAAACCGCCTGCGAGACCAATATCAGCCGCCGCAACAATTTTGTTGGATTTAAGCGTTTTCTTTTTGATTTTTGCCAAAAACGGTGTCGGTTCAATGTTCAGCATATTGTTCCACACCGGCAAATAATTTTCTTTTAGAACTTTTTCAAAAGTTTTTAAGTTCTGTACATCTGCCATTTTTCATCATCCTTTCAAAACAGATTAATAAATTTTATATTTTACCTGAAAGCGTGACGTGTGCGCTCTGACGCTTCTTCCCACGTCTTGGGCTTTTCGGGTATATTAAGTGCTGCATTTACCGCTCCGCTGCTTGCGGAAAATTGCGGCACTTGCTGACTGTCTTTAACCGCCGATATTCTGTCCTGTTCTATGAGCTTTCGATATTCCTCATTCGCCTTGTATTTTTCAAGGAACTCCTCGGGCGTCATCTCTTTCGGCGGTTCTTGGGGCGGTGCGTTCATCGCGTCAATGCCCCTCGCTATCGCGTATGCCATTATGTATTTTTCATCATCGGGTATATCATCCGATGATAAAGCCTTGTTGCTTTCGATAATGCTGTCAAGCTGTCTGCGCCTGCCCGATATTCCGTCAAGCTCCTTTACTCTCGACAAGCCGTCAAAGACTTCATCCCTTTGTGCGCGGCGTTTTCCCTCTTTCGCCTCATTTATATAAGGTGCAAGCTCGTCCATAAGACCGCCTCTCACATACTCCGCCATTTGCTTGGCGTATTCGGCTTCCGCCGCCGCAACGGTTTCATCATCCGCAAACGCCAAACCGTTTATATCCAAATGCGGCTGTGTTATCGTTTCGGCTACAATGCTCTCCTCCTGTTGCTGTGACATCTGCTTTATCTGCTCCGACAATTGTCTGAGCTGTTCCTGCAATGCGGCGTTCTGTTCTCTCATCTGCCCCAGCTCCGCGCTTGTTCTGTTAAGCTCCTGCGCCGCCGTCTCCGCTGTGCTGACCGCCTCGTCTATCACTTGGCTGTCCTGTGCCGCCTGTGTTTCAAGCGCGTCCGCTTCCGCGTTTGCCGCCTGCGGGTTTGCACCGTCCGTATTTGTCGGTTCGGCTGTTTGCGCCGTGTTGTCGGTTAAGTCGGTCGGAATATCCGCCGCCTGTGCCGCGTTGTCCGTTATCGGTTCTGCGCTTTCCGTGTTTTCCGCATTGCCCGAATCAATCCCCTGTTCGGGTGTTATATCTTCGGGTGCGTTGTCGTTGTTGTAATACTCCTCAAAAGCGTTTTCCGCCTCTTTGGTTGCTTCATCAAAATTCTTTGCCATAATAAAATCATTCCTTTCATTAATTGAGGTGTTCCCTCATAATTTGTATCGTTTGTTGGTGTGTTCGGGCGCCCACATGGGGGCGCCCCTACAGATTTTCGTACACGTTCCGTTTGGTTGTAGGGGGCGGCGTCCCCGACGCCCCGTGAGATGGTCATCGATTTATGCGGTTTCCGCATAATTCCGCATCCCGCATTCCGAATTACGCATTATTTTGCATCGCCGCCATCATTGCCGTCGCGGCCGCCTGTTGTACGGCGGCTTGGTGTTCCCTCAGGTGGCTTTCCAAAACCGCCGCCCATTCGGGCTTTTTCATCTTCATAATGTGAAAATCCATCTGCAATATATACCGCATATGTTCCTCTATGTGTATCTCGTGATTGTCAAACTCCGAAACCTGCGGCATAACACCCTGTTCAAAAAATACGTTTTCGCGCTGTGCCGCCTGCATATGCAAGGTGTTGACCGACAATATTTCGCTGTAATTCCCGACCTTCATACATTCAAGCATTCGGTTTTTGACCCTCTCCGATACCCGACCGTTCTCATCGGCGAACAATCCCATAGAATACGCTTCCATAAACTTCTGTTTCTGTACTTCTTCTGATGTCAAAAGCTCGTTCTCGGTCGTGTATTCAACATCCGTGCTGTTTATATCCTCACCGCTCCAAACAATCGCCTTTGCTATATCGTTGCTTCCGACATATCTGACAACCCTCTGTGTGTTTGCATACCTCTTGTATATATCAAGCCACATAATCGCCATTTTCCGTATGCCGTTCCTGATATAATCACCCGTCATAGATAATCGCGTGTTGTCGATTTCCATAAGGTTCTCTATCGCCGTTCCCGATGTCACGCCCGACGGCGTTGCACCGTTTACCATAAGCTGTGACGTTCCTGCGACGTATTCCATATCGGTCTTTAGGTTATACCGCTCCGACATAATTTCCGACGGCAAATTCCCGTTCGGTATCGGGGTCGGCGGCTGTCCGTCCCTCGAATACACCATTATTGCCCCGGGGTGCAAGCCGTTCGCTTCGTACTCCTCAATATCGATACTGCCCTCTTGCGCATAAAATCCGTTTAAAACAATCCTCTTTATGTATTCGTGAATCTTATTTATACAACCGTTCAGCGCACGCTGATACGGTATCAAGTCCTCAATTACCGACTTGCCGTAAAACTGTCCCGCAATCTCGCGGCATTTTATTTGTACAATCGGAATCCTGTCATACGGAAGGTCACCGTAATATACAAGCTCATCATCGCCGACAATGATAATCATTCGCCCGTGAGGTCTGTATTTTGACGGTCTTTCCATATATGTGATAACCTTTACCGCGTCATCCATCGTCCGATGACCGAGGGTCATAACCGTGTTTTCGCGACCCAAACCGCCGCTTGACGCAAGAGGTGTTAATTCAAACGTTTCAACCTCGCCGCCGTCAACCTTGATTCCGTATAAGTCATATACATCATCAACCGTCTTGACCTGTTCAATGATAATTGACCTCTGCGCTTCAATCGTTTCTTTAAAAACGCTCTCGGGATATAATTCATACGGCGTAATCAAGCCATAATCTATATCCCCCTCATAATACGCCTTTTCGGTCTTTCTCTCGTTGCCGTCCTCGTCCGTTTTAATTATTTCTTCCGTTCCGACAATCTCACCCTTGTATGCGTCCCACCACGACATCCAAAACACATTGCCGCAAAGTTCGTTCCAATCTATCATCATATTCCGCTTTGATTCAAAATCGGTGTTCGTCTGCGTGTATTGAAGTATGTCGGTGCTGACCTCCGCTTTCGCATAATCGTCAAGTTCGTTTGTTCTCGGCTTGACTTTCATTCTGTACGAAATCTTTTTAAGGTTCGCCTTTCGGGTATCTATCAAAACGGCTATGTTGTTGAACGCTTCGTGTTCCATCCAGTCATAGACGGGTTTTAGCTGTTCAATGTCACCGCGATAAGGGTTAATGTCACAATATTGGTTTCCGACCAAAAAATTCGCATTGAGCGTCCACTGCTGTTCAAGCATACCGCGCTCATCCTTACGCTTTTTCAAGTCCTCAAAAACCTCTGCAATAATATCCTCTTTGTATAAGGTCTTGCCCTCATCATCAACATCGATTGCGAGGTTATCGCCCTCATCATCGCCACCCCTGCCGAACAGAGCCGACAGCTTTCCGACAATGCCGCTCACGGGCGGACTGAATCTCATAATCATTCTGTATCACCACTCTTTAATGAAATACTAAATATCAATATGTCTTTCGCCATTCTTCCAAAGCCTTTTCGTGTGCCGACTTTGGCGTACTCGGCGGCTTGACATTCTTTTTCGGCGGCGCACCCGTAATCCTGTCATACAGGTCACGCCGTTCTTTATAATGTGTGACAAGCTGTGCAACTATAATAACTAAAAGAAACAAACAAATTTTGTACATATCCATTATTTATCGTTTCCCCTCTCGGCTGTCTTTTTCTTCGTCGCCCGTTTTGGCGTTGCCGATTTTGAATTTGTCGGCTTCTTCGACAAATTAGGTACATCTTCCGTTTCCGTGTTTTGAATATCCTCTGTGTTCGGGACGTCCTTTTGAGATGTATCGTTTTCCGCCGCCTCACCCGCAAGAGATAACTCATCATCGTTATCCGATACTTCCGATACGATGTCCTCAATCCCCGAATAAAACAACTCGGGCGGCTTCGTGTCCGTTTTCTTTTTCGGTTCAACATAATTCTCGATTGCGGTCAAAGCGTCACGCAAGCAATCCTCGCATATGACAACGCCGCCCAATTCCGCCGACCTTGAAATGCAATACGAATCAACGTTCCTGCACCCTTTCACATCACATCTCATTTTCATTTTTCTTACATTCATTTTTGCCATTACATTTTCTACCTTTCATTTTTATTTTAATTATTAATCAAATCCCTACAGAAAATATTTACTCCATTCAAAAATATAAATAATTTTTACCTTGCGGTTGGGCTTGGCAACTGTATGGGCTACGGGCAATATTTCAATAAAATTATTTATATTTTTGCAAATCCGTTTTCCAAAAACAGGGTTCTAAAGGGAACGCCCTTTAATTCCTCTCTAATATATTTTCCTCGCATTGTTAAATCCCCCGAGCCGCTTATCTCTGTATTTCTGTAACTCCGTCTTTTTCTGCGGTGCCCTGCTCGGCGTGATGTATTGCAAAACAAAATACCTCAACGCATCGGGCAAGTGCGTAATGTTGTGCGGCTCTGTCATACAATCCGTCGGTTTCTTACTGTCGCGTTGCAGGGCGGGCAGACACTCAATCAATTCCGAACAGTTGCTGAATATTTTAAGTCTGCTCTCTCTGCCCGAATCCGTTTCCGTTATATGCAAGAGGTTCTTTATCCCAAGCCACCCCGTTTCACGGTCACGGCTTCCCTCGATAAGCGGCAAACCCGCCTCATAGAATAAATCCGCCTTTGTCTTTGCACTCTCCTGTGACCTTGCCCAAAGGTCAGACGGCGCAACCGTATACATAATCTTTTCACCCTGCGACAAATTCACAATATCCGCACCGCCGACCGAAATTATCTTATCCGCTTCGGCGTATTCGCGATAAATATAAATATTGCCGAGTTCGTCCACCGCCGTCCAAAGACACGCCAAACAGTCAAGTCCATAGTCTATCGTGCGGTATCTGCGCCAATATTCGGGGATTTCAAAAGGCTCAATAACGTGAACGCTCCTGTCAAATTCCGAAAAATACTGACCCGCAAGCATATCCCAGTTCCCGTCGCGCCACGCCTCTCTGAGTCCGTCGGATAGGTTATTTAACATATTTACATATCCGGGGTCTTTTTCCAAAAGAACCGTGTTGTCAAAAACCGTTGCCGGTACGAAAGCATAATCTTCAGGCTTTTCGCTCGGCTTGTATCGTCTTGATATAAATAACCTCTTTACCCATTCGTGACCTACACCCCCGGGGTTACATGTCAAATACATCCGTTTGGGAAAGTCGTTCGCGCCGCGCATACAAGCGGTAAGCGTTTCAAATTGGTATTCGGTGAATTGTGTTGCCTCATCTATACAAATAATGTCATATTCTTGTCCCTGATATTGCAGGACATCGCTCTCTGCCTTACAGTATCCGCATTTGATACGGCTGCCGTTTATAAAGATAAACGTCTTTTCGGTTGCCTTGTATTCGGCAACGCCTTTCAATAATGCCGACAATGTATTTATGTGGTTTTCCTGCAACTCGGGGTATGTGCGGCGCAAAAGTAAAATTTTGATACCCGAATACCACATACAAAGCATCGTTATCTTGCGTTGAAGCGCCCACGACTTGCCGCCGCCCCTCGCTCCGCCGTATGCAACAAAACGGTTATTCGCCTTAAAGAATTTAAGCTGTTTCGGGTTCGCCGTCGAAATCCCGTCAGCCAATGTGCTATTTTGCATATTCATCAAATCACTTAGGCAGTTTAAATGTTACCTCTGTGTTTGATGTCGCTTTGCCGTCACTCAATGCCTTTTTGTCATAAAGCGTACCGATTGCGGTTGTCAAAGCCTTAATATCTTCAAGTTTAAGCCGCGACAGCCGCCTTGCCGTTTCGTCCTTATCCCTGTCGCTCAAAACATCCTCATCGGCGTTATAAACTTCGTCTATAAGCTCGTCAATCTCATCTTCCCTGTCGATTGCGCGACTCAATTGCCTGTCGAGCAACCTAAGTCCCTTGTCAATAATCTTGTCGGCTCTGGCTGAAAAATCGGCACGTTTTTGTTTGACAAGTTCAATAAATTCTTCCTTGTCCTTATTCTTTTTAACGGTGACCTCCACCGTCGAAACGGCATAGCCGAGTTCTCTTGACGTTTCCGCGAAGTTTCCCGTTACCGCCCAGCTCGACATAATGTCATAAACCTGCTGCGGTTTAAGCTTCTTTCCTCTCGCCATAAAATCACCTCACAATCGAATTTATATCGTCCGGGCAGTCAGAAAACCGCCCGAACGTCGGAGGGAAGCATAAACAAATAAAAAAATTTACCTGTCTGATTTCAAGTATATCTGAAAAAAACGGACAAAACGGACAACTTTAACGTCATAATATAAGAAATTTAAAAACGTAAACTAAATATTTATTGTGAAATATATACAAATTAGACCTAAAAATCAAAAAAAGACACCGTAAAAGCCGCAAAAACCGACTTATACAATGTCATAAAATAAATCACAAAGCATAAAATATAAGCGCAAAGCTAATTGAAATAATGGTATCGAACTAAAACTAATCGAGTTGTCAAGTAGTTGTCAAAACGCAATAGACATTGAAATACCAATATTTCTAACAGGTTCGAATCCTGTCGCCCCGACCACGTCGGAACAAGTTTCGCTTGTTCCGATTTTTTTCATAAAAAATCGGTCACACGCTTCACTGTTCATCCTTCATCCCACAAAACCTATTGGGTTTTGCGGGAACCCTATTGCGCCTTGCGGCACTATAATTTTTGAGTCTTTTGTCTTGCCGCATTTTTTCGCAAAAAGGCACGCTCGGCTCATCTGTTCTCTTGCAAGCGCTCTCACGACGGTTCGCTGTCGCTACCACCTTTTTGCGAGAGTGCTTTCGGCACAAATATCTCTATAGCTCAGCTTTCACTTTGCTTTGTCATTTCTCCTCCATTCAGCAAAACCTTTAGGGTTTTGCTGAAGTATATTGCGCCTTGTGGCTCTGTAATCCTTAATTTTACTATGTTTTTCACTAAATCCTGTAAGAACACTTGCACCAAAAATCGGCAAACCAAACGGTTCACCGATTATATTTTTTCTTATTCCGGCTTCACTATTCACTAAAATTTCAGTTAAATGTTCCCATTATTCGCAAAAAGTCACGTTTATATCGATTGCTTATTTGCAAGCGCTCTCACACTTATTTTGTTTACTCCTGAACATCCGGTGAATCGGTTTGCGGAACAGCCAGATAATCGTGCGGATTTACGGATTCTTCGTTTACGCTGACCTCAAAATGCAAATGCGAATTTTCGGTCACTTCCGCAGCTGCGGAGTTCCCGACCTTACCGATGACCGAACCGCTCAAAACATTATCACCGACAGCAACGGCGGCATCCTCAGCCAGATTCGAATATATAGACCTTATTCCGCCGTCGTGCAAAATAATTATCGTCTTTCCGAACATACCGTTGTCGGTTATCGCCTCAACCGTTCCGTCTGCCGCTGCAAGAACATCATCGCCCTCGTTCGCCGCAAAGTCAATGCCGTTATGCGTTCTCCAATCCTGCATCGTCTTTGAATAAACAAGATTATCGCCCGAATAATCGTTCAGCACCGCACCTGACACCGGCTGCTGCATAATTATTTTATCGCCGCTCTGTCTCGTTTGCGCTTGCTCATTGTCTTTGACATCTTCCGTCTTTGTGCTTTCACTCTCCGAATTCATATCAGAAGTCGCATTATCGGACGATTTAGGTTCGGCTTTTGCTTGTTCGCTTTGAGTCGGCAAAGCCTCTGCCGTTGTCGGCTTTGCTGCACGATTATAATCGTCGGAATCATCGGAAGATTGATAAACATCGTTTTTATCCGCCTCTGAGACCGCCTCTTTCCACGCCTTGCTGTCAAAACCCTTATCGTTCTCGGTTGATTTCGGCATAATGTAAGTCATAATCATCGCAAAAAGAACAACAGCGACCGCGGTTATCCCGATAACGGTAAGATTCTTTTGGTTCAAAACAGAATTGCTTTTTTTATTATTTTTTTCATTCACAAAAATCACCTCAACAATAGTATTGGTTGTATCGGAAATTTTATACAACGAATTCTGAATGTTGAGGTGATTGATTTTTTAAATTTTATTTTCCTTTGCTTTCGATTTCGGCTTTTATGTCTTTGATAAAGTCATCAAGATTATTGCTGCCCAAATCTCCGTTATCCCTGCTGCGGACGGAAACGCATCCCGTGCTGCTCTCGTTTTCGCCAAGGATAAGCATATACGGAATCTTTTTGAGCTGTGCCTCTCTGATTTTATAACCGATTTTTTCATCACGGTTGTCTATCTCGGCTCTGATACCCGATGCTTTAAGCTTTTCGTATACAGACGCCGCATAATCGTGAGATTTTTCGGAAACAGGCAAAACCTTAACCTGAACGGGCGCAAGCCATGTCGGGAACTTACCTGCAAAATGCTCGATAATAATTCCGATAAATCTTTCGATAGAACCGAAAACAACGCGGTGTATCATTATCGGCTGATGCTTTTCGCCGTCCTCGCCCGTATATTCCGCATTAAAGCGCATCGGCAATTGGAAATCAAGCTGAATCGTTCCGCACTGCCACGTTCTTCCGAGAGAGTCCTCCAGGTGAAAATCGATTTTCGGACCGTAAAACGCTCCGTCCCCCTCGTTGACAATATAATCGAGGCCGAGGTCATCAAGCGCAGATTTGAGTCCGTTTGTTGCTGTCTCCCAATCCTCATCACTGCCCATACTGTCCTCGGGGCGCGTGGAAAGCTCAACGTGATACTTGAATCCGAAAAGCGTGTATACCTCATCGATAATGCTGATAACGCCTTTTATCTCCGAAGGAATCTGTTCGGGGGTCATAAAGATGTGCGCATCGTCCTGTGTGAAACAGCGTACACGCATAAGCCCGTGCAGCTGTCCCGATTTTTCGTGACGGTGAACAAGACCAAGCTCGCCCATTCTAAGCGGCAGGTCACGGTATGAATGCGGCTCGGACTTATAAACCAGCATTCCGCCGGGACAGTTCATCGGCTTTACGGCAAAATCCGTATCGTCAATAACAGTTGTGTACATATTTTCTTTGTAGTGATCCCAGTGTCCCGAGGTCTCCCAAAGTTTACGATTAAGCATCATTGGTGTTGAAATTTCAACATATCCCTCACGTGTGTGAATCTTTCGCCAATAGTCAATCAAGGTATTTTTAAGCACCATTCCGTTCGGCAAAAAGAACGGGAATCCCGGGCCTTCGTCCATCATTGTGAAGATACCGAGCTCGCGTCCGAGCTTTCTGTGGTCGCGCTTTTTTGCCTCTTCTATCATATTCAAATATTCGGCGAGTTCGTCTTTTGTAAAGAACGCCGTTCCGTATATTCTTGTAAGCATCTTGTTCTTTTCGTTACCGCGCCAGTACGCACCGGCAACGGACGTAAGCTTAAACGCCTTTATTCCCTTTGTGTATAAAATATGCGGACCTGCGCACAAATCAACAAAATCACCCTGTTGATAAAAGCTGATCGATGCGTCCTCGGGTAAGTCCTCAATCAATTCAACCTTATAGGGTTCATCTTTTTCTTTCATAAACGCAATCGCGTCTTCCCTCGGTTTTGTAAAGGTTGTAATTTTAAGGTTTTCTTTAATAATCTTTTTCATTTCCGATTCAAGCGCGGTCAAATCCTCAGAGGTAAATCCGCCCTCTATATCGAAATCATAATAAAATCCGCTGTCAATAGACGGGCCGATAGCAAGCTTGGCATTCGGATACAGGCGCTTTACCGCCTGTGCCAAAACGTGCGAACAGGTATGACGAACAATGGAAATGTCGTTCTCAACCTCATTTACGGCACCGTTGCTGAATAATGCTTTCATTAGATAATCAATTCCTTTCGTATAGCCATAAACATATTATATATGAACAAACGCAAAAAGTCAAGCCAATTTGCCCGTGTTTTACAATATTATCAAAAATTCATTCATTTAGCATTATTTTCACCGAAATTACCCATCTTTTTTCGGCTTGATATTCTTTACGCTCTTGCGTTTCACAAGCCTTGCCTTATACGGTTCACCGCCTTTGAACGAAATATATTTGTTGTTTATTTTACGCATAAGCATTTCAACCGCCCTGTCATAGCCGTCGGGCGACTTTGCGATTGAGGTGAGCGGAATGTTCATCTGTGCCGCCGAATATGTATCATCCATTCCTATGACGGAAATATCATCGGGAACTTTAAGTCCACGCGCGTTTATACATTTTATTGCGCCTATTGCGATATAATCGTATGCCGCAAAAACAGCCGTCGGAATATTGCCGCTGTTGAACATACGCGTCATTCCCGCCACCCCCGCGTCCTCGAATCGTTCCGTGCCGTTGTATATAAGATTCTCGTCAATTTCAAGTCCAAGCGTGTTCATCGCTGCTTTGAACTCCTCAAACGTAGACGCAGTGTTCGTTTCGCCGATAAACGCAATTTTAGAATGTCCGTTTTCGGATAAATATTTAACTGCGGACAAAACAGCCCCGCGCATATCAACGGTTATACAATCCTCATTCGTATCATTTGATGACCCGAATGCGATTACGGGGAACTTATCGGGATTCACGATACTTTTCGCACCGCTTAAAACGATAACACCGTCTGCCTTTTGTATATATGCGTGGTATTTAAAAAGCTCGTTCACTCTGTCACCGTCAAATCCGCTTATCGACACAACAGCCATTGCCCCATGCTTTTCTATGCTTTTGTTAATATTATCAATTATATCGGTATAGAATTCGCTGCATATCTCGGGACAAATTATCGCTATAACGATTTTTGACGCTCGTTCCTTATGATATTTTTCGAATATGCCCATATCCTTTGCCGTATCGAAAACAAGGCGGCGCGTTTTTTCGCTGATGTCCTTGCTGCCCGAAAAGGCTTTTGATACCGTTGCGGTCGAAACATTGGCGCGTTTCGCAAGCTCTTTGAGCGACATATATCCACACTCCTTAATGAAATCCGACTTCATTTTTGTAAATTTCTCGTTTTATTCACACCTGTAAATTTTTAAATCGAAGCAACGCTTCTGCTTTGCTTGCAAAGAGCAGAGCTTGCGACAGATTGCAATAGT
>OGOV01001430.1_pt1 | contig 21024 bp, 20 predicted proteins | sample 1552711 | NCBI WGS metagenome assembly OGOV01 (sample SAMEA2580216, study PRJEB22360) | human gut metagenome | biome: human gut; feature: human-associated habitat; material: faeces | place: Denmark | collected 2008/2010 | reverse complement strand
TTTTACGCATAAAAAGACCTCCCGTAAGCAGCTTTTACTGCTGACTGCAGGAGGTCATTTTTCATATGCTTGTAAATTTTTCACAAGCTATTTTTTTTTTGCAAATCATCTGCGTCATAGTACCCATCGGGCAAAAGGTACACCAGGTTCTCGGCTTGAACAGCGCCATTACTGCCAAGCCAAGCAGCATAGAGGTAAGCATTACGCTGTAAAAGCCAAAGGCATACTGCGCAACCCACGCCGAAGAGCTGCCGGCAGTGTAGGCCCACGCCCAGGGAACCTTAAACGTCCAGAGCAGTGTCACTACCTCGCGCAAAGACTGCGCCTGCGTTGCTACAAGATAAGTCTGCCACAGCATGTTACCGAACATAGCCATAAAGAAGCACAGAAAGCCGAAGCGGAACCATTTGGCGACCAAAAGCTCCGGAGTAGCGCGGTTACGCGACCACTTCCAATCGCCGCCCAGCTTTGCCAAAAGCAAGCCGCGTCCGCAATAGCGGTTGCAGAACAGCTTGTTGCTGCCAAACAGTGCCAACAAAACAGGCACCATAAAATCAATCATTCCCAGCCAGGCAAAAAGGATATTGAAAAAGCCCAGGACAAAATAAATTATCGGCCATAGCCAAAGATAATCATACCAATGCTGCGTTTTTTTAGCCATCTGTTGCCACCCTGATGCTGCCTGCAGGACAGGTTTTGGCACAGAGACCGCAGCCAACGCAGCGCTCCTTGTCTACCCTTGCGAAGCATCCCTTATATACACTTATCGCCTGACGCGGGCACACATGCGTGCAGGCACCGCAGGAAACGCATCTGTCCTCGTTTACCACCGCAAATCTTTTCATAACACGCCACACACCCTTTAACGCAAATACGCAATTGCGCTCTGAGCAGCAATAGCGCCGTCATTAGTCGCTGTTACAACCTGACGCAGCACCTTGTCGCACACGTCACCTGCGCCATACACACCGGGAACAGCAGTCGACATATCGCTGCTTACAACAATATAACCCTTGTCATTAGTGATGCCCAAATCACAGCAGAACTCTGTAACAGGGTCCGCACCGATATAGGGGAAGACGCCCCTTGCAAGCATCGTTTCTATTGCTCCCGTCTGTTTGTTGCGCCCCTTGAGCCCCGCACCGCGATTATTTTCGATAATACCCTCCTGTGGTACACGCCATGTCAGCACCTCAATCTTCGGATTAGCAGCCACCTTTTCCTGCGTAATCTGCTCCGCGCTGATAACATCACGACGCGCCAGAATCGTAACCTTCGACGCAAATTCCGCAAGATACAGCGATTCCTCAAAGGCAGCATTGCCTGCGCCCACAATAATTACCGGCTTATTGCGGTAGAACGCCGCATCACAGACAGCACAGAAGCTGATGCCGCGGCCGATCATCTCCTGCTCACCCGGAATGTTCAGCAAGCGCTCCACTGTACCGGTAGCAATAATCACAGCCGGTGCCGTAAATTCCGCACCGCTTTCGCAGCGCACACGGCGTTCCGCTCCGTCAACCTCCAGTGCAACAGCCTTCTCATAAAGATAAGACGTGCCCAAGGCCATCGCCTGCTCATAAATATCGTAGGCGAGCTGTGAGCCGTTGACGTTCTTGATGCCGGGCCAGTTTTCAATCTCAAAGGTTTTAATCAGCTTGCCTCCGGGAGCAAACGATTCCAGCACCAGCGTATTGAGGCCTGCACGGCGCGCATAAACTGCTGCCGTCAGACCGGCAGCACCGCCGCCGATAATAATCAGGTCATAGCTTTTATCGGGAGCCTGCTCCACCGGCGGTTCGTTGCCCAAAAGCTTTTCCAGTCTTGCCTGCAGGCGTTCCTTCGGCAGAAAGCCTGCGTAACGCGAAGCAACCTCGCCGTTTTTGATAAAGAACAGACCGGGAATAATGGTTATATCCATTTCCTCCGTCAGCTCCGGCTCCTTATCTATATCAATCTTCACGATGTCTATACGCTCGCCCATCTCCTTAGCAATATCCTCCAGCACGTAACTGAGCATCTTACAAGGACCACACCAGGTCGCATAAAAATCTGCCAGAAAGGTTTTCTTTTCGGCCAGCATCTGCTTGAACTCTGCAGCCGTCGGGTTTACAATAATCGCCATTTACATCAAGCCTCCTTTGCGATGAAGTTTTCGTAGTTTATCTTATATCAGTGATGTCCGCCGCAGCCATGCTCGCCACAGGTGTGACCCTCGCCGTGCTCACCGTGGTGATTGCATTTAACAGCGGGGTTGTAGTCCAAATTGCCTGCCAGCAAAGCCTCTACCGCTGCATCCGCACTGCCGCTTACGCCGCCGTACAGCTTAATGCCTGCAGCAGCCAGCGCCATCTGCGCACCGCCGCCGATACCGCCGCAAATCAGAACGTCTGCCTTCAGCGCGGTTAAAACGCCTGCCAAAGCACCATGACCTTGGCCGTTGGTATCCACAACCTCGGACGCAACAACTTTGCCGTCCTGCACATCATAAACCTTAAACTCCTCAGTATGTCCGAAATGTTGAAAAATCTCGCCGTTTTCGTAGGTTACTGCAATTCTCATAATATCTTCTCCCTTTTCCTTGTATTTTTCATATAATTTTTGCTTAAAGCAATCAACACAGCCGCAGCCTGTACTGCTGCCGTTACAGAGCCGGAAATCTCCGCCTTCAATACGCAGCGGCCGTCCTTCCACAACAAAATCCGCCAGCTTCTTGCGCGCCGTTTCGTAAATGCGCTGCACCGTAGTCCGCGCAATCTGCATAAAAGCCGCGCACTGCTCCTGACTCATGCCGCGTCTGTCAATCAGGCGTATCGCTTCGTATTCGTCAACAGTAAGAACAATCGGCTCCTGCTCTGCATTATTGTTTTGCGGTAAAAACTCCAGCGTTTGCGGGTAATGGCAAACCTTTCTGCATTTTACTCGTCTGGACATCTGATTTCCCCCTCTCTAAATCCATTATAAAGACGAAACGGGCATATGTCAATTATATTTTTGACATATGCCCATTTAAATTTTACACCAGCAAATATTCTACTCTTCTTCCAGATAAAATTCCCACGCACAGCCGTCAGGACTTTCCGTAAAATCAGGGAAGCAGCTCAGGCAACGGCATTTAATGCGCGCGTCAATCGTAGCTGCAAAACCGCTGTATTCGTAAATACCGACCGATTTGCAAGGATGATACGGCATACCCTTGCGGCTGCGCGCCGTCTGCACACGGCAGTCGCGGTTGCGGTAAACGAGCCTGTTGCCTTCATGAATACATTCATGCTCGTTCAGATTGCCGTAAAAGCGATAGTGCAACGCCTGCTCCAAACCATCTAAGCCGGGATTCTCCGGCAGCTTGAGGAATTCCTTGATGCGCTTGGCTTCGATGACGGTAAAGCGCTTCCACGCCTCCTCATCATGGTACATGGCCTCCGCCATGCCGAATTTGCGTTCAATCGACTGGAACCAGACGCCGTCATGCGCCAGCCAGTTTTTCGCGTAAAGCTCAATCAGCTCCAAAAGCTGCTCCTTGCTTAACTCCGCAAGATATTTATTGTACATGATGAATAACCTCCTTTGTGGGGGAATTATTTTCATTCATTATAGAATTTATTGAACCTACTGCTTATTAAGTGTTTTCACCATTACTATAATAGAAATTATTAAAACCGCTATTACTACTATCGAAATCAATTCTTTCATTTTCACGAAATCAGCGATACATTTTGCTTAAAATTATTAGTCCTCATACTTGTCATAAAAAATACTTTTCTTTATTATATCGCTAATATCATTCCCTCCTCTCAGTATCTTAATTATATCATATTATCTAACTTTTATTAACGATTGTTTTAATAGATGTATACCATCCCCACTCACTCCAAGCACCTCTCCACCATCTCTTTCAGCGTATATTCTTCAAGATGCTCAAAGAAAAATGACCTCTTAGGATGCAGCGGCAGCGACTTGCTCACCGCCACGTTATATTCTGCTCCCTTGGCAAAGTCCGTTGCCAAAAGCTCCGCCTTGTCCTTAACCTGCGCCAACAATTCCGCTCCAGCCTCACTGTTCACCAGCATCAGCGTAACGCCCTTATCATCATCAAATTTTGGGAACTGCTTATCAATGCCCCAATAATCGGCAATCGTAATATCCGCCTGGCTGCGCTTATTATTAAACGCACACTCGCCGCAAGACGGACGAATGCTAATGTTATTCAGGAAAAGGCGCATATATGTTTCCTGCCGCTTGCTTGCACCAAAGCGCTGATGCTCGGTAAAAAATAATGTTTCTCCCTGCTTCCAACCCTTCGCCTTATCGCGAAACTTCACCTGCACAACAGGCTCGCCTGCCTCCTGCGCCAGCTCCCGCAAATGCTTTTGATAAACCTTGGGACTAGGCACACCATGACAAACAACATCAACCGTCAAAAGATTCTCCGACGGCTTTACCATATATCTTTTCAGACCGGCAATCTGGCACGGCGTACCGCTGAACAGAACCTTTCTGCCTGCACGTAAAATTTGCCGTACCTCACTGTAAATCTTGCCGATTTTGCTCTGTACATACTTCGAACCGCGCAGCTTAGGCAACTCGTCAAGGCTGTTCACCAACACATGCTGCACATTAAGCTGCTCATCCAGCGCAGCGCCGACCACAACGCCTCCCTGCTGCAGGATTTCTTCGGCAAAAAGCGTAAACATTCCTCCGCTGGAGCTGGTAAAGCGCACAGCATCATCGTTATTCTTGGCGCCATACACAGCAAGCAGCTCATGCTGCTGCGGTTTGTGCAGCATAGGGCAGACATTTTCGCATAAACCGCAGTCCATGCACATTTCTTCGTTGATCTTGGGATACAAAAAGCCTTCCTCGTCCGCAGTCATTTTTATACACCCACGCGGGCAGATATTGGCGCAGGCACTGCAGCCTGTACAGTTTTGTTTGCTGCTCAGCTCAATCATGTCTTTAACCTCCCTATTGCCATAGCCTTTTACAGATTATATTTCAGCATAATACTCTGCTTAAGGGATTTTTCTTTTATTATATCACAAATAAGTCCTCTTGCTCGTACTATCTGCGAGTTTGTCACTATGCGCCGACGCTGCAATGCATCACTCCGTCGTGAAAGAACAATAAAAATGCCTAATGATATGACGGCATAACACTAAAGTATAAAAACAGAGCTGACTTTAACACAGGCTAAGGTCAGCTCTTGTTTTATATTGCAAATGAACTTAACGCATTGATTTTACTCAATACTTACCTTTTAATAAAAAGCTCAGCAATAAAATCTTATTTCATTATGGAATTCATACCAACGCTCCATAACATCTTTAGAGCGAGCTTCAATGACATCCATAATATCTCTTAATATTCTATTAGGGATTTTGGAATTATTATGGCACAATAAACATTTACCACTCTGAGTAATCCATACTTTTGTTGCATTCGCAGTAGGTACTCCATTAGTAATATGTACATGAATCGGCTCCAAAGGCTCATTTTCATTAGACCAAAAATAAATCAGATATCCTGCAACCTTAAAAATTTGCGGCATTTCCCAAGCCTCCTTGACGAGCAAACCGAATAATAAGATGTGCGGTAGATTTTATGATATCCTTCAATTGAGCCAGCTCCAATTCATCAAAGCCTTCTATATTTTGCCAGTTATAAGCGGGAAGTATGCAATAAGCTGACTTAAATCCTTGCATTATAGGCTTTTCCATATAAACTTTTACATACTCCTTGCCTTCTTCATCATACAAGATATCAGAATGAACTATTTCTGTTCCATCATTTAACTGCATAAAAGCGTGCATCATTTTATTGACTCCTTCCTTGAAAAATCATTAATAAATAGATATCGGTTAAATTTTCTTATATTACAATCATATTACATTGTTATTGTTACGTCAAATTTTCTCTTTTTGATTTTTCCTATATCATTTCTCAGTTATATCGCACCGCTAAAATAAAAGCCTTTTCCCGAAAACCGGTAATACAATCAACGGAAATAAACTTCTACCCCTGCTCACAAAAATCTGCCGGTAATGCTGTTTGCGTTTGCCTTAATCTCCGTCGGTGTTCCGCAGGCCACAAGCTGTCCGCCTGCGTCACCGCCGCCGGGGCCCATATCAAGCACATAGTCAGCGTTACGGATGACGTCTAAATCATGCTCAATGACAATAACGGTTGCACCATTATCCAACAGCGCCTGAAAAACCTCCAGCAGCACCTGCACATCCAGGGGATGCAGACCAATCGAAGGCTCATCAAAGACAAAGACGGAATCATGCTGCGTCCTGCCTATTTCACTGGCCAGCTTCAAGCGCTGCGCCTCACCTCCCGATAAACCCGGCGTTTCCTCGCCCAGCGTTAAATAGCCAAGACCAAGCTGACGCAGAACGTTCAGCTTCTGGCTGATGCCCTTCATATTTTTGCAGAACTCAAGAGCAGTATTTATGTCCATAGCCATCAGCTCCGGCAGTGAAGCACTCTCCCCCGCCTCGTTCGTCAGCCTGATATCGTAGGCCGCCTTCGCGTACCGCGAACCGCGGCAGTCCGGGCAGGGTATATCCACATCCGGCAAAAACTGTACATCCAGATTGACAACGCCTGTTCCGTCGCATCCGGGGCAGCGAAGCGAGCCTGTATTGTACGAAAAAGCACCTGCCTTATATTCATGCGCTTTAGCTTCCGGCAATTTGGCGTAAAGCTTACGCAAATCATCGTGAATGCCTGCATATGTAGCAACAGTAGAACGGACGTTGATTCCGATAGGTGTCGCATCAATGAGCTTAACGTGCTCAATCCCATCAGCAGCAACAGCACGGATATGCTCCGGCAACGGCTTGCCTTCAATCGTCGCAGCCAGCGCAGGCACAAGGCTTTCCAAAACCATAGTGGTTTTACCGGAACCCGATACACCGGTGACAACCGTCAAGCGTCCCTTGGGAATATCTATTTCTAATGGTTTAACGGTATGTATCGACGCTGTAGAAAGATGAATGGTGCCATCAGCGAACAGCTCCTGCTGCTGAGCTTTATTCTGTCGCGTTGCTGCTGCCTTCCCCGCAAGGAACGGCCCAATTTGCGAAACAGGATTTGCTTCTATCTCTGCTATCGTACCCTGCGCAATTACATGGCCACCGCCTGCGCCTGCCTGCGGTCCCATTTCCACAAGCCAGTCTGCTGCCTGCAAAATCTGCGTATCGTGATCCACAAGAATTACGGAGTTTCCGTCCGCCACGAGGTCATGCATCACACCGGTCAGTCCCACGATATTGGAAGGATGCAGACCAATTGACGGCTCATCCAGCACATAAAGAACTCCGGTAGTACGGTTGCGAACAGCGCGCGCCAGCTGCATCCGCTGCCGCTCTCCAGTAGAGAGCGTAGCAGCGGAGCGGTCGAGTGTAAGATAACCTAATCCCAAATCCATTAAACGCTTTGCTGTGCCGGTAAAAGCTTCACAGATGCGTTCCGCCATCGGGCGCATTGCCTCCGGCAGGCTTGGCGGAACACGCTGCACCCATGATACCAGCTGCACCAGTGTCATTTGACAGGCCTCGGCCAGCGAAATCCCTAACAGCTTCGGCGCACGCGCAGCTGCGGAAAGACGCGTACCGTGGCAGTCGGGGCAGATATCTTCCTTTAAAAACTTTTCTACGCGCTTCATGCCCTTTTCATCTTTTACCTTAGACAACGCATTTTCGACTGTATAAACAGCGTTGAAGTAGGTAAAATCAAGCTCGGCAAAATCGTTGGAATTGCTTTTCTTGGGATGGTAGAGAATATGCTTCTTTTCCGCAGGACCGTGATAAACGATATCCTTCTCCTGCTCCGTCAGCTCGCAAAACGGTACATCTATGCGCACGCCCATCTCCTTGCAGACGTCCGTCATCAGCGACCACATGAGGCTGTTCCAAGGTGCAACAGCGCCCTGCTCTATGGTAAGCGATTCATCAGGCACCAACGTGCTTAAATCTACCATGCGAACGCTGCCTGTACCGCCGCAGGTTTTGCAAGCTCCCTGCGAATTGAAGGCCAGCTCTTCGGCAGACGGCGCATAAAACTGCTCACCGCACTCCGGGCAGGTCAGCTTCTTGCCTGCAGCAACCAAAAGCGTCGGCTCCAGATAATGTCCGTTGGGACAGCGATGGCTGGCAAGGCGCGAATACATAAGGCGCAGGCTGCTCAGCAGCTCCGTACCTGTGCCGAAGGTACTGCGGATTCCAGGCACTCCCGGACGTTGGTGCAGCGCCAAGGCAGCAGGAACATACAGCACTTCATCTACGGAAGCACGGGAGGCCTGCGTCATTCTGCGGCGTGTATAGGTAGAAAGTGCCTCCAGATAGCGGCGTGAACCTTCGGCGTACAGCACGCCAAGCGCCAGGGATGATTTGCCGGAGCCTGATACACCGGCAATGCCGACGATTTTTCCCAAGGGAATATCTACATCAATATTTTTCAGATTGTGGACCTTAGCGCCACGAATAAGCATTTTATCAATCATTTTTCTGCTCCTGTATGAATTGAATTGCTTTTAAATATACATGATATGTTTAATTTAGTCTAACACTATAACAATGCAAGTGCAACTTGTGCGCAAGCTTTTTTCCACGATTGATGATGATGCTTATGATATAATTGAATTACCGGCTGATGGAGTGTAGCATCATACTGGGAAATCAGCGGTCGGACGAGGGGCACAGATGCTTGGTTAGTCCCTCCCATAAATAACTACCCGTAATTCGTTGTTGGGGCACTGTGTCACCAGCTTCTAACGTACGGGAGTTCTTTTTTTCTTAGACTTCAAAGCGTGCAAAAAGGCATAACAAGCTGCATTATCACTGCTTATTATGCCTTTGCTTATTTTTTCTTTATGCGACAGCTTAAATGCTTCTGTTTATATGCAGGAATTGCGCTCATCAAACCTCTTTCTCAAAGAAATTATATCTGTCGCAAAGGCATACGTCCCATCACCCTTGCGCAGAGGATAAATCTCCTCCTGCAGCCACTGATAAAATTCCCTGCTAAGCTCATCATTCAGCTGCCACTTGGCCTTTACAGCGCCATGACGCAGCGTAGCCTCCGCCACCCGGCGCAGTCTTTTCCATTTCGAATAGTACGCCAGCTTCAGCTTCGTCATAAAACGCCTGCTGTCCTCGATAACAAAGCCTTCGATATGCTTTCCATCATACAGATAATCCTCCTGCATAATCGTTTTCAGCCAAGCCTGCAGCTCATCCCAAGACGCCAGCGTGCAGGCCTGCTCTTTAACCTCAATCTGCAGCTGCTCGCCCAAAGCCACCAGCTCCGCATAAGGACGATGCGCAAAATTCAGCTCATTTTCAATAATTTCCAGCAGTACGACCTGAGGCTTCTTATATTCGATAATATGCGGGTCAATCTCCGGCTCAATGCATTCAAAGATAACCGAGCAATTATTAGTTCTAACAAAATTCTCCAAAAGCTGCATGCGCTCCTTGAGCTCCGCAGCCAAAGTGTTTTTGAAAATTTTCGCATACAAGCCGTACATATCGCCCTTAGAGGTTATGAGCAGCTTTTTCTGCGCGCTGTCATAACCCACAATACCCAGAAAACCGTTGACCTTCACATAGGCCTGCACCGGAAACTGCAGATTATGCCTCAATGCGTTCAGCTTCGTTTCCGGGCGCTCATCAAGATTGAAGAATTTATCATAGCTGCGCGCGACAATTTTTTCTGTCCGCTTATTGATATACAAGCCTCTTGCCTTGCAGGTAACATCATCCCACGTCTTGTTGTAAAAAGCGTCACGGGTAAAGTTGAAGGAAGAAATCACACCGAAGCTCTTCTCTTTAATCAGCGGGTTACCGGCAAAGTTAGCCAAAAGCTGCTGCACATTCTCAATCTTGGCATTTGCTTTGCTGCCCTTCCCACCCTTCTTTTTATCAAGATACTCCAAAGCATTACCAATGGTAACTACGGCAAAGCCATCCTCGCTAAGCTCCAACGCCCGCAGCTGGCCGCCCATTTCTACCGCTCCGTCCAGATTAAAGCAATGCTCGTTAACCTCCGCCGGCACACCCTCATAATTGCGGTGTCCGTGAACCTGGTATTCGTTTGCAGCTGCGTGCTTGGCAAAGGACATATCAACGTCCAACGCATCCTCATACACGCCGGTGCCGTAAATCAGCTCCGCTGTTGCCACCAAGGATAAATTTTCCGGCATACGCGCCAAACCGCCATGACTTACCAAAACCTTTTCCCCCTGATATGTATAGCAGAAGCACTGCGACAATTTCCTGTAAAAATTATATACAGCCTTCCTGTTCAGGCCTGCTTGCGCCAGCTCCGGTGCCGTCTGCATGCGGAACTCCTTCGAAACAATGCCATCTGCCAAACCGTAATCCCGCAAGTTAGCCTCATGGTTACCCTCCAGCAGTGTAACGTTATCTAACGCGGCAAGCTGCAGCAATAATTGCAGAACCTCTGCATTCTCGCTGCCTCTGTCGATGTAATCGCCAAGAAAAATATAGTAGTTCTGCGGATTTATTTCCTCAAGATATTCCTTCAGCGGCTTATAACAGCCATGAATATCACCGATATGAATTACCTTTTTATAGGCAGATAAATCGCGTGGCTTATACCAGATTTGCGCCAGTTCTTGCGGTTTGATTACGGTAATGCCGGACGGAACCTTATTATCCGCCAGCTGAGCATACATTCTTTCAATAACATTTTCCGGAACCTGTTTGTATTCCTCTCGCAGCAGGTTCCTTTTCTTTGCTTCCTCAATGGTAATATCAGTAAAATCAACCACATAAATGCGATATTTATACTCATTGGCGAGCTTTTTATACGCAGTCATATCTCTGCCACGGATATTGGTGGCATCCACGACCGTAAAGCAGCCACGCTTCATGCGCTCCTCCAGCGTCTGCAGCAAAAACGGCCACATTTGCTTGTCAAAATGCGGGCTGATGCACCATCTGCCTGCTTTGTCCAGCATCGGCGAAGCGTACAGCAGACGTAACCCATCTGCGCTCAATGTATAAGGCTCCAGCCCCTGCTCTTTTATAAACGTGCTCTTGCCGGAGCCCGGCACACCACGCATCAATAATAAAATTCTCATATCAATCACCTTACTTAATCACGTAAAAACTTCTTGGGCACGCATTCCGTTAACCACACACCGTTTGCCGAAAGGTAAAACTTGTAGCCCGCTCTTGCCATCTCACCTGCCAACACTGTGTAGATAAACGGCTCTCCATGTCTTTTGCCTACATTATGCGCTGTTTCGACATTTGCCGACAAATGCACATACAGTCTTTGCTTGGCAATAAGTCCCTGCCTGTTAATGCTCGCAACATATTTAACGCCCGTTCCGTGATATAAAAGCTCCGGCGGCACAGCCTCCCGAAGCTCCACATCAACCTTCACGGAATGCCCTTGATTTGCTCTGATTCTCTTCTTATCCTCGCTGAATGCGAAACGCTGCTTATCATCTTCGGCAACAATCTGCTTCAGCATAAGCATATTAAATGCTTCAATACGATTAAAGGCAGCCAGCAGCGCCTCCACCTGCGCCCAACCATGCACATCCAGCTCAATGCCGACTGCTTGCGGTTTATGCCGCAGCACCAGCGCCAAAAACCTTCCCCATTCGTTCAAGCTTTTGCTCATAGCATTTCCCCGCCTTATAAAAAAGCAGAACTCCCGAAACTATAGCCATAGTCCCCGGAGTTCTGCTTCTTCTTACGATTATAAATTTTTGCCGAAACCTTGACCTTAGTAATCGGCTTCACATTTCCCCAGTTGCCTCGTTTGGAGGCGTTGACTATCTTTTGCTGTTTTTTCGACATTTTCTCATAGCTTACAAATCTTTTCATATGCTTATTCCTCCATTATCTATCCTGTTTTATAAAAATAGCTTGCTGCTATGTTAATCTTAACACAGCAACAAGCTATAATCATGGAAAAAAACATGCGCACTTAAATTCCCGCGCTGCATTGCAGCTGTTCTCTGAGCTTTTTTCTTATAAGCTCCTTAAAGTCCTCCGGCTCGCGCACCTTAACCGTCGGTCCGAAGCTCAGCGTACGGAAGAGCATTTCAGTTTCATCGCCCTTATCATATTGCACTGTCAGCAGGTAATGCGACTCGTCCAGCTTTTCCGTTTCCTTCGCCAGGTCGGAAAAATGCATCAGCGCGCGTACCATCGTACTGCGTTCATCCTCAATTTCCAAAACCAGCGTCTGCTTGGCAAGCTCTCCCTTCTTCAAGGTTTTTACATGCTCTACTGCCTCGCCCGCTTCTACGGAAATTATTCTGCCTAAATTCAGCGTAACCATCTTACGCTCTGCTATCGCCTGCAGGCGGAACTTATCATCCTTGGCCGAATATTCCAATGATACAGGTACCAAATCCGTCCAGACGATAATTGTCCCCCTGTTGCTCCTGTAGGAAGCATTCAGATAACGCTTTTCCCTCACGGCATGAAGAATTTCCCTAAAGTTTGCTCTATATTTGGGATTGGTATAAGCATCGCCATCCACAAAGCGGTCGAAAAAGACAAACTGCTCCAGCCTGTACAAAGGCTCTACAGACTGCAAAGCAGCCTGCTGCCTCGCAATCTCCTCATCAGAAAAGAATAAGCTGATTTTTTCATCAAGCAGCAAGGTTTTCAGCCATCTTTTCTGCAGAGCGGTCAGGGGCATCGTCGGCTTATTTTTCAGCGGCGTCCCAAGCTCCGGCGTCAGCAGTTTCCATGTACCGTCAGCCAGCGCAGGCAAAAGTTGCAGCACACTGTCGCCATAGGCACCCTCACGGACGAGCTGCTGCATGCTTGCTGAAGACAGTTTTCCTTCAAGCGCCTGCGTCAGCACCTTCGCCACAACATTATAATAGGTTCCGTAAACCTCACTGAACACTGTGCTCATTTACGCTTCACCTGCTTTCTTCACGCCATACATAGCGTACACCTCAGCCAAATCCTGCCAAAACTTTTCTGCCACAGCCTTATTGCTGCACGAAAAGCTTTCAATACGGCCGATAAAGGTACGCAGCCAGGGCAGCATTTCGCCTGCATCATGCACATCGGCAATAAAACTATAATGCTCGGCATCTGTTTTTTCCACTCGTCCGCAGCGCTTTTCCCGCTCCAGACATTGCAGAATATACGGCTCGTCACTGCTGATGCGCACGACAAGCTCCACATGCTCCAAGGCATCAGCAGCGGCAGGCCCTCTGTTCATAGATACGCCCCAAAGATGCTGCTCCATCTGCTCAGCCTTAGCATAAAATTTGTCATAATCACGCACAGGCTTAGCTTCCAGAACACGTTCAAGATTATCCAGACGGCAGAAAATAATCCTATGCGCCTTAAAGAACCAGCACATCACATAACGCCTGCCGCTTTGCGTGCTTACGTAAATCTTCAGCGGCAGCACGCGGAAAGATATGTTCTTGCCTCTGGAAGAACAGCTTTCAATACGCACACACTGCCTGCGCTCCATCGCCGCCAGCAAATCAAGCAAAACGTCACTCTCCAAAGCATGCAGCAGATAATGATGCTTATAGGAAAATACACTGCTGCCCGCAGCAAGCTTATCCTCTATAAAGCTGCCCACAACACCTATCTGATTAGTTTCGGCAAAAAAGCTCACAGCATCGTGCCAAGCATCTAAATCGACCTCATCCCTGCTGCGCTCATAATATAACTCACGCCCGCACTTTTCATTTTCTATTAAACCAAGCTCTGCATATTCTGCCAATTTCTTGCGCACAGTGGAAATATCCAGCGCCACTGGTTCGTCAAAACAAGATAAATACGCTGCATCCAGCCTTTCCATCAGCTGACGCAGAGTAAACTTTTCACCCGGCTGCAAAATGTCCAGCAGGAAAAAATGCAGCATGATATCATTCACCGTAAAGCTTTTCGCCTTCAACGCCTTATAAAAAGGATTATGCCGGATTTTTCTGCTGTCTACGGAAATAAAGCAGTTCTTACCGCCGGCATTCTGGCGAAAATACATATACTCACCCAGCCAGCTTTCAATGCGTCTGCGCTCGTTGTCATAGCTACGAGCGCTTTTATCCGTAAAATCAGCTCTGCTCTTAAAGCCAAAGACATAAAAATCACGCATCAGCTGCCGTATATTATCAAAGCTTTTTATTAACTCATTAAAAGCCATGAACAGCACCCTCCTTCCGCAGCAATTCCGCTAAACAGTATTCCCAAAAATACGCTGATAATTCAGTGTTGCTTTTTTACTTAAGCACTGATTTATCCTTAGTATATCACACATCAACGACAGATTTTGTCTATGTCAGAGAATCTAATACGCCATAAAACGAAAAATCAAATGCAGCTTGGTTGCGTTTTTTTACAGGCAGCAAGAAAAGCGCAGCTATCAGCATGCTTTATGCATGTGTAACAGCTGCGCTTTTGGATTACTGCAGATACTTCAAAAACAACGCATTAAGCTCATCATACCCCTGCCTGCGTTCCTCCGGCAGGCTCCTGATTTTCTCTTTAAGACGCGGAATTTCTTCTTCAATAAAATTATTTATCTCATCCACTCTCGGAATCAGCTTCAGCTCCGGCACCTCCATCTTGATGCGCAAAAGCTCCTGTACGGATTCATAAAGATATGTAGGCAAATCAGCTGCAACCAATTCTGTAAAACACATTGGTGGCGGAGTATTGGTTCTTAAAATCCATCTGCAGGCAAGCAAAGGCCGCAAAACATAAAAGTACTTTTTAGCTCGCACCATCTCTCCCCGCAGATACTCCCGATAGTTGCCATCAGCCATATTTAGGTAATGATAAAGCCCGCTCTTCGCGGAAAAATAGTTTTCCATAAGGGGAATAAATTCTTGACTGAAAGCAGTTTCCCTATAAACAATCGGTGATTTAAACCATTCGAATACCGACGGATTGGAACGATGCAAAAGCCTCAACGCCTTCTGCAAATCCCAGCCGTTGACATCCAGCAAATCGTTGATGGGGAATTCCAGTACATCCCTCGTCTGTTCTAATTTTAAATAATAATCACGCGGACGCACATAAATAAAGCGTACATCAAAATCACTGTCCGGAGATTCAACCCCCCATGCACGGCTTCCCGATTCTACTGCGTGGAGAATCCTGACGTTTTCCTGTTTTTCAATCTGCTGTAATTTTTCAATGATAACTTTTCGCATTGTCACCACACCTCACCCTCGCTACGCGTTAATTGTATTTTACATTATGAGCGCCGGAAAATCATTGATAAAAATATGCGCACTAGCGAGCTTAAAGTTTATGTGCAGATTTTGCCGAAAGCCTCAGCCCTCATCCTTGATATTTTCTATTTCATCCCGCACATCATTACGCCGCTCTTCCAAATCGTCATAGCTTTCACCGTTAGCCTGTCTTTCTGCTATTTCGTCCTCTATATCAGATTTTTCTTCTTCAAGATCCAAAAGCTCGTCACTAGCGGCATATGCATAATTATCTTGATGAAAAACAAGCGGCATAACCGCAAATAACGACATAATCAGTAAAACCTTAGCTATTATACTTTTTATTTTCATATCTACACCTTCTCAACATATTTTTTTAATTGTCATTGCGCATGTTCCTGCCAATATGTTATCTATTTTTGCTTACCACTCCAAGGTCAGGCCAACGCCAACCTCATGTACAGACAGTTGCGCATGTAAGGCAAATTTTGCCGCCAGATTAGTACAATGGCAAGGATATATATTCCCATCAACATTTTGCTTCAGATAATCTGCAGTCGCTAAGGTCTGCTGTGAATTACCGCTGAAAAGATGCAAGCCGCCGATAATACTCTTAATCACACTGCAGCCTGTTACCTGTTTGGCATATTCAGCTATATTGCAGATACCGGCATGTGAACAGCCGGTTATTATGTAAATTCCGTCCTTAGCATTCTCCTTCTTTTTTATTGTTTTAATTATACCATGCTCGTATAAATCATAACACATGAATCAAAAAGGAAAATCCCTAAACATCAAAATATCCTCCGTAATCATCTTTTAGCAAACAATTTCTTGCAGTTCTGCACTGTTTTGAAGGAATCAACTCTTTGCTTATATAAATTAGCTATTTGACAGACAAAAAACTGTCTGCTAAACTATATTCAAAGGGAATATCTTCTTCCGAAGTGTTTCCTTTACCGCCATCTTTCAGGGAAGCTGTCTCTGAGATGGCGGGATTCTTAATGTATATTGAGTGAAGGCCTCGCGGAGTCGACGTCTTTTCAGACGCCTGCCGTGTTATGGATTCACTTAATAAAAGGATGAGCCTGCAAGCCATGGTTCCGGTTAAAAACGGGAGTAGCCACGGCTTGAAGCTCATCCTTTATTTTTATGCGCAAAAGCCTGACTTCCAACATAAGCCCTGCTTTTTCCAAACAGCTTTAACCAAAATGCAGGCCAAAGAAAACGTTACTTTATTCCCTAAGCTACATGCTATGTTTTCCCTTGCCATCTGTACACTTTCCGGCAAATCTTATTCTTCATCTTCTGCCAGCATACGATAACCTACACCAAGCTCATTGACGATATAGCGCTTTTCTCCGGGTGTCACACCCATTTTCTTCCTGATGTTTTTCATATTTACCTGTAGCTTTTTGATGCTGCCATAATCCGAATAACCCCATACTGCTTGGATTATGGCAGCATAAGTCAGCACCTTTCCCGCATGGATGGAGAGGAAAGTCAAAATATTATATTCCGTCTGTGTCAGTTCGATTTCCTTTCCATCGACCAAAACCTGCCTTTTATCGTAATCAATCATCAAATCTTGAAATTGAAATTTACCGATGTGATTACCATCGTTTTTCTCACTGTAACGATGACTGCGAAGCACTGCGCGGATACGAGCCATCAGTTCCTCAGTTCCAAACGGCTTGGTAATATAATCATTTGCACCAAGGTCTAAGGCTTCCACCTTGTCCATTTCGCCGGAACGGGCAGAAAGGACAATGATGGGAACAGTATCCGCTTCTCTAACATTCTGAATCAAGCTCAAGCCATCACGATCCGGCAACCCGAGATCCAGAACAATGAGATCCGGATGATAAGAAGCGTACATCATCATGCCGAGCGCACATGTTTCTGCACATATTACCTGATAATCACTTATTTCCAAGTTGGCTTTGATGAAGCTAAGGATGTTTGCTTCATCCTCTACGATTAAAATTTTGAATTTATTATTGCTCATCATCGCACCCTCTTGCCAAAGAAAAGCGGAATACAGCACCGCCGCCCTTCCTATTTTCCACAAAAATCTCGCTGCCATGCGCCTTAATAATAGCAGCGCAAACCGAAATACCGATGCCCATATTACTGCGCGTTCCGTCTATCGGTGCTGCAGACTTTTTATAGCATCCGGTAAAAATTTTATCCAAAATCTCCTCCGGAATACCGCATCCGTTGTCGGCAACTTCAAATACGGCCTTATCTCCTGCAAGGGAAACCGACAGCTTCAGCTCTGTCATACCTTTCGCATGAAACACAGCATTTTCCAAAAAGTTCAACAACACCTGCTCGATAAGGATAGAATCCATAGGGATATCCACAAAGTCGGCCGGTATTTGCGTAATCACCTTCTGATTCGGGTGTTTTTTGGCGAATTTCATAAGAACTGAGTCAATCAGCTCATCTAAAACGATTGGCGTTTTCACAATCTTGACCTTTGCACCGTCGATTCTTGTAACAGCCAACAGGTTTTCGACCATACGGATAAGCCATTCGCTATCCTCTTGAATTTCTCCCAACAGCTTTAGCTGCTGTCCTTCAGAAAGTGCTTTTTTCTTGGAAATCAGCGTAGAAGCTGAGCCGTATATTGATGTAAGAGGCGTACGCAAATCATGAGAGATTGCCCGCAGCAGATTGCCCCTCATCCTCTCCTTTTCGCTTTCTGCCCGCAAATTCTCCTGATCACGTATCCTACTGTTCAACGTACTGGTGGAAACGGCAACAACCAGCATAATTATGGCGGACAAGATGCTTTCTTCCACAGAAAAATCTAAAGTGTAATAGGGATAAGTAAAAGCGAAATTTACGGCAAATACGCTTAAGAAAGCAGAAATAATACCATAGCAATACCCGTGCGTTTTCAGCGATATCAGAAAAACGCCGAATACAAAAATCATAGGAACCAGCGTTTGCGTTGTAAAGAGCTTCCGAATCAGAAGATTAATGGCAAAAGCGCCGAAAAAAATACAGACCGAAAACAAAATATCTTCTTTTCGTTGTTGATGCTTCATAATGCTTCTCCTAATTATTTTTACAAACCCATTATACTTCACGAACAAAAGCGCTTCAAGACATATCACCGGATAATGTTGCTCCATACCCGTTTCTTTACCAAATCTACACCGCAGAAATGCTATGATAGGAACAAGCAAAGCAGTGTTCAATATACGGCTTTTACATTGTGTCCGCAACAAGCACAATGAATGTATAAACAGATTAACAAGAAGGTGTAGGTATGTCAGAAGAAATGATTAGCAGAAGATTTCAGCTTTCATCTTTTCAAATTATCATATTAGGTTTTGCGGGAGTAATCCTGCTGGGTGCATTACTGCTGATGCTGCCAATTTCTACGCAGGAAGGTTGCATAACGCCGTTTAACGAAGCGCTTTTTACCGCAACCTCCGCAGTTTGTGTAACAGGTCTTGTAATCCATGACACCGGCAGCTATTGGTCGGCCTTCGGGCAGACAATCATTCTGACGCTGATACAGATTGGCGGTCTTGGTGTTGTCACTGTAGCTGCATTATTTGCACTCCTGTCCAGGCGAAGAATATCTTTGATGCAGCGCAGCACCATGCAGGATGCCCTATCAGCTCCCAACGTAGGCGGTATCGTCCGGCTTACGAAGTTTATCCTGTGGGGAACATTTTTGATTGAACTGATTGGTGCACTTGCCATGCTGCCAGTGTTCTGCCGCGACTATGGCTGGCACGGTATTTGGCTGGCAGTCTTTCATTCTGTCTCGGCCTTCTGCAATGCAGGCTTTGATATTTTGGGAACCGCAAACAATCTGTATCCATCTCTTACCGGTTATGAGCAAAATCCAATAATGAATATAACTATTATGCTGCTTATCATAATTGGCGGTATCGGCTTTTTGACGTGGGAGGACATTTGTGAAAACAAGCTGCAGTTCCGACGCTACAGAATGCAAAGCAAGGTAATCCTCATCTTTACGTTAATTCTGATTATCTTTCCGGCAATTTTTTTCTTCTTTGCTGATTTTGCTGCTCTTCCTATTGAAGATCGTCTTCAGGCTGCTCTCTTCCAGTCGGTCACAACAAGAACAGCCGGTTTCAATACGGTAAATTTATCTGCTATGTCCAGCTCATCGCAAGGCATTATGATTCTTTTGATGCTGATTGGCGGTTCCCCGGGCTCCACTGCCGGTGGTATGAAAACGACAACCTTTGCCGTCCTGCTTGCCAACATTGTTGCGACCTATCGCCAGCAGGACAGTGCCCATTTTTTTGATCGCAGAGTCGATTGCAACGCTATCAAAACTGCCTCAACTATCCTCACCGTGTATATTACGCTGTTTTTCAGCGGAGGAATTTTTATCAGCGCCTATGAGAACCTGCCACTGTCATCCTGCTTATATGAAACAGCATCAGCATTGGGAACAGTCGGTCTGACGTTGGGAATTACACCGCAGCTGCATGTACCCTCGCAACTGATACTGATTTTACTTATGTATCTTGGCAGAGTAGGCAGCCTTACGCTCATGTACGCAGCATTATCCGGAAAAAAAGCAGTTAACTCAAAACTGCCGCTGGAAAAAATAACAATTGGTTAAATAAAGGAGTGAATATCCTATGAAAAATATTTTACTGATCGGAGCAGGCCATTTCGGGCGGCATATCGCTATGCAGCTTTCACAATTAGGGCATCAGGTCATGGCAGTTGATACTGATGAGGAAAGAATTAACGATGTACTGCCTTTTGTCACCAAAGCACAAATCGGTGACAGCACCAATGCAGAGTTTTTACGTGCTCTCGGCATCAGGAATTTTGACGTTTGCTTCGTAACTATCAGCGGTAATTTTCAAAACTCGCTGGAAACTACTTCTCTTTTAAAAGAACTGGGAGCAAAATGTGTAGTATCTCGTGCTGAACGCGATGTCCAGGCAAAGTTTCTGCTTCGTAACGGTGCAGACAATGTAGTCTATCCTGAAAAGCAGATGGCTATATGGGCAGCCAAACGCTACACCGCAGACCATATTTTCGATTATATTGAAATTGACAAGCAGCACGCTATTTTTGAAGTAGAGGTGCCCAAAGCATGGGTTGGTAAAAGTATCGGTATGTTGGAGGTCCGCAAAAAGTTTGGCATCAATATTCTTGGCATAAAACGTTTGGGAAAAACTGACGTCTCAATTACGCCCGATACCATATTATCCGACGATATAACAATGCTGGCATTAGGCGAGTATAACGCACTGCAAAAGTGTTTCCGTATATAAGCAGGCTGTGCAACATTTATTAAGCACAGAATATTTAAGGCAGCAAAAAGGCTGACGCCTTGCGTAAGTACGCAGCGTCAGCCTTTTTATATTCTCATCAACTCTTTCTTATTTTAATAATTCCTTTATCTCTTCCAATCTTTCCGCAAAATATACTCCCTGCTGCTTTTCCTCTGAAGAAAAACCTTTAAGAATCATCTGCTGCAGAAAGTGCTTGATATCATCATAGTAACCGTCAAGATTATAATAAATACACGGCGCCTGCAGGTGTCCCAGTGAAATCTTTGACATAATCTCACTGACCTCCTCCAGCGTTCCCACGCCGCCGGGAAAGGCAATAAAGGCATCGCCAAGTTCAATCATCTTCGTCTTGCGCTCCGCCATATCTTTGGTAACTATCAGCTGCGTCAGTCCCTCATATTGATATTCCTCATCTACAAAAAACTGCGGCTCCACGCCGATAACCTTACCGCCTGCCTGCAGAACGCTTTGCGCCAGCTCTCCCATCAGGCCTGTCTTTGAACCGCCATAAAC
>OGOV01001426.1_pt1 | contig 21086 bp, 15 predicted proteins | sample 1552711 | NCBI WGS metagenome assembly OGOV01 (sample SAMEA2580216, study PRJEB22360) | human gut metagenome | biome: human gut; feature: human-associated habitat; material: faeces | place: Denmark | collected 2008/2010 | reverse complement strand
CCCGCACCCTGACGCTCCGGCCCGGACAGCTCTTCACCGTCGACGCCCAGAACCGGACGCAGACCGACCTCAACAAACTGGGGATCTTCCGCTCCGTCAACCTGAGCGTCACGCCGCTCGACTCGCTGCGCGGCTCCGACACGCTCGACGTGGAGATCGACGCCCGGTTCGACTACCCGCTGGAGGCGGCCCTGGAGACCGACGTCACCTCGAAGTCGAACAGCTTCATCGGCCCGGGCGTCACCTTCCGGGTCAGCAACAACAACCTCTTCCGCGGCGGCGAGGTCCTCTCCGTGAAGCTGAACGGCTCCTACGAATGGCAGACGGGCAACAAGAATTCCGGGGGACGCTCCTCGCGGCTCAACTCCTACGAACTGGGGCTGAACGCCAACCTCGACATCCCGAGGCTGCTGCTGCCCCGGAGCATGACGCGCCGGCAGAAATACCCGGGGAGCACGTCGTTCCAGCTGGGCGTCGACCTGATGAACCGTCCCAGCTTCTTCCGGCTGATCGCCTTCAGCGGTTCGGCGGGCTACAACTTCCAGACCTCCCCGTACAGCCGCCATTCGCTGACGGTCTTCAAGCTCACCTACAACAAACTGCTCCACACGACCGACTCCTTCGACCGGACGATGGACGAAAATCCGGCCATCGCCATGAGTTTCCGCAACCAGTTCGTGCCCTCGATCAACTACACCTACACCTTCGAGCGGACCTACGGCGCCACGGGCAACCGGCGCTTCTACTGGCAGAACAGCGTCACCTCGGCCGGGAACCTCCTCTCGGGCATCCTGAGCCTGTTCGGCGAAAAACAGCCCCAGCATCTGTTCGGAAACCGCTTTTCGCAGTTTGTCAAGGAGGTGAGCGAAGTGAAGTTCTACCACCGCATCGGGCGCCGGAACAACTGGCTGGCGACGCGGCTGCTCGTCGGCGTGGGATATGCCTACGGGAATTCCGAGGTGATGCCGTACAGCGAACAGTTCTACATCGGGGGCGCCAACAGCATCCGCGCCTTCACGATCCGGTCGCTCGGGCCGGGCAGCTACCGTCCCCCGGCCAACGACCGCAACGGCTATCTCGACCAGACGGGCGATTTCAAGCTGGAGGCCAACGTCGAATACCGCTTCGGCATCATGGGACGCCTGAACGGCGCCGTTTTCCTCGACGCCGGGAATATCTGGCTGCTGAAAAAAGACCCCAAACGCCCCGGTGCGGAACTGAAATGGAAAGGGCTGCTCAATGAAATCGCGCTGGGCACCGGATTCGGGTTGCGTTACGACATCAGCTACCTGGTCATCCGTGCCGACCTCGGAATCGGCATCCACACCCCCTACCCCAATCCCGACAAGACGGGGTATTACAACATCTCCAGTTTCAAGGACGGGCTCGGGTTCCACCTGGCGATCGGCTATCCGTTCTAAAGTGCGGGCAGGTCATCCTTACGAATACGAACAGGCCGGCTGGTATTACCAGCCGGCCTGTTCCATATCTGTCTTTCCTTCTAAGGCGAACGGATTTCCCGCCGCATGGACACCGAATCAGAAGACGAACTTTTCGAGTTTCATCTCGCCGAGCTGGTGCAGGCGCGGTACGAGGGTCGTGAAATGCGACGCCTGCTCGTGCGCGGCCAGCGCCTTGGCGTCGCTCCACGTCTCGCAGATCATCAGCACGTCATTGCGCGTAGTGCTTTCGAACAGGTCATAGGCCACGCAGCCTTCGTCCTTGAGCGAAGCCGCCACCAGTTCCCTGGCCGTATTTACCACTTCCTCGCGGTTGGAATCCGTCGTACGGATAAAAACATTCAATCGTATCATTTCGTTCTATTTAATTAAGTTTAAAAGGCTTTCACGGCCTCGACGGCCGCATCGTAATCGGGTTCCTCGGTAATTTCGGGCACGAGCTGGGTGTAGACCACCTTCCCCGCCTTGTCGATCACCACCACGGCACGGGCGAGCAACCCGGCCAGCGGGCCGTCGGCCATCAGCACGCCATAGGCGCCGGCAAAACCCGCAGCACGGAAATCCGACGCGGGAACGACGTTGGCGATGCCCTCGGTCGTACAGAACCGGGACTGCGCGAAAGGCAGGTCTTTCGACACGGCCACGACGACCGTGTCGGGTAGCGAAGATGCCAGCTTATTGAATTTTCGCACCGAAGTCGCACAGACGCCCGTATCGAGGCTGGGAAATATGTTCAGCACGACGCGCTTGCCTTTCAGGTCGCTGAGTTTCAGCGGGGAGAGGTCGCCCCTTACCAATTCGAAATCGGGAGCCTGGACGCCGACCCGGATGAATTCGCCGTCGATATGCACGGGCGTGCCCTTGAATTTTGTCGTTGTCATGGTCTTTAATTTTTCTGTCGTTTCATAAAACGTAAAACCGGCAGGTTTATTGTCCGTCCGGCAACATGCCGCCAACGGAAACCGTACCCGGATGCCGCACCACAAATTTAATTCCTTTTCGGGAAGATTCCAACGGCTATTTCATATTCTTTTCAGGTTTACCGCCCAACTTTGCAGCGACTTAACCAGGTAAGAGCATATTTTTTGTATTTTTGCCCGAACCCGGCCGAAACAAAACGAAACAAACAGACAGACAGACAGACAGACAGACAGACAAGACCGACATGAAAAAGACACTCCTTCTGCTCCTGCTGACGTGCAGCTGCGCAATCGCTGCAGCACAGGAACGCTCGCCGCTGAGGCAAACCGAATTCATCTCCGCCGATTCGCTCGAAGACGAACACGAACTGTTGGAGCGCGTACGCAACATGCCCAACCTCGAAGTCGGCAAGGGCATCACGTTCCGCCCCAAAAGCAACTGGTTCTCGCTGACAATGCGCTTCCGGATGCAGAACATGGTGGGACTCTCGTTCGACAAGGATTTCACGCTCACGAAAACCGATGCGCAGGTCAAGCGCCTGCGCCTGCGCTTCGACGGGTACATCTATTCCCCGAAACTGGTCTATTCGGTTCAGCTGGGATTCACCTCCTACGACACGGAACCGCTGCCCAACGGCAATATGAACATCGTCCGCGACGCAATCGTCTACTACGTCCCGAGTCCCAAGTGGAACATCGGGTTCGGGCAGACCAAAATCAAGGCCAACCGGGCGCGCATTAACTCTTCGAGCGCCCTGCAATTCGTCGACCGCAGCATCGTCAACAGCGAGTTCAACCTCGACCGCGATTTCGGGTTCTTCGGCGAATACAACATGCGCGGGGGCGAGGGCTTCAACCTCTCGGCCAAAGGTTCGGTGACGCTGGGCGAAGGCCGCAACTGGGGCAGTTCGTCCAACGGCGGGCTCGCCTACACGGGACGGCTGGAGCTCTACCCGCTGGGGCGGTTCAAGTCGAAAGGCGACGTGATGGAGGGGGATTTCGAAGGCGAGGAGCAGGTCAAGATACTCGTGGCCGGAGCCTACTCCTACAACCACAAGGCATCGCGCCTGAAAGGCCAGCGCGGCGCCATCATGCCGGACGACGCGACCCGCAACATCGGCTCCTATTTCGCGGATTTCATCCTCAAATACCGGGGCTTCGCATTCTATACCGATTTCATGGGACGCAGCTGCGACCGACCGCTGTTCGACCCCCAGAGCAATGCCTTCGTATACAGCGGGCAGGGGCTCAACATACAGACCAGCTACCTGTTCGACAAGAAATGGGAGGTCGCCCTGCGTAATTCGACGCTCTTCCCCGAGCACGAAGTACAACCCTTTGCGGGGTACAAACGCTGGAACCAGACGACCGTAGGCGTCACCCGTTACATCATCGGCCACAGCCTTAAGGTACAGGCAGACATGTCGTACAACCACCGCAGCGAATCGTTTGACCCCGATTACAACCGCTGGGAGATCCGCTTCCAGCTGGAGCTGGGGCTCTGACCCGGCAACAGGAAAATACGAAAACTCCCGGCTATTGCCGGGAGTTTCTGTTTCGGGACAGGAACCCCGTTACAGGATTTTCAGCGCGATCCGCGCGCACGCCTCGGCATCGGCCAGGGCATGGTGGTGGTTGGCAAGGTCGAAACCGCACGCCGCCGACACGGTATGGAGCTGGTGGTTGGGCAGGCTGCTGCCGAACGTCCTGCGCGAGGCACGGCACGTACAATAGAACCGGTAGCCGGGATAAGGCATCCCGTACAACTCGAACACGGCGCGCAGGCACCCCTCGTCGAAGGGCGAGTTGTGCGCCACGAGCGGCAGCCCCTCGATACGGGGCGCAATCTGCTTCCACACGTCGGCGAAATCGGGCGCCTGGGCCGTATCCTCGTAGCTGAGGCCGTGGATGGCCGTGGTGAAACGGCTGTAAAAATTAGGACGCGGGCGGATCAGGCTGTAAAGCGTGTCGACCACCTCGCCGCCACGCACCACGACGACGCCCACCGAGCAAACGCTCGTACGCCGGCCGTTGGCCGTCTCGAAATCTATGGCTGCAAAATCTTTCATCGGTCAGGAGTGAATATCCTTCGCAAAGATACGGATTTTAACGCTTCCCGGTATCGCCGGCAACGAAAAAACGGCCGCCTTTCCGAGGGCGGCCGTCGTTTCTGCCGGAGCGGGTTATTCGGTATACTCGTCGTCCGACGTGTCGGGCGTAACCCATGAATCGGCCGGGGTCAGCTGCTCGACTTCCGCCTCCGTCAGGAAGGCGTCTTTGTCGAACATGATGTCGTCGAAATAGTTGACCGTGCACTGGTAAGCGCCGTAGTTGTATGTCCAGTCCTTGGAGTAGATGCCGAAGATGGCCATGATATCGCCTTTCGCGCCGTCGCGGACGACGGGATACTGGGCGAAACGCGAATAACCGCTCGTGCGCACCGTATAGACACCCTTCTTGTTGGTCGTCGAAGGCAGGGTGCTGTCATAGGTGAAAAGCACCGAACCGTAGAGGTTCGTACCAGCGTTGCTGAACGCCCACCGATACCAGACCTTGTTCATCACCGGGCGGATGTCGGTATACATCCACGCGGGATAAATGTTCGACCCCACCGTCCCGTAACGACACGTAACGCCGCGCAGGATCACCAGGCGCCCGAAATACTGCTGCCCGTTCTGGCCGAAGAAATCGTCGCAGTTGGCTTCGGTGACCTCGAGGATCTCCTTGCCCAGCTCCAGCTGCGTCTCCCCGCCGAGGAATACGCGCTTGCGGATCTCCGTCGGGTCTTCGATGTTCGAGTTGGCATAGAATTTATGTTCGCCCACCTTGTTGTAGGAATCGGTAGGCCCCTCGCCCAGCGACAGCATCATGCGGTAGTTGCCGATATAGAGACCCGAGACCTTGACATAGACCCAGTTCGAGGGGATCGTACCCGTGGCCTTGTCGAAACGCCCCATCGGATAGGTAAAATAGAGCCCCGTAGTGAGCTTCACCTCGATGGCACCCGAATCGTCCACCAGGTAGAGCGACTTGTAGACGTTACCCTCCTCGTCGCTCGACTGCACCTTGCCCTTGATGTAGTAATCCAGCCCGTCGGGCGACTGGCCGATCTGTACGTACTTCGTATCGCCCCAGCTCGAGTTGCTGCCCGTACCGCCGAGCGACTTGTGCTCATCGAGGAACATCTGTTTCACATCGGCGATGGAGATATGCTTCATCCCCGCGAAATCCTCGTCGGTATAGACTTTGGCAGGCTTCGGCGCATCGAAATCATTATAGCACCCCGTAACCGCAAACATCACGGCCAGCACGGCACATAACTGAAATATCTTTTTCATAATCGTCATATCGTATTAGAAGCGGAAATATACATTCAGGTAATAGGTCGTCCCCAGCAGGTAAAAGTACTTCGAATCGAACGGCACGTAGTACTGGATCGGCTGGGCGGCCGCACCCTCCTTGTTCACATAGGTACGGCGCGAAAGGCGCATCTGTTCGTAACCGCCCGTGCGGATCGTCTGGTCGTTGAGGATATTCTTCACCTCGAGGCTGAAGCCCAGCTGGTAGATGCGGTGGATGTACCAGTTCTTGCCGACGCTCAGGTTGAGCGTATAGGCCGAGTCGAATTTCTCCTGATCGCGCAGGTTCATCAGCGCCGTGTATTTCACGGCGCCGGGGAGCTGTGCCGCCTCGTCGGGGCGCAGTACCGTGGCATAAGCGGCACGGGTACGGCGCGCGGGGTTCATCGAGAGGTAGATACGGTCGTAATAGTTGAAATCGACCGAGGCGAACCAGTTGCGCGGGCCGCGGTAGCTCAGGCCGAGGTTGAGCGCCGTCTGGGGCGTGCTTTCGACGTAGAGGTCGTCCCAGAGCACCTTGTCGCCGCGGAGCACCTCCTCGCTGTTGTCGCGCGTCTGTGTGAAGTTGGCGTCCGACGTATAGCGGTAGTCGCCCAGGCTCAGGGCGCCGTTGAACGAGATGCCGCCCCAGATGGGAACCACGACGCCCACTTCGAGGCCGTAGTAACGCTTGTCGATGCCGCTCATGGCGAAGTTGGTGAACGACGACTGCGTATCGTCATAGTACGAGATGACCTTCGACTGGTCGGCGACCGAGGTATAGTAACCCGAAACGCGCGCCGTGATCCACGGCAGGTTGAGGTTGTACGACAGGTCGACGCCGAGTACCTTCTCGGAATCGAGGCCCGGCGTAGTCGTATTGCGGGTACGCGCCGAAACGAAAGCGTCGCGGAACTGCGGGGGATTGACCATGTAGGCCACATTGGCGTCGATGGCATGCGCACCCGAGAAACGGTACGAGAACTCGCCCTTGAGCTTGTAGGTCAGGTAGTCGAGCGTCTTCGATTTACCGAGCGAGTTGTTCGCGAAGAGTCCCTTGCGCAGCCGGCCGTCGCGCCACATGGCCGTGTAGCCGACCTCGCCGCCGAGGCTCATCGTGAAACCGCCGAACGAGGCGTAATACTGCGCCCAGACCTGTGCCTGGCGCAGGTTGGCGTAGTAATCGTAGCTGAACTTGTCGCCTTCCCCGACGCGGCGGGCCTCGCCGTGCTTGAGGTAATAATCCAGATCGTTCTGCGAAAGCAGCGGGTTGTAGTTGCCGTTGTCGCGCAGGGCGAACTTATCCACGTCGAGCCAGTAGTCGGCGCCGAGCAGGTCTTTCACCTGGTCATAGTACTCCGTGCGGTTGATACGCGCCGTCAGGCCTCCGCGCAGCACGGACTGGTTGCGGAACGTATGGGCGATGTTGGCCGCAAAATTGAAATCGCGCTGGTCGGTATGGCGCTCCTCGATCATGTAGATGCCCGAAGCCCCGGACTTGTTGCGGTTGTAGTTCATGCGGAACATGTTGTCGTAATCCATCAGGCTCTTGCTGGGGTCGGTGATCCACTCGCGCATCGAACGCAGCGCAAGGTCGTTGTACGTCCCCAGATCCGAACTCTCGATGCCCTCGGACAACTGGAGGATACGGTTCGTGTAGAAGCTGGGCAGGTAACGGTAGTAGTCGGGGCGCGGGTCGGGGCCATCCGTCCACGTCAGGGCCGAATAGCCGTTCTTGCCGAAGCGGAACGAAGCCGCGGCGGCAAGTTTGGTATTCGACGAAATGTCGAACCCGTAGTTGAGCATCACGATCGGCTCGTGGTAATCGCGCACGCGCGAGTTGCGCAGCTTGCCGTCCTGCTTGCCCACATTGGGGTTGTAATAGTTGTTACTCAACAGGTCGTAGGCTTCCTGCGTCGACGCCTGCTGCGCTCCGCGCTCGGTCGGTGCCCCCAGGATGGTCAGCGCCAGGTTGTGGCGATCGCCGCCGAAACGCTTTTCGACCGATGCGAAGTAACCGTAGGCATTGTAGTACACCCCGTCGACATAAGAGTTGCCGCCCTGGCGGGTCGAGAACGAGAAGGCGTACGACCATCCGTTGTCGAGCAGGCCCGAAGCGTAGGAAACCATCGCGCGGAAGCGGTACATCGAGTTGCCGTTCACGACGCTGGCACGGAAGCCCTTGCGCATCTGCGAAGCGCGCGCATTGACATTGGTCGTACCGCCGATGCCGTCGATGCCGTAGCCCGACGAGCGCAGCCCGGCGGTATTCTCCTGGTTACGCGTGGCGTCGTTCAGGCCGCTCCACAACGACCAGGGGCCATAGCCCGTCATGGCATCGTTGAACCGGATGCCGTTCAGGTAGATGCTCGAATACTGCGAGTCGTAACCGCGCACGTTGAAACGCATCTCGCTGAATTTATACGAGGCGATGTTGTTGAAGACATCCTTCGACGACGAAAGCGACGAAGGCAGCGACTGCCCGTCGGCCGCCGTATCGGAGTCGAACTCCGCGAACACGGCGTCGTCGATGACATACTGCACATCGGGGGACATCACCACCGAATTGAGGTTCTTGACCATCTTGTCGACACGGATCGCCAGGTCGAGGTTCTCGAACTCGGGGGCTTCGAATTTCAACTGGTATTCCCCTTTGGGCAACTGGTCGATATTGAAATTACCGTGGTTGTCGGTCATGACGGTGACGCCGAGCGGTTCGACGACCACCTTGACATTGCTCAGTGCGACACGGCCGTCACGCGAGACGACCTTGCCTTTGACGCCCCCGTCCTGGGCATACGCCCCGGCACAGGCCAGCGTGAGCAGGATAACAAGTAAAGCTCTGATCTTCATAATTACTTTGTTGGGTTATTTACCGATGTAAATGAATACGGGAAGGTGATCGCTGTATCCCCCCTGGAAATTGTTGCCCACGAACGTACGCAGCGGGTAGCCCTTGTACTGGCCTTCCTGCTGGAACAGATAGGGGACACGGAAAATATTGCCGTAATATTTCCCCTTGGGGGCACGCTCCAGCTTGAGCGAACCCGTCGAGCCGGTAGCGAGGTTCTCCGACACGACGATATTGTCGAACAGGTTCCACTGGTCGCGGTAGGCAAGCGAACCGATGCCCGCCTTCAGCATGTCGATAAAGGGATTGTAGTATCCGCCCGGTTGGAGCTTGCGGATGTTGCCTTCGGCGCCGAGCACCTCGGTGATACTCTTGTCGGTGGCGTCGTCGTTGAAGTCACCCATCATCACGACCTTGGTCGCGGGGTTGATCGCCAGCACCGAGTCGGCGGCATGGCGCATGATCTCGGCGGCGCGCTCGCGCTTGGGTGCCGAAGCCTCCTTGCCGCCCAGGCGCGAAGGCCAGTGGGCCACCATGAAATAGAACGGTTCCCCGTCGATCGTCCCCCACATCGTCACCACGTCGCGCGTGCGGAAATTCGGCAGGCTCTCCATCGTAAACGGAATCGGGGCGCTGCCCTCGAGCTTGAACACGTCGGGACGGTAGTAGAACGCCACGTCCACGCCGCGGGCATCGGGCGAATCGTAGTGCACGATGCGGTAATTGGCCGGGGCGAGTTTGGGCGTAGCGATCACGTCCTCCATGACATTGCGGTTCTCGATCTCCGAAACACCGATCACCACCGGGTAGTCCTTGTTGATGGCGGCGATGTCGAACAACACGCGCGAAAGGTTATTGATCTTTTTGGTGTACTTGGGCGTATTCCACTTCTTGGGCCCCTCGGGCGTAAACTCCTCGTCGTAAATCTCCGGGTTGCGGATCGTATCGAAGAGGTTTTCGAAGTTGTAGAAAACGACCTTGTAGGGTTTCTGGGCGAAGCAGGCGACGATCAGCGCTGCGAAAAGCCCGGTAAAAAGCAGTTTCTTCATATAGTTCAGATTAATTTATACCCCAGTCCGAGGGATTGTTCTGTGCCTTCACGTCGGCGGCAATGGCCTCGTCGAGCATCGTAAAGAATTTATAACCCGTTTTCTCTTCGATGTCGGCAACGCTCGTGATATATTGTTTTATATTCCCGGTCGTGGTTGAGGAATTTTCAGCCCAATAACCGATTGCCGCCAATTGCGATGCATCGGTAATCTGGTCGATCCGCTTCCCCGTCCTGCCGCTTTTGGTACGTAGCAGCACCTTCCAGCAATACTGTGGAATCGCGACCCGATTCCCCTCTTTATCCGTCGTATATCCCTGTACCCCATAAGTTCCCGTAACATTGTACAAGGTATCGGGATATGAAATATATTTCAGGGTAAGATCTTCCAAATCCCCCCACGACCCGCTATTAAAATCAGGATCCTGAGGCATAATATTGGTCGAATAGAACGTCTGCTCATTCAATAGCGAAGAATAGCTGACATAACGATGGTAGGACATACACTGATGCCCGCGGATAGGCCGCCCATTATATGAACCGCGGCTCAAATCGACCTGAAATTCCTCCGGCACTTCAGGATCGTATTTCCATGCATTAGAACGCTCATATTTTCCAACCCGGTAACAGGAATGGATCGGATAGGCGACCCAGTTGGCGATACGTTTCTTCGTGTCGTAGCAAATCGTAAAGTTACGTGCCGTCACGGTCGAAGAGAGCGGCGCATAATGTGTTACGTAACGGTAGTCGGGAGCTTCGACATAGGCGGGCAATTCCGCCCACGCATGATCCATCGATGCCGGAACCGAGTAGTCCGCCTGGTCGATCGTCAACGTGAATTCGTGTCCGCCGTCGAAAACGACATCGACCGCAGCCCGGCGCGAAGCGCCCGTTTCGTTTTTGTCCAGGTAGAGGTAAATGACCTCGCTTGCGGCGACCAGCTGCGCCGATTTGGTCGTGGCTTGCGTCCTGCGCGACGTCCAGCACCAACTGCCGCCTTCGGTCACGGTGACGGTATAAGCCGTACCCACGGGCCCCGTCAGCACGAGCCGAGGGTCGGTCGCATAGCCTTTGGCAGCGAGCGTGGTCGTCTCCGTATCGAGGAACAGCGCGGAAATATTCGCCGGGGTGTCGTCGTCGGAGGACCCGCAGCGCCCGAAAACCAGCAGGAGCGCCCCGAGCACCATAGCCCGTCCAAAAAGTTTCAATAACCCTTTTGTCAAAATCATGTAGGAATTTGCAGATAAAAATGTCAGGTAGAAAATCCGACAATCATCCCCGGCGGAAGCCAATCCGCCGGGGATGGATTATAGGAAAACACCTACTTTCTTATTTTGAATAAGTAACCGTGATCGCAGTAATACTTACCGCTCCAAGAGTCGGGAATATCGAAAACTGCGTAAGGTTCTTAGCACTGAGGTTGTCAATTACAAACGTAAACGGTTCGTTATTATTTACATCAGACGGAGTCTCGTTGCTGATTGCTATAGCATCCTTCGCAAGTTGCTCTTTCATCTTATCAAGTGTGTCTTTTGTATATGTGTACCCAACCGGAAAAATACCGATAGCACGTCCTTTATAAGGCTCACGAATGGTCACCTCAATCTTCTCAATCGTCCCATCAACGGCAGGAATCTGCACGAACGATCCAAAAGCCGAATTGTCTTTTACATTAATCTGTAAACATTCCTTTCCGCTGCTACCACCAGCTGCTTTACCCGACCATTCGCCGAAAGTATTCGTATATGTAAATTTGGCATAGGCTCCACTTTTCCCGCCGATAGCGATAATATCGTCCAACGTAAGGGTAATCTGCTGGCCGTCCCCGCCCGCTCCGGATTTCCCGGCCTGCGAAATCGCAACGGTTTTGGTATCCACAGCCGCGCCGTCCTTCATCAGTTTGATGGTCAGCGTGGCGGTGATAGCCTGCTCCGTCGTGTTTTCCTTGGGCGTCACGGTTACGACCATCCCGTTTACGAAGGTCGTGAACTGCTCCGATTTATCCGTAGCGGCTTCGATCGTGCAGCCGTCGGCATTGGCAGCGGTCACCGTCACGGTCTTGGCATTGTCCGTCGCCGCGAAAGAAAGCGACGTCGGGTCGAGCTTGGTGATGGCCGGGTCGGTCGAAGGCTCGCCCATGAAAGCGGCCACATCCTCGGGACGCTGCGGACAAACCTGCGCGGCATTGCTGTTCACCGAAGCGTAACCGGTAATATCCCCGGTGGAACCGGCCACGAACTGCGTCCCTACGAGCCCGGGCATGGCCTTCTGCACGAATACCGTCATGTTACCGGCCGAGGTCGTAAACGTATGCTTTCCGAAAGCTTCGTTCGTAGTCCAGTCGGCAGCCGTAGCGGGGGCGGTCACACCCTTGACCGTCACGACCATACCCTGGTATTCGGCCAGCTTAGCGGGATCGGCCACGACAGGCGTGATGGTCTCGGTACCGATCTTTTCGATCTCGACCCAGTCGGCACCCTTGCTGCCGGTAACCTCGTACAGGCCGTTGTAACTAACGATACGCGCTTCGCCCTTTTTCAGCGTCACCTTCACCTTGTCACCCTTGACAAACGTAAAGCCATCGTCATAGGGATCGGTATACTTACCGCTGCCGTAGAGCGTGATACCGTTCTTGGCGGTAGTCGCCCCCGGGGTCATCACCTGAAGGTTCTGGCCGTTGAAGTTCCCGCCTTCCTTGTCGGTTACGACGACGGCCTCGAAATAACGGTCGTTATTCGTATCGAGGGCTACCTGCGACGTCGTAAGTTTGGCGATGATCTCGGGAATCGTGATAACCACAGCCTCGCCCGGGGTCGGGGGAGTTACGTTGCCCAGGTCGACCTCCGTACCACCGATGCCCTCGAAAAGTTTCACGTCGTCGACACGGTGCGCGGATGAAAGATCGGAAATGAAACGGATATAAAGTTCAGAGGGAACCTCTTTCAGCGTAAAGTTGGCCGTTGCCAAAGCCCAGGTGCCGTAGTTGGAATGTTCGTCGGCCTCGACAGGGCGGTCATAGGCGATTTCCGCCCAGTTTTCGCCGTCCTTGCTCAGGTATACATGGAATTCCGAGGTTACGAACGCATTATCCTCAGCGCCAAAGAGGCTTTTATACGAACCGAACGTCAGGCAAAGGTTTTTCTGAGCAGGATCGAGTGCAATCTTGTGGATCTCGAACTCGGCACCGGCACGGAACAGCATGTTGTTGACGCCGGATGCATCGTCCTTGTATTTCGAATAGTTGCCGTTGGAAGCGGAATTCGCACGAACAGATATACTGTTGGCCACATAAGTCACATTATCGGCACCCGTACCAGTCTGATTCTTCCAGCCCTCGAATGCATCTGCGAAGGGGAACTTACCATCTGCCCCCTTTTGAGCCTGCTCCTTATCGAAATCGTTAGCATAGATAGCATCGCCCGTGGGGGGGGGTGTAACCCCGCTGCCGTACTGTTTTACGGCTACGGACGACTCGGCCTGACCCCATTTGCCGAATTCGGGGTGGATAAGCGTGAAGGAGATTTTGCCTTCGCGCAGGTTCGTACCGGCGGGCAGCTCGGAAACCGTAACGGAGATCGTTCCGTTGCCTTTGCCGCTCATCGGGGAAATGGTAGCCCAATCCAGGTTACTTGCAGTAACCGTCCATTCGCAGTTCGCCGTGATGGCAACGGTCTGCGTCGTCGCCGTCTCATCGGTGAAATCAAGCGCCGTCGGATCCGCCGTCAACTTCGGCGTCAGCGACTTGTCATCGTCGTCGGAGCATCCCGTAAATGCCGTGGCAGCCACAAGGAAAAATGCACCGAAGACCAACCTAAAAAGATGTTTACTCATAAAAATAGTTTTAATTAGGTGATTATAAACTAATATCCGTTTGCAAAAATAACTTACGATTCTTCCGTTTTTTAAAGGGGAAACTATTACAAAGATAACTTTTATTTCAAAAATACAAAAGGATTTCGGCATATATTTACTGTTAAGGTTCCGTTACATAGCAAAAAAACGTTCCATGCTGCCTCGGAAAGGACAACCCGTGCGGCATACAGCCTCGCCAGCACCCAAATCAAGGCATCGGCGGAGGCTTCCGTCCGGAACCGCCCCCCTGGCGCACCTTCGGCCAGGCAAAAAAAATTCCGCCCCGGAAACCGGGACGGGCGAAGTTTCAAGGCTGGTTGGCGGATTGCATCGGCAGGAGTCATAAACCGGCATCGTTTCCGATGCTGCAAAATTACCCTACGGCTATTTCATCGTTGCGACAGTCCCGTTACAATCCCAGGAATATGGCATTGCACGCACGTTGCAGCAGCCGGCAAAGCCGCTCGGCCACACCACCCGGCCACAAAAGCAGCCTGCCCGGACTGTAAACGTCCGGGCAGGCCATGCCGAATAACGGGTTCGGCAACGATTGCAATACGGCGGCGGCCTGCCTCACACAGCGGCCGCGCAGGGATCATACCCTATTCCCACTCGATGGTTGCAGGCGGTTTCGAGGAGATGTCGTAGACGACGCGGTTGACCCCTTTGACTTTATTGATGATGTCGTTCGACACATTGGCAAGGAACTCATAGGGCAGGTGCACCCAGTCGGCGGTCATGCCGTCGGTCGAGGTCACGGCACGCAGTGCGACGCAGCTCTCGTAGGTTCGCTCGTCGCCCATCACGCCGACGCTCTTCACCGGGAGCAGAATAGCCCCCGCCTGCCATACCTTGTCGTAAAGTCCGGCATCGCGCAGGGCGTCGATGTAGATTTTGTCCACGTCCTGCAGGATCGCGACCTTTTCGGGCGTGATGTCGCCCAGGATACGGATCGCAAGGCCGGGCCCCGGGAAGGGATGGCGCCCGATGAGCTGCTCGGAGATCCCGAGCGACCGACCGACACGGCGCACCTCGTCCTTGAAGAGCAGGCGCAGCGGTTCGACGATCCCGAGGTGCATCTTTTCGGGCAGCCCGCCGACGTTGTGGTGCGACTTGATCGTCGCCGAGGGGCCGTTGACCGACACCGACTCGATCACGTCGGGATAGATTGTCCCCTGTGCCAGCCAGCGCACGTCCTCGATCCGGATCGCCTCCTCGTTGAATACCTCGACGAAATCGCGGCCGATGATCTTGCGCTTGGTCTCGGGATCGCTCACGCCAGCCAGATCGCCCAGGAACTTGTCGCCGGCCTTCACGCCCTTGACGTTCAGGCCCATGTTCTTATACGACTCGAGCACGTCCTCGAATTCGTTCTTGCGCAGCAGGCCCGAATCCACGAAGATGCAGTAGAGGTTCTTGCCGATGGCCCTGTGCAGCAGCACGGCGGCCACCGACGAGTCTACGCCGCCCGAAAGCCCGAGCACGACCTTGTCGTCGCCCAGTTTCTCCTGCAACTCGCGCACGGTGGCCTCCACGAAACTCTCCGACGTCCACTCCTGCCTGCAGCCGCAGATACCCGCGACGAAATTCTTCAGCAGGTGCGTGCCGTCGGTCGAATGGTAGACCTCGGGGTGGAACTGGATGCCCCACGTCTGCTCGCCCTCGATGCGGAACGCAGCCACGCGCACGTCCTCGGTGCTGGCCACAATCTTATAGTTCGCGGGCACCGACGTGATCGTATCGCCGTGCGACATCCACACCTGCGTGGTCGCAGGCAGGCCGCGCATCAGCGGGTCACCGGCATCGCCCACCGTAAGCACCGCACGGCCGTACTCGCGGCTGGGCGCAGGCTGCACCTCACCGCCGAAGGCCGATGCGAGGAACTGCGCGCCGTAGCAGACACCCAGCAGGGGCAGTTTGCCCTTGATGGCCGAAAGGTCGGGGGCAGGGGCATGCTCGTCCCTCACGGAAAAGGGACTGCCCGAGAGAATCACACCCCGCACCGAAGCATCCGGCACCGGAATCTTGTTGAAGGGGTGGATCTCGCAATAGACATTCAGTTCGCGTACGCGCCGCGCGATGAGCTGCGTATACTGCGACCCGAAGTCGAGAATCAGGATTTTTTCCATATCAGTCGTTCAATTACTTTCCAAAATTTCGATAGCCCACCCACACGCGCCGGAGAAGATAACCCAACGCCGCCGCAAGGACCAGCGTACGCAGCACCGGAAGGCGGGTGATCAGCCATGCGGCGAACAGTGCGAACGCCGCCGCCAGAATCCACCAGTCGTATTTCGAAACCGGGAGTCCCATCTACCGTTCGCTCGAATAGTTGGGCGCCTCGCTCGTGATGGCTACGTCGTGCGGATGGCTCTCCTGCATGCCCGAAGCCGTGATGCGGATGAACCGGGCCTGCTTGAGCGTCTCGATGTCCACAATGCCGCGTTCTGCCTCGCGCGCGGTCTCCACGGTTGCCATCTTGAGCATATCCGCGTTGCGCTGCAGCAGCTGGTTGGTCATATCCGTGACCTTGCGCTGCGCTTCCATGGCGCGCTGCGAGTCCTGAATGCCGAGCGTGAGGACCATCTGGTTTTTCCAGAGCGGAATGGTGTTCATGATGGAGGTCTGGATTTTTTCCATCATGAGCGTATCATTGTTCTGGATCATGCGGATCTGCGGCGCGGTCTGAAGGGAAATGACGCGCGTGAGCTCGAGGTCATGGAGCTTCTTTTCAAAGCGCTCGCACTGGTCGGCCAGGTCGCGGGCCGCCTGGGCGTCCTCCGGCAGGCCGGAAGCCTTGGCCTTGTCCATGGCCTGCTGCAGCTCCCCTGCACGCACCTCGGCCAGCTTCTTTTTACCGGCCAGAATGTACATGCTGAGCTCCTTGAAGTAGGCCATGTTCAGCTCGTACATCTTGTCCAGCATGGCGATGTCCTTGAGCAGCTGCACCTGATGGGCTTCCAGCATGGACTGGATCTTTTCCACGTTAGTCTCGGTCTTGTCGTACTTGGTCTTGAGGGCATCCAGCTGGCTGGTTTTCTTTTTGAAGAAGCCCATAATGCCCTTCTGCTGTTCCTCGTTGGCGTCAAAACTCTTCAACTCGCCGATGAGGTCGGTGATCATATCGCCCACCTCGCCCAGATCCTTGGTGGACACCTTGGAGAGAGCGGCTTCAGAAAAATCGCCGATCTTCTTCTGGCAGGCAGAGCCATACTGCAGCACCTGCTGGCTGTTGGTGATATCGATCTTCTGGGCAAACTGATCCACCATGGCCTGCTCCTCGGGGGTCAGGTTCACCTGTGCCTCCGGGGCAGGGGCAGCGGCGGGCTTTTCCTCCTGCGGCACAGCGGCGGGGGGGGGGGGCCGGGCCGCCGATAAGGGCGCCCCAGACGATGCCGATCATGAGGGCGCGTCCGAAATTGCTCTGGAGGGGCTTGCAGCCGCTGCTTTCCAGTATGCTTACGCCCAGTGGGAGGAGCATGGCGGCAACGGCCATGTCCGTGACCCACATGGAGGTCATGGTCCCGATGGCTATGAAGGCCAGCACGATGCGGTCGGTGCGGCGCCCCACCTTGGTGAGCATCCACAGCATGAAACGCCGGGCGAGGCCCGAAGACGTCATGGCCGCGGAAAGGCCCATGGCACCCATGAGAAACAGCAGTACGTTGTTGCCGAAGCCCAATGTAACGAGCTTGTCGAAGCTCGCCACGCCCAAGATATGCAGGAACACGATCAGGCAAAGGGACGTAGCGGGAAAGGGGATGGCTTCGGTCATCCACTGGATGACCGCGAAGCAAAGGACGGCCATAACGATCTTGGCATTCGCTGTAAGCGGAATGGCTTCCTCGCCCTTATAGAAGGGTGAGGGAGACGGGAGCGCGATGACAATCAGCATGACGGCAATGCCCAACAGGAAGAAGAATGTCTTCCGTGCGGTTTCAATGGGCAGTTTGTCGCCAACGATGGCGGTAAGGCAATTGTCCAAGCGACTCATTGTAGTGTCTCCGCTGAGAGATACAGGTTTCAGAATATTCCCGGGTTGTGCGACTTTGTTCTTTTTATAGCAATGACAGTGCCATGTTGTGATTTTTTGTACGACGTTGTAGAATGAAAAGGAATGAGAGTATGTTATGACGTTGAATAAGAACTGAGAAAAAGTGCGAAGAAAGAATACTGTCTGAGAATCAAGACATGTTTGTTCGCTTGTCTGGTTTTATGGACAGTTTCAGGGGGCAATCCCATACAAAAAAACGCCAGCCTTCCGGAGAGGGCTGGCGTTCGGTTTTGCGGGGAGTGTGGGCTATTGGGCGAGTTTCTTCAAATAGACATCGGTGACGTCGCTGAGGCGGTTCTTGCCACCGGCGAACGAGGCCAGTTCCTGAAGCCATGTATGCAGCTTCTTCTGGGCGGGATCAAAGAGCGTGAGCTGCCCCTTCAATCCGTAGACGGGGTGTTTCGCCAGTTCCCACGCGGCATCCTGCGGAGGCAGATCCCGGCCCGTCCAGGCATGATAGAACGCCCGGTAGTCCTGTATGAGCTGTTCGCGCGGCGTTTCCTGAAGGGCTGTGATGCCGCGGAAATACATCTTGAGAAACGCGGTTACGAGAGCGGGGTGCTCCTTGGCGAACGCCTTGTTGGCGAGGAGCAGCGTGGGCTGGCTGGCGTCACACTGGCTGGACAGCGTGACCGGCATGAGCCCGTGCTGTTCGGCCTCAAGGGTATACGGCGACCACAGGGCCACGGCGTCGCCTTCGCCGTTCAAGAACGCCTTCAAGGCTTCTTCGGACGGCATATCTTTGATGGTGACCTCTTTCTCAGTCAGGCTGAGGGCTTCCAGCCACTTGTGCACGGTATAGTGCGCGGAGGAGCCTGCGGTGCACAGGATGGTTTTCCCGCGTACCGTGCCGCCCGTGCCCGCCATTTCGGGATAAAGGGCGTTGTAGCCGGTATGCCCGAGGATGGGGCTGTCCTTGCGTGCATAGATGCCGGTGGCCAGGGATTCGTCATTGCCGATGGCGATGATCTCGGCCTGGTTGTCCAGCGATGCGGTCAGCGCGGGAATGGCCCCGCAGGCGGCGATTTCCCAATGCGCCGTGTTCATGCCCGCCATAAGCTGTTTTCCGGAATCGTATGAGAGCATTTCCAGACGGAAGCCTTCCTCCAGATCCCAGCCTTTTTGTTTGGCATACCAAGCCGCGAAGGCTTCATGTTCTCCGAGCCATGCCGTTTTCAACGGGACGGGCTCGGCGGTGTGCCCGATCTGGGGCAAGCCGGCCAGAAACAACAGGGCCGCACACAGCCCTCCAAGCAGTTTATGCATGTGAAACCTCCGATAACCGATTGTTTTGCAATAAAAAGAACAAGCAATTCATATGCCATGTCCAGGTATGCCCGAAAGGGTCCGTAACTGCCTGTGATGCTGCATCTCTCTCTTTCGGGAGGGTGCTTGCGCGGATCATCGGGCGGAAGCTGTGTATGGAAAACCGGACAGTATGGGCAGACATGCGTGGAAAAGTGCACACCCGCAAAAAATGCGGTCCGGAAAGCATGATTGCAGACGCTGGCCGGGCTGGAGATTACCGCTTTTGGGCTGGACGCGACAGGGGGAGGATATGCCGATTCCCTGTATCCGGCAAAACGTATGTGGAAAGCGTCGGCTGCCGCGTGATGTTCCTATGCCCGGGCTGTGGCCGCCGTATGGGGGCGGGGAAAACGGAAAACGCCGGAGGAACGTTCCTCCGGCGTTTCGTGGCGATGGAATCGAGAAACGAGGGGGCCTACTTGCGGAGATCGGAGAGAAGCGCCTTCAGCGTTTCCTGCTTCTTCTGGAACATTTCCAGGACCTGAGCGCGATCCATGATCAGCATGGGGCTGCCGCTGTCCTTCATGCGCTTGACGACTTCGGGATCGTGAAACATGACGGGCACGATCTTGGCGGCCTTGTCCACGATGGAGGGATCGACGCCCTTGGGCAGGGCATACCCGCGGAAGTTCACGCTGGCGTCGTCCACGTTGTAGCCGAGTTCCTGAAGGGTGGGCACGTCTGGCAGATATTCATGGCGCTTCACGTCGGCGATGGCGAGGATGGTAAGGCGATCCTGTGAGCGGTACACGTCGGCAAGGTTATTGAAACCGGCCATGACCTTGCCGCCCAGCACGTTCTGGATGGCTTCGGTACCGCCCTTTTCCGGGATGTAGCTCATCTTTACGCCGGTGGCCTTTTGAAGCTGAAGCGTGGCGATATGGTGGCCCACATAGAGCCCGGCGCCGTTGATCGTGACCTTTCCGGGGTTTTCCTTGGCGAATGCCACGAGGTCGGCGACGTTCTTGAACTTGCTGTCCTTGGGAACGATGAGGACGGCCGGGTCCGCACCCCAGTTGCCGAGCGGTTCAAAGGTATCCACGCTGAACTTCGTCTTGTTCACGATGGATTGGGCGATGAAGTGGGGCATGTTGTAGGCGGTCATGGTCAGGCCGTCCTTGCTGCCGCGTTCCATGATCCAGTTCCAGCCGGTCATGCCGCCCGCGCCGGGCTTGTTGAGGATGACGATGGGCTGGCCGAAGTATTTCGGATCTTGGGCCACAAGGGCGGAAAGGCGGGCCTGCAGATCGGTCGCGCCGCCCGGGGTATAGCAGACCACGAGGCTGATGGGGCCGGAGGGGTAGGCGTCGGCGGGGCTTGCGGCCTGTGCCGACGTGGCGCCGAACAGCATGGCTGCACAGAACAGGGTGGCGAGAAGGCGTCTCATGGGTCCTCCTGAGGTAAAAAGGGTGTCCGTGAATGGAGGTCAGATTCCAAAGATCCCCTTAGGGATCTGAACGGCCAGCAGTACGGTGAACAGGCAATACAAGAAGGCGATGCAGACGAAGCAGACGGCGGCACGCTTGGCGGCAAGCTTCGGCGTGATCTTCATGGGCTGGGCGATGAGCGAGGCGGCGATGAAATAGAGGAGTGCGCCGATGTAAAAGCCCAGGGTTTCTAGGAAGAGCAGATACAGGACGGTGAGGACGAAGAGCACGGCCACGCGACGGAGCGGATAGCCCCTCATGGTCATCTTCACGTCGATTTTGGCCGCGTAGCGCAGTCCGGCGAGGATGTACTGCCCCACGTTGAAGATCACCATGCATATCAGCAGCAGGAGCGGGACAACCTGCGATTCCCCCGAGAGCTGGGTCATGGGGATAGCGAAAGCGGTTATAATACCGGTCATCACCAGCGCGCTTATGAATTCCTTATATAACATGGGCGGCTCCTGCTAATTGGCGGCTGCGGCCTTTCTGGAGTGATTACGCATGTACTTGATTTCGCTATAGATGCCCCAGATCAGGGAGAGCAGGCACAGGGCGATGAGCGCGAGGTTGAGCCCGCCGGTGAAGAAGTAGCTGAACACGCCCACGTCGGTGTCGGCGATCATCTTGCCGCGCAGGAAATTCTCCTCGGCAATGGGCCCGAGGATGATGCCGAGCACGATGGGCGCGCTCGGGAACCCGAACTTGGCGAGCACGAACATGAGGACCCCGAGGATGAACATGAGGATCACGTCTTCATAGCTGTTCTGCACGCAATATGAGCCGAACACGCACAGGATCATGACGGCGGCGAACATCATGTAGTTC
>OGOV01001419.1_pt1 | contig 21222 bp, 19 predicted proteins | sample 1552711 | NCBI WGS metagenome assembly OGOV01 (sample SAMEA2580216, study PRJEB22360) | human gut metagenome | biome: human gut; feature: human-associated habitat; material: faeces | place: Denmark | collected 2008/2010 | reverse complement strand
ATTTCATTTATTAACATCCGCAGCCATTCAAGAGACTTGAAGGAAACAATAGATAAGGATTATTGTGAATGTGGAATGCCAATAGAAAACAAAAGCATAAATGTATTTCGCGCAAGCAGAAACAGAAAAAAACATCCCGTAACAATCAATGTTTCGACATGATTTACGCATTTACGAATAAATAAATTCACTATGATCATGCATACATTCACGAGCATGAAAAGTTCCAATATGCCGAGTACCGGCAAGGTGTACAGTTGAAATATCTCCATCAGTATAGTCATACAGATGGAGATAATAAGAGCAAACCACAAATAGTACTTTTGTTTTTCGGTCATAATAGTTCCTCCCCACATAGAAAGACTAAACTATAGTTACATTAAATTTAGTAAATAATACCATAACAAGTCATAAATGAAAAGCCAGGAAGACATTTTACATAAAATTCAGAATACCCTCTTGCAATCTGAAAAAACATGTGCTAACATTTAAAACAAATTTTAGTATAGTAAAGCGATGAAAGAGACTCTGGACTCTGGAACCTGACAGGAATGTGGTGTCACCGACTGAGAGCACTGCTTGGGGAATGAGGACAATAGGGAACACTCTGGAGCAGACCAGCTGAACAAGTAAATAAGGTAAAGCTGAATGAAAAGTAGGTTGGTACGTAGACTGCACGTTACGCACGAAAAGAGGAATCTTAGAAAGCACTATACAGCTTTGAGATTCAATGCGGGTGGTACCGCGGATAGCGAAGATGATATCCGTCCCGGGATACAAGTATGTATTCCAGGGCGGATTTTTATGTTTATAACCGTTATTCGTCCCGGGAAGAAAAGGAGGAAAAGAACATGGAGTATTTAACAGGTGTAAAGCCAAAAGAGACAAAAGAAATCAGTGAATTACTGGAACAGACAGAAGCAGGCACAAGGGTAAAAGTCAACGGAGCAGTGCATACGATCCGTGACATGGGAACTGTTGCATTTGTGATCTTAAGAAAAAGAGAAGGTCTGCTTCAGTGTGTCTATGAAGAAGGCAGTGCTGATTTCGAACTGAAAGACATCAAAGAAGCAGCAACAGTCGAAGTAGAAGGCGTCGTAGAAGAGAATGAAAAAGCACCAAATGGAATTGAAATCCGTATGGAGAGCGTAAAAATCTTAAGTGAGCCGGAAGACGAGATGATGCCGCTTGCAATTTCAAAATGGAAATTGAATACATCTCTGGAAGCGAAATTAAACTACCGTTCCATTTCCCTTAGAAATATCCGGGAGCGTGCCAAATTCAGAATCCAGGAAGGAAAAGCTTTAATCAAAGATATATGTCACCGCATCGAACTTATTCAGGAACTGTCTGCTCAGGTACCTCAATTTGAAGTAAAACGTGTAGAAGTCATCCGTCAGAAATTACAGGAAAAAATCAATGAATGGACGGATATTCAAAATATCGATGAAAACCGGCTGGAACAGGAAATTATCTACTACCTGGAAAAATTGGATATCACAGAAGAGAAAGTCAGGTTGGCCAATCACTGTAAATACTTTTTGGAAACGATCGAACATGAAGATGCTCCGGGCCGGAAAATCGGTTTTATCGCTCAGGAAATCGGTCGGGAGATCAACACCATGGGCTCTAAAGCCAACGACCACGACATCCAGAAACTCGTCGTTAAAATGAAAGACGAACTGGAAAAGATAAAAGAGCAAAGTTTGAATGTCCTATAAGTTTTTAAAGTCCGTAAAGTTTATAAGATTTTTAAAGTTCATGGACCCTGCAGGCGCTTGGTGTTAAACATAATAAGGATAAATCATGAAGATTGAACGTTTTGAAGATAGTCTGGCATGGCAAAAGGCAAAAGAGTTGTGTATAGAAATCTATTTGCTATTCGATAAAAGCCATGATTTCGGTTTTAAAGACCAAATCGAAAGAGCAACTGCTTTGATTATGAATAACATCACCGAAGGCTATGAACGAAAATCAAACGTCGAACTCAGATACCGAAACAATACCTAAAATGTTATCGAACTTTATAAAAAAACTTTGATCCCACTTTATAAACTTTACAAACTTTATAAACCTTATAAACTATCATCGTATGGGAAAAGTAATTATTTTTTCAGCACCGAGTGGAGCGGGTAAGAGTACAATTGTAAATTACTTATTGGAAAAGGGGTTAGGGTTGGAATTTTCTATTTCAGCAACCTGCCGGGCTCCCCGGGGAAAAGAAATACATGGTAAAGAGTATTATTTCTTTACAGCAGATGAATTCAGGAAACGAATTGAAAATAAAGAATTTTTGGAATGGGAAGAGGTGTATCCGGGATGTTACTACGGTACGCTTCTCAGTGAAATCGACCGGATCTGGGCGAAAGGTCATACTGTATTGTTCGATGTCGATGTCGTAGGCGGCCTAAATATCAAAAAGAAATTCGGAGACAATGCGTTATCGATCTTTATTCAGCCCCCATCTGTAGAAGTACTACGCCAACGCTTGACCGGCCGGGGGACCGATGCTCCTGAAAAAATCGAACAACGCCTGGCAAAAGCAGAATACGAAATGACTTTCGCAGACAAATTCGATACGATCATCGTCAACGATAAGCTGGAAGAGGCCTTCCGGGAAGCAGAAAAAAAAGTGAGGGATTTTTTAAAATAATGCTACAATGAACTATTTTACGTCAAAAACTGCGGAACAATTAACTCTGGTATCTATTTCCCATGCCCGCGAAGGGAAAGCCGGAGAATTAAAAAAAGCCTGTCTCGACCTCATCGAAAAGACCCGTCAGGAAGAAGGAGCTATCAGTTACCATTTGTATGAAGATCGGGAAGACCCCTGTCAATTCATTTTTCATGAAATATGGGCAAACGAAGAACTTTGGAAAAAACATACCCAAAGTGAACATCTGCAAGCTTTTCGGGCCCGCAGAGACGAACTGACAGACCGAAAACCGGTTTTACAACGCTGGGAACGTTCGGAAGCTCCGAATCCCGTGATAGTCCCGGATTCGTTGGTATTGTTCGCCTATAACCGGAACAAAGGAAATACTGAAAAAGAATGGCAAAAAATTCTCGAAGATCTGATTGCGCCTACATTAGCTGAAAAAGGGGCTTTGCATTATGAATTACATGTCAGTAAAGACGATCCGAAAGATTTCATGTTTCACGAAACCTGGCAGACTGTCGAAGATTGGAACGCTCACATGGCAGCCCCCCATTTGATCAGTTTAGTCGGGATCTTAGACCGGTATACAGAAAACGGCATTACCGTTATCAAAACCAAGCCGATCGATTAATGACTCCGATTATTGGTATCAGCACAAATCTCCATACCGTAGATAAAGGTAAATTTCTGGGGATGGAAAGGATATACGTCAACAAAGACTATATCGATGCAGTCGTTAAGGCAGGGGGCATTCCCCTGCTTCTTCCCCCGGTAGCCGATCGGGCTTCCATTGTCCGGTATGCCGAAGTCTGCGATGGTTTTATTCTCTCGGGCGGAGGAGATATCAACCCCATCTTATACGGAGACTTCCCTCATCCCTGCCTGGAGGAATTTCATACCGGACTCGATCGGGCACAATGGGCGTTGACCGAAGAAATCCTAAGGACAGACAAGCCTCTATTAGCCATTTGCCGGGGAATACAATTATTGAATGTCGTATTGGGCGGTACGCTTTGGCAGGATATCACAGCCATCGGCCATCCGGTTATGCTACACAGCCAATACAGCCCACGGGAGGATATTTTCCACCCGGTAAGTATTGAAAAAGATTCTATTTTAGGCCGACTTTGGGGAGAGCAACTGGAAGTCAACAGTTTTCATCACCAATGCCTGAACCATTTAGGACGTCACCTGAAAATCACAGCGACAGCCCCTGATGGAGTTATCGAAGCTGTCGAAATGCCCGATCACACTTTTGTCGTAGGTATCCAATGGCATCCCGAAATGCTCCTGGCCGGTTCGGACAAAATGTTACCCTTATTTCAGCAACTCATCGCTCACTGTCGGAGGGAATAACCGAACTTTCGGGTATCGTCGGCAAAAACAAAACCGACCTGTGGTATCGCCGGAATTTTATCATTCCATCCAACTGGAAAGGGAAACATATCCTTCTACATGCCGGAGCTGTAGACCGCTCCAAAGCCATGAAAAATACCGATCTGGTTCTACTTCCTGAGTCTCAAACTACTGATAACGGCCGAAACAACAGCGATAACGGCTCCAAAAATCAAAGCATATCGCATCCCATGTCCGGGAAACATAGCAAACAGGACTGCCACAAAAGCCGCACCGACAGTCTGTCCCAAGAGCCGGGCCATCCCCAGCATACCACTGGCTCCGCCGCTACGTTCTCTGGGAGCCGATGCAATAATCGTACTATTGTTGGGGGTAATAAAGAGACCGAAACCTATACCTCCTAAAAACATACGCCAGATAATATCGATATGTGAAGGATGTGCAGGCATCATCGCCAACAACAAAAGAGCCGTACCGAATATCATCAATCCGATCCCCCCCAATAAACCGGCATTGTAACGATCCATCAAACGCCCGGCCAGCGGAGCTGTAATCATAGTGGCCAGTGGCCAGGGTGTCAGCAATAACCCCGTCGCAACTTCACTCAGGTGTAATACCCGTTGAAAAAAGAAAGGAATAGACACCAAAGCCAGCATTTGTGCTATAAAAGAAAACACGGAAGTCAGCAAGGATAGGGAAAAGATCTTATTACGCAGCAAATCGACCGGAAGCAAAGGATAAGTCTGCATTTTCTGACGTTTGATAAAAAACCAGCCGATGATCAGCATGATAACAAAACCCGGAATCAGAATATACCAATGAATATCGTGAGCAAATCCATCGATTACACATATCAGCAAACCAAAAGTCAGGGCATTCATTACCGCACTCGTTACATCAAAACGTTGTCCTTCTACTTTTACCGGATTCCGGGGTAAAAACTTCAAACTCAATACAAATGCAACCAGTCCTATGGGCACATTGATGGCAAACAACCAGGGCCAATCGGCAATAGCTAAAATACCGGCAGCAACAGTAGGGCCGGCAGCAGCAGCGACAGCAATGATCAACCCGTTGATTCCCATTCCACGGGCCAAAAAACGGGCCGGAAAAATCACCCTCAGTAAAGCGGTATTGACACTCGTGATCGCTGCCGCACTGAAACCTTGTAAACCACGGGCTATAACCAAAGTAATAAACGAATCGGAAAGAGCACATATCAGCGAAGTCACTGTGAACATACTCAAGCCCAACACATACACCCGCTTATATCCCCAAAGATCACCCAAAGAGGAAAAAGCCAGTAAAGAGATGGTCATTGCTAACTGAAAAGCATTTACTACCCAGATAGAACTGGATGGATTGACATGTAAATCTCCGGCAATCGTAGGCAAAGCAACGTTCGCAATAGCCCCGTCCAACACAGCCATCGTCATCCCCAAAGCAATTACTGCCATGGCCCAATTCCGCCGTGGCAAAGGCAAACCGTCTTGTTGTATTTCACCCATAACAAGTTCATAAAGTACTGGATATAATACGAAAAGTCCTGAGTTTTGTTAGAACTCATCCTTCCTGTTCTACGTAAACCTGAGAAAAAGGCTATGAAAACAATAGACAAAAGCACTGTAAAAGAGTTCAATTTACAACGTTATCTTGGTAAATGGTATGAAATCGCCCGCTACGATCATCGTTTCGAACGGGGTCTGCATTATGTCACAGCAGAATATTCAAAACGCCCGGATGGGAAAATCAAAGTTCTGAATTGTGGTCATCAAGATGCTGTCGACGGTAAAGAAAAATGTAGTATCGGGAAAGCACGGCCTTCTCATAACGGTCAGCCCGGTCAATTGCAGGTCGCTTTCTTCCTGTCGTTTTACAGCGATTACAACATTCTCGAGTTGGACCCGGACTACCAATGGTCGCTGATCGGCAGTTCCACAGACAAATACCTGTGGATTTTAAGCCGTACTCCTCATCTCGACCAAAATACCCTAAACCAAATTCTGGAAAAGGCCCGGCAACGAGGATACGACACTTCCCGTCTGATTTTTCCCCAACAGCCCGAATCATAACTGCCGAACTCTTCTCATTATTCAGGGATCACTTTCGTGATCTCTTCTTTTTGAGTATAATAGAAGATACACCTCACTTCCTGTAAATCGGGATATAAGTTTATGCGCAAATATTCATATTGCGGGAGCTGCTTTAATGAAGCTTTGCGTTGGGCAGCATCCTTTGTAGTGTCGAGAATACGCAAGACGGCAGCTTTATCAGGCAATTTCGACTGTTCGACCAATTGCCGCAATCCGGCCCAATTTTCACCGATATATTCGAGCTCGATCTCTTGGGCCTCCATCTGTTTCCGTTCGACTAAACGCTGTTTCATTTGTTCGGCCCGTTGTTCGGCTAACGAGGCATTGAAAGTCGCCGTACCTATAGGAGACGAACTTCCGGCAATGACTAGTTTTTCCAGGCGCATCGTTGAATCCGATCGAAATGAATCGACCAACTTCATCATTCGTTTCATGCTCGAAGCGTTGCCGTCATATTCCCGGTTGAAGATATATTGTCCTGAAGGAAAGAAAAATTCGAATTCCGATACTTTTTGTACCATCACTCTTTCTTTTGCGTACTTCACCCGAACCGGTCCCGGCCCCATAGGCAACCAGATCACTCCATCGGCCAGGGTTAAAACTTCAATATGTTTCTCCCGGTCACAAGCCTCTAACGTCACATCAGCCCTCAATTTAGCTTGTGCCATCCATAATTCGAAAGGCACTGTTTCCGACAAACGGACCTGCATTCCTTCTCCTTCCGATATAAGCCGAAGAGCTTCGGGATAATCCGGTTGTTTATCCGTCAAGGCAGTTAACCGCTTTTCTTGCCGAAGATTGTTTTTTCCGCTAACGACCAAAGGAGTCAAATCATAGCGATGCCCGGCAGACAGAAAATAAGGTTGATAAACCATACGGGCACAGGAAGGGATAAACCCATGAGGTATATTCAATGTATAAACTATTTTTATCGTATATGGATCTGTATGTTGATCGACAAATAGTTGCAAGCGGGAAGGAGTAATAGTCAAAGCCGGTTTCTTCTCAATCCGTTTCACACCGCTCTCCAGCAACAATATGCATAAGCATCCCAATAATATTCCGATCGTTTTTTTCATTTCTGCCTGCTTTTAAAAAGATACATGAAACTAATACTTAATTTTGTCGGTCCCCAATAGTTGCGATGTCCGGTGTCTATAAATCGTCCGCATCGGTTACGTAAATATTTATCGTACTTCAAGTAAGCATACCCGATTCCAAGTTCTGTTTCCAAGTTCCAGTGTTTACCGATGATCCATTGGTAACCATAAGAAAAACCACCACCGACACCCCATCCGTCATAACGGTATTTTTTTAAACCACCGTTATATTTTCCTCCATGTGCATGTACTCCGATAAAATGCCCCATAAACCGGCGACAAGTCCAATAACGCCATTCCGGCTGAACCGCCCAATGCATAATCTTCTTATTCCCACGGAAATGAAAGGGATTATAATTTGCCGTCATATCTAATGTCATTCGCGGAGCTAAAGCGATTTCTCCACCGATATTCAAAGTCGTAGTCGCCCAATAGGCCAGATTTGTTTTCACGGCATATTTCTGTGCAAAACCGACACTCGATGTAAACAAAAGTAAAATAAATCCTATTCGTTTCATTCGCTCTATAACTTTTACCTATTTCTGACGTTTTTGATATTAACGAATACCGCTATCCTAAAGTTTTACTTATTTTTGTAAAAACAAAAGCTATGAATAAAAAGATCATCCGGAACGCCCGTATTATCACGATGAATGAAAGGTTAGATATTCTCCCTAACGGAAATATCCTGATCGAAAATGGAAAAATCAGTGCCATCACGACTCAATCTTTAGAAGATACCGATGCGGAAATCACAGACGCAGAAGGGATGTTCTTATTACCTGGGCTGATCAATACACATACTCATCTTCCTATGACTATGCTAAGGGGCTTTGCAGATGATCTTCCGCTGCATGAATGGCTTACCGGACACATCTTTCCGGCAGAAGCCCGGTTGGTGACTCCTGAAAATGTCAGAATCGCTACCCGGCTGGCTTTTATCGAAATGATCAAATCGGGTACGACCTGTTTCAACGACATGTATTTTTTCGAAGATATCATAGCCGAGGAGGCTAAAAATGCCGGTATCCGGGGAGTTATGGGAGAATCGATGATCGACTTTGCAACAGCGAGCTTTCAAACGGTAGACGAAGGTCTTGCCCGATGTGAAGCTTTGATCCGAAAATGGCAAGGAGACTCTATCATTCACCCTTCCGTTTGTGTACATGCCCCATATACCTGTTCCCAAGCCACTCTCCAACAATCCAAACAACTGGCAGACCGGTACGGTACTCTTCTTCAGATTCATGTCGCAGAAACCCGGCAAGAAGTCGAAGACATCACAGCCCGAACAGGCATGCCACCTGCCGAGTACCTCCATTCGATCGGGCTTCTCGACCGGAACGTGATTGCAGCCCATTGCGTATGGCTCAATCCGAAAGAGATCGAACTCCTGGCCCGAACCGGGACTTCGATCGGCCATTGTCCCAAAAGCAATCTAAAATTAGCCAGTGGCGTTGCAGATATAGACACTTACCTGAAAGCAGGAATTACTGTCGCTTTAGGAACAGACGGAACGGCGAGCAACAACACCCTCGATTTAGTAGAGGAAATGCGTTTTGCCGCATTGCTCGCTAAAGTCGTCCATTACAACCCGGAGGCTGTAAAAGCCCAGACAGCCCTCCGGATGGCTACCATCAACGGAGCAAAAGCCTTGGGACTCGACACAATAACCGGTTCGATCGAAATAGGAAAAAGAGCGGACCTGATATTGATACATGCAGATGCTTCCAATATGCTTCCTGTTTATGATGAATACTCAGCCATTGTCTATGCCATGAACAGTAAAAATGTACGCTCTTCTATGGTAAATGGGGACTGGATCATGCGCAACCGGATCGTATGCCATGTAGACAAAGAAAATACGTTGGAGGCAATCAAACAACTCTCCGGTCAAATCCGAAAAATGTAAGCGATTTTCAAAAATAATTTGTAAATTATTGTTGATAAAGTATAATTTTGTAGTTTAAAAATCAAAAACCAGAACTATGAAAAATTTAATATTTATCAGCGCATTTACCTTTTTATTCAATTGGACAGCAGCAGCTGCCGGTCACATTAGCCGGGATTCAAGCTGGACATACGGAGGTAACGGAGGATTAAATTTATCTCAGGTTAGCTTAAGCAATTGGGCCTCAGGAGGCGAGAATGCGGTCGGCTTCGATGTATTACTCAATTATAGTGCCGATTATAAAAAGAATAAACATTTGTGGCAAAACCGGATCGAAATGGCTTATGGCTTGAATCAAACGGAAACAAGCGGAACGAAAAAAACGAATGACAAACTTTATTTTTCGTCGACCTATGGCTACGGAATGACCAAAAGCCTTTATTTGAGTGCTCTGTTGAACTTCAACACGCAATTTGCGAAAGGGTATGATTATAAAACAGAACCCCGGACTTATATTTCACGTTTTATGTCTCCGGGATACCTGACTACCGGTCTAGGTTTGACCTGGAATCCAAAGAATTGGATAACAGCTACCTTTTCGGCCATTTCCTGGCGGGGAACTTTTGTCAGTAGTAAAATTCTTTCCGACGAAGGTTCATTCGGTGTTGATCCCGGCGAGCATCTTTTTTCAGAAATGGGTGGTAACTTAAAGGTAGAAGTAAAATACGAATTTCTGAAAAATATGACGATCTATTCACGAGTCGATCTTTTCTCGAATTATCTGGAAGATCCGCAAAACGTGGATGTCCGTTGGGATGTACAATTAAATATGACCGTGAATAAATGGTTTTCGGCCAATATTTCCACAAACCTGATCTATGACAACGATACTAAAATCGTTCAAAAAGATGGAAGTAAAGGGCCACGCTTACAATTTAAAGAAAGTCTGGGTGTCGGATTTCAGGTAACGTTCTGACTATTTTAAATATATTTCACATGTATAGCGCTTATTTCCCACAAAATAAATCTAGATTTGTAGTATAAACTATTTAGGTATGGATAAATTACTTTACGGAGACTTTGAAGAACAATACACCGATTACGAAACGGCGGAAATAGCTATTCTTCCTGTGCCTTACGATGGTACAAGTACTTGGCTGAAAGGAGCAGACAAGGGACCACGTGCCATACTCGAAGCTTCGCCCAACATGGAATTTTACGATATCGAAACCGATTCGGAAGTATATAAACACGGTATCGCCACTTTAGAACCCGTTACGGCCGATTCTTCTCCCCAAGCTATGGCTCAGGAAGTCGAACAGCGCGTGGAAGCTATCTTAAAAGATAAAAAGTTCCCGGTGTTATTGGGTGGGGAACACTCGGTCAGTATCGGTGCTTTCAAGGCTATAGCCAAATACTATGATACATTTTCTATCCTGCAACTGGATGCTCATTCGGATATGCGGGACGAATACGAAGGTTCGCCTTACAATCATGCCTGTGTTATGGCCCGGGGCAAAGAAATTACCCCAAGTGTCGTTCAGGTAGGTATTCGTAGCAGCGCCATCGAAGAAAAGCACAATATCGATCCGGACCGTATTTTTTATGCCCATGAAATTAAAGAATCGGACGATTCTACCTGGATGTACGAGGTGTCTCAAAAACTCCACGATAATGTGTATGTCACAATCGACCTGGACGTATTCGACCCCGCTTATATGCCGTCGACAGGTACCCCCGAACCCGACGGACTGACCTACCGGACAGTGTTGACTTTGCTCAAACTAATCAACGAACGCCATAATATCGTCGGTCTCGATGTTGTCGAACTTTGTCCGAACGATATCAACAAAGCCCCGGATTTCCTGGCCTCAAAACTGATTTATCAAATCCTGAGTATACGTTTCAAGCAATAACCCCGATCAATGATCACCTATCTCATTACCGGAATAACCGTTGTGGTCTCTTTTATTTGTTTCAACAACAGACTATTGTTCGATAAACTTTCACTCAAACCCTATCGGATTGTACATGCAAAGGAATGGTACCGTATCATTTCGCATGGTTTTGTTCATGCAGACTGGGTGCATTTATTCGTGAATATGTTTACTTTCTGGTCATTCGGCAAGTATATCGAAGAGACATTCCGTTATCTGGGATTCGGAGAAGGGGCTTTTTTACTACTCTATTTCGGAGGGATGGTTGTAGCTTCTGCCTCTGATGTGATCCGTTACCGTAATGCGGCATGGTACACTTCTATCGGAGCTTCCGGTGCGGTTTCTGCCGTTTTATTCACAGCCATATTCCTGAATCCGTGGGACAAAATTCTGCTTTTTGCCGTAATTCCCATTCCAGGTATTCTGTTCGGCCTTCTTTATTTAGCTTACTGCCAATATATGGCCCGCCAGGGAAGTGACAACATCAATCATAATGCCCATTTTTACGGGGCGATCTACGGTTTTTTATTCCCGGGAATCTTAAATCCGACGCTTTTCCATTTGTTTTTCAAGCAATTGATTTGAATTTTATATTTTATTATTTTTGTGAGAAAATAAAAACAAGGAATGTATCCGTCCGCATCTGAAATTTTAACGGCTTTTACAAAAAATCCGGACGAGGGAGGAAAATTATTATTCGAACGATACTATAAACCGTTAGTATTGTTTGCAGATTCTTTTTTGACGGACATTCATTTTTCGGAAGACATCGTACAGGATGTTTTCTATGATTTCATAAAACATCGTTCCTACCGCCAGATCGCCCCGGAAGCTCTCACCACTTATCTGTTCCGGTGTATACGGAATACCTGCCTGAACCGTCTGCGCAATCGCAAGCTTGTTATGGAAGCCGAATTGTTGAAATTCGAAGCTGCAGAAGAGGAAGCGATGACTATATCGCCCGAACTGATCGCTGCAATCCGGGAAACGATCAAACAATTACCTGACAAAACACGCCAAGTGATCGTTTCTATCCTGATTCAGGGGAAAAAATATAAAGAAACAGCCGAAGAATTAAATGTTTCTGTCAATACAGTGAAAACTCTACTCAACTACGGCGTAAAACAATTACGGAAACAATTCCCCGATACACTCCTGCTAATATTTTATTGCATCGAAAACGACTCCCTGACGTTATAATTTTTCAATTTTCTGAAAAAATAATTGAAAAAATCATTCACCCATTTTTAAAGTTGTGTTATTAACTTATAACAAGTAACACTCTTTATGAACATATCTGATCCGAAACAACAAATACAAGACTACCTCGCAGGACAAATGAGTCCGGAGGAAGAAAAGCAGTTCGATTCATGGCTGAAACAAAATCCGGAAGGCCAAAAGCTGTTTAAGCAATCAGCCAAAGACTATCAGGCAATCCGTTGGGCAGGACAATGGGATAAACCGGATGAAAAACAAGCCTACGCCCAATTGCAGCAACGGCTGCACAAACACCGGCTGTATTCCGGTTTATGGAAATATGCCGCCTTATTCTTTCTCCTGTTGGGTTGCGGTATTTTCTTCTGGCAACGACACATACCGCAACCGCTTCCTTTAGCTTCGGTAGAATCCCGGGCGAATCACAAGTTCCCTACGCTGACTCTTTCCAACGGACAACAGGTACTTTTAGCCGATACTCTGCAAATCATCAGCGGGTCGTCCTCCAAAGTGAATATCCTGCAACATGACTCCGGCAGTCTGAGCTATACTCCGATCCGGGACACAGTTCCGATAAAGATCACATACCACACCCTCACCGTACCCAAAGGTTGTGAGTTTTCGCTCACTCTTTCAGACGGCAGCCGTGTTTGGCTCAATGCCGGAAGCAAACTGAAATACCCGGAAGTCTTTGCCGGTGATCACCGGGAGGTATACCTCGAAGGCGAAGCCTATTTCGAAGTTGCCCGTAACGAACAAGCTTCTTTTTCAGTCTATACCCGCGACATGAATCTACAGGTATTGGGGACCAGTTTCAATATCAAAGCCTACCCCGATGAGACGGAAACGGTAACTACGCTTCTCTCCGGCAGCATCGAACAGCATTACCCTTCCTCCCGGCAAACCCTAAAATTGTTGCCCTCACAACAATCCCATTTCGATTGTCACACCGGTAATTTACAAATTCTAGAAGCCGATCCCGAAGAAGTGCTGGCCTGGAAAAACGGAAAATTTATCGCCCGCGACAAAACTCTGGAAGAAATTTTCAGAGAGCTGACCCGGTGGTATGATTTCGAAGTAGTTTTTACCCGTCCGGCCCTCAGGCAGCTACGCTTTCATTTGCATACCAACCGTTATGCCAGCATCCGGGAAATTCTGGATAATCTGCAATCGACCAACGGTATTCATTTTTCCTATATCGGTAACAAAATATACATCAGCCAATAAAAACAGGAAGACGCCCTCACATCTTCCTGCAACAGCTTAGATAATCATCCTATTAATTAACCAAAGCTAAACAAAGTTATGAGAAAAAAACGAAGATTACAACAAATCCTGCGAAAGATGAAGCTTCTTGTTCTTCTAACGTTAGTGGGATTTTGTACCTGTCAGGCTGCCGTAAGCGCCCAGAACAGCAAAATCACACTCTCTGCCACCAACACGACTTTAGCATCCGTCTTCCGGCAAATCGAACAACTGACGGATTACATGTTCATTTACAAATCCGGTGATATCGCACCATTCACGGATATCACCATCGACCGCCGACAGACCGAAGTGAACCGTATCCTCGACGAATGTCTGAGCGGAACAGGGTTAAGTTATACCTTCAAGGATAACCTGATTATCATTCAAGGCGCAACACAACAAGCCGAAGAGAAAAAAGTGAACGGAAAAATAACCGACCGGCAAGGTCATCCGCTACCGGGTGTGACAGTAATGATCAAAGGCACCCAGATGGGAGTCGTTACAGACGCCAACGGAAAATACACCATTGCCTTGCCCGACGCAAAGGATATCTTTTTGCGTTTCACCTTTATCGGCATGAAACCGCAAGAAATAGCCTACACCGGACAAAAAGAAATCAATGTGACCCTGCACGAGGAAGCTACAGAGATGGATGAAGTGGTCGTTACCGGTTATCAAGTCATCGACAAAAGGAAAAACACCAGTGCAGTGACAACGGTGAAAGTAGACGACATCATGATTCCTGCAGCAACCTCCATCGACCAGATGCTGGAGGGCCGGGTTCCGGGAATGATCTTGATGAGCAATTCCGGCGAGGTAGGCGTCGTACCCAAAATTCGTATCCGCGGTACTTCCACATTGATCGGTAACCGTGAACCATTATGGGTGGTGGACGGAATTATCGTACAGGATCCCGTACCGATTTCTCCCGAAGAATTGAACGACCCCGATTACATCAACCGTATCGGTAATGCCATCGCCGGCCTGAACCCACAGGATATCGAGCGCCTCGACATTCTGAAAGATGCTGCCGCTACAGCATTATACGGAGCCAAGGCAGCCAACGGCGTGATTGTCGTGACCACGAAAAAAGGACACGTCGGTGCGCCGATTGTCAATTACAACATGACCACCACGTTCCGGCAGCGTCCGCGTTATACCGACCGGAAAATCAACCTGATGAATTCCCGCGAAAGAATCCAGTTCTCGCGTGAACTTTTCGACAACCATTATCGGTATGATTATAATGCCAACATGGTGGGTTACGAAGGAGCATTGCTCGAACTTTACAGCGGAAAAATCAACGACAAGCAATTCGCAGAGAAAGTGGCGAAACTGGAAACCATGAACACCGACTGGTTTGATTTGCTGACCCAAGACACCTGGTCTCACCAACACACTCTCAGCATATCGGGCGGTTCGGAACAGACACGCTACTATTCTTCACTGGGTTACACCCGTGACAATGATGTCATCAAGGGTAACTACAACGAACGTTATACAGCTGCCATGAACCTCGAAACCACCTTCAACAAGTGGTTTACCGCCGAATTGCAATTCCAGGGCAATCTCAGCAAAAAAAAATATAATCAGGATGAAATTTCTCCGATAGACTATGCTTACAATTCCAGCCGGGCGATTCCCGCATTCGATGAAGCAGGAGAATATGCCTACTATTTAAAATACAACAGTGCCGGATATAACCATTATTTAAACTACAATATCTTAAATGAATTGGAGAACAGCTACTCCAAACAAAACGCGTCAAGCATCACAGTCAATACGAATTTGAATTTCCGGTTCACCGATTGGTTGAATGCCCAGGCAATTCTTTCGTACACAAATTCCAATACGGAAATCGAAGGGTACTGGGGACCTGAAACCTGGCATGCAGCAGGTCTGCGCCAATCCAATTACGGCGACAAAGAGACGCCCTCCTATAGTCTGCTTCCTTTCGGCGGAGAATTATCTCAGAATCAAACGCGGCAGAACAGCTATACGGTACGTCTGCAAGCCAACCTGAACAAATATTTCGGAACGAACGAACAACACAACATCAGTGCCAGCGGCGGTTTCGAAATGAGTTCATCCCACTATAACGGATTGTCCGCTGTTTATCGTGGCTACTATCCGGACAGGGGAAAAATGTTCGTGAACAATATCAATGCGGAAGAGTGGCCCGATTACGCAGCATGGGCGGCGAACAATACTCCCACGATCAAGGATGACTTGAGCAATATGGTTTCAGGGTATCTAACCTTGGCATACAGTTACTACAATTATTTCACGCTGAATGTAAACGGACGTACCGACGGCTCCAATCGTTTCGGAGATAAAAGCAACGACAAATTTCTGCCCATTTGGTCGGTATCGGGAAATTACAATCTTTCGGAACACTCGTTCATCAAACAACGCAACTGGTTGAACTATTTGAGTCTGAAAGCCTCTTTCGGTTATCAGGGGAATATGCTCTCCTCCGTATCTCCGGTATTGCTAATGAAGAAAAACCCGCTTGACCCTTATTATGGAGAAATGACGGCAACGGTCGACCAAATCCCCAACCCCAATTTAAAATGGGAAAAGACGAAATCATTCAATACCGGATTGACCTTCATTTTGTTGGACAAGCGGATTTCGGTGGAGACGGAATATTACTACAAACGGACGAAGGATGCTTTCATGACGAAAGAGGTTGCCAGCATGAACGGTGTCGATTCATATGCCATCAACGGCGGAGATATTGAAAACAAAGGCTTCGGCGTCGACGTGACACTCAATCCCATCCGCACGAAAGACTGGCACTGGACATTGTCCACCTCCTTCTCCAAGGATTACAACAAAGTAAAGAACGATCCGGATGCCCAAACCTATGATTATCTGGATTTCCTCAACGGTACGGTCGTAGTGAAGAATCAGGCCGTCAATACGTTCTATTCCTATAAATTCGTAGGTTTGAGCCCATTGAGCGGAGGACCGGTATTCGACGATTACAAAGAATACCAGCACAAACTGGATGGCTTGAGCAAATACGACACTTTCAGAAAAGTACTGACTGCATCGGGACGCCGCGAACCCTATATGTCCGGCAGCCTGACAACAAACCTAAGGTACAAAAATATCCGGTTGAGCGGTACTTTCGCTTACAGCCTGGGAGCAAAAGTCCGTCTGTTTCAAATGTACCGTTCCAACCTGATTGCTCCTGAAAGCAACCTGCGCCGCGAATTGTTGGACCGCTGGCAGAATCCCGGAGACGAAAAACATACGAACATTCCCGTAGTCATCGGACAATTTGAACCTTACTATCATACTTACAATGAGCATTGGTCACAAAACTCTTATTACAATGTGCAACCCTTTGCTTCCAGTCTATGGAAGATGTACGATTATTCGGACTTGCGAGTGGTTAGCGGCAATTACCTGAAATGCAACAATCTGATGGTGACCTACGAATTCGGAGAACGCATTCTGTCCCAATTGCGAATGACCCGTCTGGCGCTTTCCCTCTCGGGAACCAATCTGTTCACCATTTCTTCCAAGAAATTGAAAGGACAGACGCCGACCCAGGGATTCACGGAAGTCTCCCTGTCCGACCGTCCGACTTATTCCTTTAGTTTGAGTGTTTCATTTTAAAACAACCGGTTATGAGAAATATTTTATGCACAATAATCATCGCCTCATTTCTGACTGCTTGCTCCAATTTCCTCTCCGACTATTCGCAAGATTTGTCGAAGGTAGAGACGGCGGCGGATTTAAACGAACTGTTGCTGGGAGATGCCTATCTACCCGTCGGCTTCTATGAAGCTTACAATTACAGCGCGCCACAGCCATACAATACATTCATCCATACAATGTCGGACGAAATCCAACAAAACCATTCGACGAATACAAGAGCCATTAATTCCATGCTCAGCTCGGAAGATATATTCGGTTATTTCACCTGGCAACGTTCGGTAGGAATCAACTCCTTGGAAACGGCTATCGGGACGGAAAACGAATGCTGGAAAAAGACGTACAAGTATATCAACACCACCAACATGGTTTTGGACGAGCTGGGAAACGTCACTGCCCGAAACAAACGCGAGGAGGCCGACAAAATCCGGATTGAAGGCGAAAGCCATTTCCTGCGCGCACTATACTATTTCACGCTGGTGAACCTGTATGCCGCCCCCTACGAACCGGCAAAAGCGGCAACAACGCCGGGCATACCGTTAAAACTGACCTCCTACATCGAAGACAAGGAGTACGAAATGAGTACCCTGGAGGAAGTGTACGGGCAGATTATCGACGATTTGGAAGAAGCGGAAGCCTGCCTCAAACAAACGGAAACGGTCTCCATTTACCATGCCGACCTGACAGCCACTTATTTGCTTATGAGTCGCGTGCACCTCTATATGCAGGATTACAAGAACGCCCGGAAATATGCCGAGGATGTTCTTAGCCGCAACAATGCATTGGGGGACTTGAATACATTCAATGACGAAGCGGGAAATTTCCTGAACAAATCCTTGCCCGAGGTCATCTTCTCCATGGGAGGCCACCAGTTGTCGACAGGCATGATGGGATCCGAAGGCAGAAGACACTATGATGACGAACGTCCCTTTTACATTTCGGACGATTTGATCGCTGCTTTCGATGACAACGATTTGCGGAAACAACATTACATCAAAAAAGAGGGAAGTTATTATATCCTTCAGAAAGTACGTTGGGACAGTAAAGACCACCCTAGTGCCAAATGCACGGTTTCCGAGAACTTCCTCTTCCGGACAGCAGAGGCTTACCTGAACCTGGCAGAAGCCGCCGCATTGGACGAAGACGAAGAGAAAGCCCGGGAGATGATCGGATTGTTACAGGCGAAACGCTTTGCCGTTCCGCCTGTCGTGAGCGCTACCGGTAACGATTTGATCGATCTGATCCGTGAGGAACGCCAACGTGAGTTGTGTCTGGAAGGACACCGCTGGTACGACCTTCGCCGCTACACCGTATGCACGAAATACCCCTGGTCTAAAGTCATCCGGCACATTTATCGCGATTACAAATACGATAGAGACTTAGGAGAAGATATCGCATACAAACAACGGGTATATGAACTTAAAGAATACGACAAAGCCTATACCCTTGCCCTACCGCACGAAGTAACCGAATTTCAGAACACATTGAGTCGAAACGAACGTCCGGAACGGCAACCGGTAGAGACTATCGGAGGCGATGAAACGCCAGAGGAATAAAACATACACCATTAATTGAACAGAAGATGAACAAGATATATTACTTCTTATTTCTTTCCCTCCTTTTGGGAGCTTGTACGAAAGAAGACGCATTAGAGCCCACCGGGGCGAATGACGACTACTTTACGGTGCCGGCAACGGCCACCGACCCGGAATCGGTCATGAGACGTGAATTTTACGAAGAGACAGGGGTACATTTGCTCTTCAACGATACCCTGCGCCACGAGCAGAGGGGCACGTTTGAGGATGGGAATCCGCGCTGGTACACGGAAACCGTGGACCTCGGCTATTCGATGACTTCATTTGATGACGCTCCCGCATTGACCTATCTCCAAACTAAACAGGAAAAAGAAAAAGCTGTGGAATTTGTCAGCAAATACATCCTTCCGCACTTGGGACAGGCGGTACGTCCCTATTCGTTTCTGATGGTAAACACCATATACGGGAGGGATCCTGACACATATCGCAAGGGTATTTTGAAATATTATATCGGTATGCGGACAATGGCACTCAGCATGGAGCCGATTCTCAAACTGGAAACCGAAGAGGACTATGCCACGCATTGTATCGCTATTTTCCAGTCATATGTCAAAAGTAAATTGAGTACGCTCAATGACGAGGCGACAGAACCCTTTGAGTTAATTAGCGATAAATGGTATTATAAAGTGTATGCGGATTTTGATGCAGATTTTTGGGACAAGTATAATGCACTTGAAGCAGAAGGCGATGAAGATGGTATCAACGCCTATTGTGAAGACATTGCCAACCAATGCGGTTTTATTCGGTTTGATAATTATTTTTGTGACTTTCCTTGGAGTGCAAGCTATGATTTGGAGGATTTCGTAAAAGCTGTATTAGGCACTCCGGAAGAAAAATTCATGGAAATGTACGAAGACTATCCGTTAGTTCGTGAAAAATACACAATTATGCAAAAAATCATTGCCGACATGGGATTCATATTTTAAATAAATAAGCGTATGAAAAAGATTATTTCCTATATATCGGTTGCTTTACTCGTCGTAGCTATCGGGTGCAACGATGATGACAACAACTTGCCAGTCATAAAACCAGAAAAAACAGGGATGGTAACCATCGGAGAAAACACGTACGAATGGGTACGTTATGCCGGATTGGATTGGATGACCTCCAATTTCAAGGAAGGCACCCCTTATTATGAATTGACTTATACCAACCAATATGGTTATACAGATGATTTAATTAAAGATTGTGAAGACTTGACTCCGGAGGAATGGGACAGATACGGGAATCTTTATTCCTATGAGGAGGCAAAAGCCAATGCTCCGGAAGGCTGGCGCCTGCCTACCGACGAGGATTGGAAAAAACTGGAACGGGCAATGGGCATGTCGCAGGGAGATGCCGATGCCACGGGATTCCGCGGAACAGAGGAAGGCACTTTGCTGCAACAGGATATAACGGGGACGGGTATTGCATTGCCTTTCGGTGGATATGCCATTGTAACGGGTCGACCAGCCGCGCTACGCTTCCGGCACTGGAGAGAGTTCGGTTATTTCTGGACGGCTACGGAAGAGAAAAATGAAACTCCATTTCCGGATGCTTATTATCGTAAGATTTCTTTCCGCTCTTCCCAAATCGAACGAGGAATAACAAGAATCGTGGATTCAAATTACGAAACCAATTATCCGAAACACATGAGTGTGCGCTACGTCCGTGATGCCGTGGATTAATATCCGGATGATATGAACGACGCGAGAGTGTATCGGCACTCTCGCGTTTATATGCTTTTAAAAACATCATAACATGAAATTTTACCTATCCATTTTACTTTGCCTAGTGTGCCTGAGTTGCGCCAACCAGGCAGATCAATACATCATCCGGGGCAGTTTTCCCGGATTACAGGACGGCATGACCGTCCGCCTGTTGAATGCCGAGACCCGTAATAAAGACGAGCAGCTGCTTGCCGCAGATACCGTGAAAAACGGCCGCTTTGAATTGATCGGAAACGTTGACGCACCGGTAATGTGCCATCTTTGGATCAGCAACAAGGACATCGTCAGTAACAAGAAACAGAGCCGCTCCCTCGGGACCCGCCTGTTCCTCGACCATTCCGCTATCGAAATCCGTACCCCGCATTTCGACAGCCTGTACTACATCAGCGAGTACGGCCCCGACGACCGGGAACTGCTGACGGAAGTAGTGGGCGGCACTCTCCAAAAAGATTACATGGATTACCGGCAGACCGTACATGCCAATGAACTGGAATATCATAAATACAACAGTGTTCTGAGCACACTGAATTGGGACAGGATGGCGACCCCGGACAAGTATCCCCCGGAAGAATCCCACCGCCTCTACACCGAATCCTATCGTTTAAGAAAAGAAGCGGCCGGACGGCTGCATGCCGACCGTATGGCCTTTATCCGCAGCCATCGGCAATCACCGCTTGCCCTGTACGTTGCCGGTGAAATGATTTCAAAATCGTTCTCCGTACCTGCCACGGATCTGGAAGAAATCCTCGC
>OGOV01001399.1_pt1 | contig 21563 bp, 10 predicted proteins | sample 1552711 | NCBI WGS metagenome assembly OGOV01 (sample SAMEA2580216, study PRJEB22360) | human gut metagenome | biome: human gut; feature: human-associated habitat; material: faeces | place: Denmark | collected 2008/2010 | reverse complement strand
GTCATTAACTTTCAATCTGAAAGTGGATTTTACTTTTTCAGTGCCCTCCCAGGGCTAGGGGCTTCTGCCCTTTCAGGGCGTGTGGGCAAAACAAGGCGTGTGGGCAAAACTTGCGAAAGTTCAGAAAGAGTATATTTTACACTCGTGCAAACGTTTGCGTAAGAAAAATGTGCCAGGATGGTTTATAATAGATATTTTTTCACTACTTTTGCATTGTAAAATTCAAAAACAAACAAAAAATAAATCTAACAAACATTCATTAAAATGAAAAAAGCTTATTTATTATTGTTGGCTGGAATGTTGTCTACGGCAGTATTTGCCGGCAGCAAACAGACGGTTAAGATTGATGGTCAACTCATAGAAAAGACCATCTCAGAGATTACCTTCGATGGCGACAATGTTGTTCTTCAGTATGCAGATAACACATCTGATATAGGGGACATGTCGCTCGTAACCCTTTCTTTCACTTATCAAACTACCGGCATCAGCCAGGTAGAAGGCATTAAGCAGGCATTGCAAGGTAAGGTTTATAACCTTCAGGGCCAGTATGTAGGTTCTTCTCTCCAGGGTTTGTCTAAGGGTGTTTATATTATTAATGGTAAGAAAGTAATCATCAAGTAAAAAAGGAGGATTGAACAATGAAGAAAATCGTATTTACTTTGGCACTCCTCCTGATGAGTTTGAGTGCAGCTTTGGCACAGACATGGACATTTGGTGCAATGAGTGAGGCTGACAAGGCTTTATGTGCAGCTGATGCCAACTGGGTATTGGGAACTGATCGCTACGGCTATACCTTAGCTTTGGAAAATGAAGCTCTTGTAGCAAATGGCTCAGAATTGGCTTATGCTAAGGGCTTGAAGTTTACTGCTGGTGCTCCTGCTGATAAAACCGAAGGAAAAGCAAAAGTCCGCTTGAACTATGGTTCTTCTCGCTTGGAATTGAACGGAAATGGTGTTTCTTTGATTATTCCAAGTTTGAAGGCTGGTCAGAAAGTTACTGTAAGTTGCTCTACTGGTAAAACAGGAACGGCACGTGGCTTGGATGCTACAAATATCACTCCTGTTTCTGGCTCTTTCAATGCTACTTCTGCAGATCAGGTTACCAACGTAGGTACAGTAACAGCTGATGGTGATGTCGTGTTGAAAACCAATGGTGGTGGTATGAATATCTATAGCATCAAGGTTGAGACTGTAGGTGGCGGATCTACCGTTACTCCAGGTTCTACCGACAAGATTACCCATGCCGTGGCTCGTAACAGCAAGGTGAACCAGATGTATGTTACCACCAAGTCGGGTGATGTGAAGTATTATAATACTGCAGACTTGACAAGTGTGAAGTTCGAAGGTGACAAGGCTATTATTACTCCTAAGTCAGGTGCAGAGAATGATGAGTACAATGCTTCAGTTCAAGCCATCAGATTTGCTAAGAAGGCCGATCAGGGCGAAAGTGGTGATATTGACAATCCTGCAGGTGTGATTCAGATTACTGAGGCAAAGGGCTGGCAGGAGTCTGCCTACCTGAAGTGGGCTCCATTCGAGGGCGCTTCTTCTTATAATGTATATGTAGATGACAAGAAGATTGATGCTCAACTGGTTCGTCAGTATGCTTCTTACTATCGTGCTGATGTTCTCGGTTTGAAGGAAGGCACTTATTCTGTAAAGGTTGTTCCTGTAAATGCTGAAGGTAAAGAGATTGCTGGTGCCAATACTGCTTCTAACTTGGTAGTAAAGAGCTACAACCGTGAGGGCTTTGCTCATTTCAAGTATGCTGGTGTAGGTGCTTATAATAATGATGGTACTTTGAAGGCTGGTGCTAAGGTTCTGTATATTACAGCCAAGACAGCTAAGACCGTTTCTACAACCGTTAATACGGGTAAGCAAGAGACGATTACAGGTCTTCAGGCTATTATTGATGCTTATCAAAAGGGTGAGGATACAACTCCTATCGTCTTCCGAATCATCGGTAAGGTAAGCCTTTCTGACTTGGACAAAATTTCAAGTTCTGCAGAAGGTTTGCAGATTAAAGGTAAGGGCGCTCACTCTGTAATGAACATGACTTTCGAAGGAGTCGGTGATGATGCTACTGTATATGGATTTGGTTTCTTGCTTCGTAATACCAAGAGTGTAGAGTTCCGTAACTTTGCTATCATGCGTTGCCTGGATGATGCCATGTCTCTTGATACTGATAACTCTCATGTATGGATTCACAACATGGATCTCTTCTATGGTAAAAAGGGTGGCGCTGCTGACCAGGCTAAGGGTGATGGTACTGTAGATATCAAGGGTGACTCCCAGTATATAACTGTAGCATACAACCGTTTCTGGGATAATGGTAAGGCTTCTATGTGTGGTATGACGAGTGAAAGTGGCCCTAACTATATCACTTATCACCACAACTGGTTCGACCATTCTGACTCTCGTATGGCCCGTATTCGTACCATGAGTGTTCACATGTACAACAACTACTATCTGCACAATGATGTTTATGGTGTTGGTGCAACATCGGGCTCAAGTGTGTTCATGGAGTCTAACTACTTTGATGCTGTTAAGCGTCCTATCATGAGCTCTTTGCAGGGTACTGATGCTATGGGTGATGGTACTTTCTCTGGTGAGAAAGGTGGTTTGATTAAGGCATACGGTAATGTATTTGCCAACAAGCCAGCAAACTTCAGCTATATCCCATACGCAGAAAACAATACAAGCTTTGATGCCTACGAGGTTTCTAATCCAAGTGAGCAGGTTCCTGCAAGCGTAAAGACTTTGGTAGGTGGTACTTCTTACGACAACTTCGATACGAATCCAAGCCTCATGTATGCATACGCTGCAGATAAGGCAGAAGATGTTCCTTCTATTGTAGAAGGTTTCTATGGTGCAGGTCGTTTGAATCATGGTGACATTGATTTCGTTATTCCTGATGAAACAGTCGTAACAAATGGTCACCAGCAGCCATGGCCTGCTTTGGCAAGTATTCTTGACGCTTATACTTCTGGTGTTGTTAAGGTGTTCGGTGAGAGCAATGCTTCTGGCGATGGTGGCACAGTAAATCCTACCCCAGATCCTACCCCAGATCCAACTCCAGATCCAACTCCAGATCCAACTCCAGGTCCAGATGCTCCAGTTATTGAGGGTACAGTAACTTGCAGTTTTGCAGCTGATGGTACTCTTTCTAACACTTCATTTGCTTTGACAGGTGAAGCTAAGAATGTTAAAAAGGAAGAAACTGTTATTGAAGGTACTACTTATTCTGCAAGTCTTAAGATGGAGACTGGTACAGAGGTTTCTTTCACCACATCTCAGAAGATGACTCTGTATGTATATTATGGTACTTCTGCTAAAAATAAAAATGTATTAGTAGATGGTACAGAGCAAACTGGTGAGCCAACTAAAGTTGTGCTTGAGGCAGGTGCTCATAAGATTGCAAAGGATGGTAGTTCCGCAATCGCTCTCATCAAACTTGTACCAGTAACAGAATAATTGATGTGTTTTACCCGATGAGGGAAAGATGTATAAATAAACTTAAGGGCTGTCTTTTCTTGAAGAGGACAGCCCTTTTTTAAAAAATAAAAACTAATCTTATCTAAAATGAAACAAACAAACTCTACTTTTTCTGCACAGCTTAAGGCTGTTTGTCGTAAAACTCTCTTGGCTTCTGCTTTGCTTTGTAGCTTCACTATGATGGCAAATGCACAGACCCAGGATGGTCGTGACTTCTCTTTGGATGGCTTCGCTGCCTATGAAGGTACTCCTGGTACCAACTGGTATCGTGCCGGAGGAACTACCGGTGGTGCCGGTGGCAAGGTGGTGAAGGCTGATAACTTCTCTCAGTTGCAGGCTTATCTCCAGGCAACTGACCCATATATCGTTATCGTAGATCATGATATTACTACAGGCATCAAGTGCTATGTGGATGATCTGAGTACTGGTCGTTTGCTTGACGACCAGAGTGGTAAGTCTGGCGTGGAGTCTGTCTATGGCGAGCGCATTATGGTTGCTCCTAACAAGACTTTGATTGGCGTGGTGAACCCAACAACAGGCGAGGCTCCTCTCTTTTCTCATATCACTTTCGTGATGCAGTCGGTTGATAACATTATTATCCGTAACTGCCGTTTCACCATGAAGGGCGTTCCTGTGCTCAGAACAGGTGAGAATAAGATTGTGGCTTGGCGTAATGGAGCACAGGTAGAAGTGGGTGACCCTGACTGCATCGGAATCCAGGCAGATAAGGTAAGTGCCAAGACCGACTGGGGTGGACATATCTGGATAGACCATTGTGAATTCTTCAATGGGGGTGCAGCCAATAAAGACCGCTATGATGGTTTGCTCGACTGCAAGAACAATGTGCAGTGGATGACATTCAGCTATAACTATTTCCACGACCATGACAAGAGCTGCTTGTGGGGTAAGGGTGATTCTGATGTTTATGAGAACTGCCGCACCATCTCTTTCCATCATAATTTCTTTGATCAGATAAAAGGCTCCCGTCTTCCTCTCCAGCGTGGTGGTCATGTACATTATTATAATAACTATATGCGTGGTTGCGAGGATGGCTGGGATATCCGTACAGGAGCTGTGGCATACGAAGAAGGTTGCTATTTCGAAGATACGAAGTCGCCTATCCGCTCAGATAGAGGTGGTAGCTTGAATATCTCTAAGGCTGAAGGCTATGATTGTATCTACAAGGGCTGTAACAACTTGATGGAAGGTTATACCAATATTGATGGCGCTAAGATTAGCAAGTCTCTTCCTGTAACCAAGACAGATTGGGTTCCAACTCAAACCGCATCCTCTTACACCCAGCATTATCTCGACAAGACGGTAGATGTTCCTGCCATCTGCGAGAAGTATTCTGGCGCAGGTAAGGTAGAAATCTGGAAGGCTTATACCTCTGCAATTCCTATGGTGGATGTGTCTGAATTCGATCATGCCATCAAGAATTACAGCACAGCTAAGACCTACGATGCAGAAGGAAAGGAAATGGCAGGTGCTACAACCGGTATTTCCCATACCGACATGTTAGCAGAAACCGGCTCCTCTCGCATCGAGTATTATGATTTGGCTGGTTCCCGTCTTTCTGCACCTCAGAAGGGAATCAATATCGTCAGGAAGGTGAGCCTTGATGGACATGTAAGCGTGAAGAAGGTAATTTTCTAACAGGAAAGTTTTTACCGGCGAGATATCAGGTGAGAATCCGATAAAGATTCTTGCCTCTTTAATGAAAAAACGGACAAAAGCTAGATAAAGATTTGCTTTTGTCCGTTTTTTCATTATTTTTGTCTTAAATCTATCTGCTGTTTTCTTCTTTTTTCTCTACTTTTGCAACCGAAAACAATTTTAAACGTAAAACGCAACCTAAAAGTAAAACAATGAACGCAATCCAGAATTTAGCAAAGAGAAGTTTGCTTCTCGTGGCATTGTTCGTCATCGGATGTCTGCAACTCATGGCGCAGACAAGAACCATCAAAGGTGAGGTGACTGATGCGCAGAATGGTGAGGCTCTGATTGGCGCCACTGTCATGGTGGAAGGCGAAAAGGGCGGTACAGTTACTGATTTTGACGGTAACTTCAGTCTTCAGGTATCTTCTTCAGCCAAGAAGATCAAGGTATCTTATATCGGTTATATTGATAAGGTACTTTCTATCTCAGACAATATGAAGGTGAAACTCGAATCCGACAGCAAGGCGCTGGCTGATGTCGTGGTCATCGGATATGGTACGGCAAGAAAGAGTGACCTGACTGGTTCCGTAGCTACCGTGAAATCGAAGGACTTTAATAAAGGTCTCGTTTCTTCTCCAGAACAGTTGATCAATGGTAAGGTTTCGGGTGTACAGATTATGTCCAACAGTGGTTCTGCCTCTGCCGGTAGTACCATCCGTGTGCGTGGTGGTGCATCTCTTAATGCCAGCAACGACCCGCTTATCGTGCTCGATGGCGTGCCATTGGAGCAGGGTGGTATCTCTGGTAACAGCAGCAACTTCCTCAGTATGATCAACCCTTCTGATATCGAGAGCATGACTGTATTGAAGGATGCTTCTTCTACAGCCATCTATGGTTCCCGTGCATCTAACGGTGTCATTATCATTACCACCAAGAAGGGACAGCAGGGTGCTGTAAAGGTGAACTTCAATACCACCAACAGTTTGCAGACCCGTGCGCAGATGGTAGATATGCTGAGTCGTGATGAATTTGTGAATGTCATCAACCAGTTTGGTGACGCTAATCAGAAATCATTGCTCGGTACAGCCAATACCGACTGGAATGATGAGGTTTACCGTACTGCCTTCGGTACAGATAATAACCTCAGCGTGAGCGGCAGCATCGACAAGTGGTTGCCATTCCGCGTGTCTGTAGGCTATTACAACCAGAGCGGTCTGGTTCGCAAAGATAATGTAGAGCGCTGGACAGGTAACGTGGTATTGACTCCTAGCTTCTTCCAGGATCACCTGAAGTTGACCATCAATGCCAAGGGAACCCTCAATAACAACTCATTCAATAATGGTGGTGCCGTATGGGCAGCTGCCACATTCAACCCAACCATCCCGGTTTATTCCGGTAACGACAAGTATGGTGGCTATAATGAGGCACTCGATGCTGATGGCTATCCAGTGAATGCCGGTGTGAGAAACCCACGCGGTCTGGTTGATCTGTATGATTCAAAGAGTAAGGTAAGCCGCTTCATCGGTTCTATGGATGTAGATTACAAGGTTCATTTCCTGCCAGACCTCAAGCTCCATGCTACCGTGGGTGCTGACTATGCCAAGGGCGACGGAACCGTTTATGTTCCTGCCTACGCAGCACAGAGCTACAACAAGGATGAGTCTTTGGGCGGTAGCGATTACAAGTATGGTCCTCAGAAGAACGAGAACCGCTTGCTTACCCTCTATGCCAACTATGCAAAGTATTTCGAAGATATCAAGAGTAATGTGGATCTGACAGCCGGTTACGACTACCAGTACTGGAAGAGTACTACACCTCTTTATTATACCAAAAGTGCGGCAGGCACAAACCTGTCAACCGTAAAGGCATCAGATTACCGTCATGTAATGTTGTCATATTACGGACGTATCAACTATTCATTCGATGGAAAGTATCTCCTGACGGCTACCGTTCGTCGAGACGCATCTTCCCGTTTCTCTAAGGATACCCGTTGGGGTACTTTCCCATCTGTTGCTTTGGGCTGGACTTTGACAGAAGAGCCTTGGTTGAAGAACCAGAAGGTACTTTCTAACTTGAAACTCCGTGCCAGCTATGGTGTTACCGGTCAGCAGGAAGGTATCGGCAACTACAACTATCTGCCGGTTTATACCTACAGCGTAGCAGGTGCCGAAGCATTCATCAACGGACAGTATATCAATACTTACCGTCCTGAGGCATACGTATCAGACTTGAAGTGGGAGACTACAACCTCCTGGAACTTCGGTCTTGATTTCGGATTCTTGGATGGCCGTATCGGTGGTGCCATCGATTTCTATACCCGCAAGACCAAGGACCTGTTGGCATCAGTACCAACAGCAGCAGGTACCAACTTCTCAAAGACTATCCTTACCAACGTAGGTAATGTGGACAGCAAGGGTATCGAGGTTTCTCTGAATGCAACCCCTATCCAGACCAAGGATTGGGAGTGGAACCTGAGCTACAACTTTACCTGGCAGAACATGAAGGTGAAGAACCTTTCATTGATAAAGGGTGGAAGCCAGACCAACGTGAAGGTAGGTCCATCTATCGATGCTTACCAGTTCCAGGTACTCTCAGAGGGATATGAACCATATATGTTCTATGTATATCATCAGCTCTACGACTCTAAGACAGGCAAGCCTATCGAGGGTGCTTATGCCGATCTCAACAACGATGGCGAAATCAATGAGTCTGATCTCTACCGCTATCACTCTCCAGCCCCTAAGTACATCATGGGTTTGAGCACATCCTTGAGATACAAGCAACTGACACTCGGTATGAGTTTCCGTGCCAACATCGACAACTATGTATACAACGGCATGGGTATGAGTACAGGTGCTTTCGAGACAGTAAGTTACAACAACTCACAGCTCAACAACCTCAACACCAGTTTCCTGAAGACAGGTTTCAAGACCCGTCAGTATCTCTCAGATTACTATGTAGAGAATGCTTCCTTCCTGAAACTCGACAACCTGAGTTTGAGTTACAATGTAGGCAAGATCAACAAGTGGGCTTCGCTCACCGTATCTGCAATGGTACAGAATGTATTCACCATCACCGGTTACTCAGGTACAGATCCTGAGGTGCCAAACGGAATGGACAACTCATTCTATCCACGTCCTCGCACTTACTCAGTAAGCCTCGGACTTCAGTTCTAACAATCAAAACAGATAACAATGAAACTTAAGAATATATTATATAGTATGATGATGGGAACAGCGGTGCTGACCAGCGCTACCAGCTGTGTTTCCGATCTCGACCAATATCCTCATACAGAGACAACCTCTAAGGATGTTTATACCTCGCTTGCCAATTACGAGGCTGTGCTGGGCAAGATTTACGCTGCCATGGTGACCAGTGGTCAGGGCAAGGGCGGCGATAATAAGGATATGGAATCCGTATTGAACAAAGGAGCAGGTTTCGACTACATGCGTATGTTTATCAATATGCAGGAGTGTGGTACCGATGAATTTGCCTCTACCTGGCTGACAGGTGAGCAGACTACGGGGCTTACCTATCTCTCTTGGGATGCCAACGATGCGTGGGTATCAGATATGTATTATCGTATCTACTACAACATCGCCCTCTGCAACGAGTTCCTGCGCAATGCCAACAGTGCCAATTTCTCGGGTGCTGATGCAGAGAAGATGAAGGAGTATAAGGCAGAAGTCCGTTTTATGCGCGCTCTGTTCTATTACCATGCCCTCGATTTCTATCGCAACATTCCGATGGTGACAGAGAACGACCCTGTGGGCAGCTACATTCCTCCTCGTTATACTCCACAGCAGACATTCGATTATATTGAGAGCGAGTTGAAGGATTGTGTAGGTGATATGCTTCCTGCATCCACCTGTCCTTACGGTCAGGCTTCTCAGGGTGCTGCCTATACCTTGCTTGCCAAGCTTTATCTGAATAGCGAAGTTTATACCGGCGTTGCCAAGTATGCCGAGTGCAAGGAGGCTTGCGAGAAGGTGATGAACATGGGATACTCCTTGGAATCTGATTACAGCAAGCTCTTCAATGCTGATAACGATAAGCGTACCAACGAGATTATCTTTGCCTTGCCGGTAAGTGCTGAGCATACTGTAAGCTGGGGCTCTTCTACCTATCTGGTTTGTGGGCAGGTAAGTATGTCGAATGCCAACCAGAATGTAGCCGATTATGGTGTAACTGCCGGCTGGAGTGAATTCCGTCTTCGTCCTGAGTTCGTGGATAAGTTTACCCAGACCGATATTGACGGCAATGGTGACAAGCGTTGCAAGTTCTTTACCAATGGTCAGAGCAAGGATGTAACCAGCATGACCGATGAAACCGCCGGCTATCTTTCTGAGAAATGGAGTAACCTGAAGGATGATGGAACCACTGCATCCAATACAGGAGATGCAGGTGTGGATACCGATTTCCCTCTCTTCCGTTTGGCAGATGTCTATCTGATGTATGCCGAGTGCGTGGTTCGTCTGCATAATGACTGGGATAACTGGGCTGGTGGTAGTGATGCCACTGATCCAACCGTGATTGCTTCCCGCAAGCAGGGTGCTATCTATTGGATTAACCTTCTCCGCGAGCGTGCATATGGAAAAGATGAAAATGGAAATCCTAGAGGACAAGTATGGGCAAGCAACTTTGCTGATGACGATGCCTTCCTTCAGTTCATCCTCGATGAGCGTGCCCGTGAGCTCTATCATGAAGGTTATCGCCGTACCGACCTGATTCGCTATGGTCAGTTTACTACTAATAAGTACATCTGGCAGTGGAAGGGTGGTGTCCACGACGGACAGGCAGTGGATAGCAAGTACAACATCTATCCAATCCCTAACACCGAGCTTACCGCCAATCCAAATCTTCATAATGACAACTATTAACTCAATGTTGAATGTTGAGTGTTGAATGTTAAATTACAATGCAAATAACAATGAAAAAGATATTTAGAAACCTGATGATGCTTCTCTGCGCACTCACCGCCCTGGTGAGTTGCGACGAGAGCGGCGACAAGATATATCTGGATGGCTTCAAGGCATCCGATCTGATGGCATCGGCATCCGATGTGAAGCTGTCTGTAGATAACAGTAAGGACGTTGTCCTCTCGTTGGCTTGGCAGAATCCTACCTTGCTTTCGAGCGATGAAACCAAGCCTGCGGGCAGTGGAGTACTGAAAACTTATCTGCAGGTATCAGCCTCAGAGAACTTTACTTCAGAAAAGGAATACACCGTAACCGACCTTTCCAAGGCTTTCACCGGTGCAGACCTCAATGCTGCAGCCAAGGATCTCGGCTTGTCTCCTGGTGTGAGCTCACCTCTTTATTTCCGTATCAAGAGTCTGATGGGTAGTAATCTTGATGCCGCTTACAGCAATGTCTGCCAGGTAAAGGTTACTCCATACCTCATTGATATGAGCTACATCAATATCCTGAATGCGGGTAAGGATGTGGATCACCCACTGACCTATCTTTATTCTCCAAGCTCTGATGGTGTTTATTCCGGCTATATGAATGTCTCTTCTTGGCTCAACTGTTGGGCTATGGAGAATGATGGAACTTTTTGGGGAAATATCCAGACTGGCGACAAACCTTATGCTGTGTTGGATAATGCGCAGTCTGCATGTAATATCTGGTTCCCAAAACCAGCGGGTATTTATTATACGGTACTTGATACAAAGTCAGAAGAGAAACTGTTCCATGCTACTCTCATTAAGTCAATGAAGGTAAATGGTGAGGAGATGAAATATGACGGTCCTAACTATGCTTGGGTAAAGGTTATCGAGACTACTGCAGATAATACACCTATCAGTATTGTTGCAGATGGAGCAGAGTATAATAAGAGCACGGGTGATAAGGAAACTCATATTGCCAAGACCATGAACTATACTTTGGCTGATGGCAAGATGACAGATGCTGCAACAGCTGGTAGCGTGAATATTGCCAAGGCGGGTACTTATACCATAACCGTGAAGGTTGGTGAGCACAGTCAGTTGGAATATACCATCGTTGAGGGCGACCAGACAACTCCAGAGCCAGAGGCAAGCAATACCCTCTGTATGTTCAGCAAGGACGGTAACACCCTTCTTGCCGTGATGAGTAAGGTGAGCGATGGTGTTTATACCTGCAAGTACAAACCAACTGCCTGGGAGAACTTCCGTTTTATCTACGTAGGCGAGAACAAGGACGACAAGCAGACTTGGTATGGCTCTGTTCCAGACAATCTCTTTAATTTATCTACTGCAGGTGACTGTTGGGACATTTGGTTCAAGGATGATGTAACTGGTGGTGAAGTTACCGTTACCGCCGACCTCAACACCATGACATGGCAATATAAATAATTAATAAGAAAAATAGCAATGAAGAATATATTTGGAAAAGCCATATTGCTGGCTACAGCACTCTTGTTTTCTATCACGGGCACGAGTTGCAGCAATGATGATAATACCACTCCCGAAAAGGAGAAGACATATGAAATGAGTGGCTTCGCTAAGGGCGCCGATGTAAGTTGGCTCACAGAGATGGAGAAGGACGGTGTGAAATTCTATAATCAGAATGGCAAGGCTACAGATTGCATGAAACTCCTCCGCGAAGAGGGAACCAATTCCATCCGTCTGCGTGTTTGGGTAAATCCGGAAGGTGGCTGGTGTGGCAAGGATGATGTCATCGCAAAGGCATGGCGTGCTCAGCAGCTCGGCTTCCGTCTGATGATTGACTTCCACTATTCTGATACCTGGGCTGACCCGGGTAACCAGAAAGTTCCTGCTGCATGGCAGGGCTATACTGCCAAGCAGATGAAGCAGGCTGTGGCTGATCATACCAAGGATATATTGAAAGCCCTGAAGGATAGAGGTGTAACTAATGTAGAGTGGGTACAGGTGGGTAATGAAACCCGCGACGGAATGCTCTTCAACAGCGATGAGGCTGTAACCGGTCAGGTATCAAAGAATGCAGCCAACTTTGCTGATTATGTTAACGCCGGTTATGATGCCGTAAAGGAAGTTTATCCTGAGGCAAAAGTCATCGTGCATGTAGATAAGGGTCAGGACCTCGATGGACTTACCTGGCTCTACGATAAGTTGAAAGAAAATGGTGGAAAATGGGATGTCATCGGACTTTCTCTTTATCCAGAGGATGATAACTGGCAGAGTTATGCAGAGAACTGTCTCGCTAACATCCAGGCTCTTTCTACCAAGTATGGCAAGGACGTCATCATCTCTGAAATCGGTATGTGGTGGGGTTCTGAGCAGGCTGCGCCAATGATGAAGAAGATGGTGGATGGCTGCAAGGCAATCTCTACCTGCGAGGGTATCTTCTATTGGGAACCTGAGGTTTACAACAACTGGAAACCAGCCAACTATACCACTCTGGGTTGGTCAGCGTATACCAAGGGAGCTTTCGACAACAGCGGTAAACCAACAGCTGTATTCGATGCATACAAATAATCCGATGCGTATAAATAAGAATTTTAACGAAGAGATATGATTAAGAGAAGCATTACTTTCATGACTCTTGCCCTGGCACTTTCTACGATTTGTCAGGCACAGAGCAGAAAGGTTATCAACCTGCCTTCATGGGACTTCTCCCGTGATGGCAAGGCGTGGCAGCAGGTAGCTGTTCCGCACGATTGGGCTATCTCGGGACCTTTTGATAAGAAATGGGACCTGCAGATGGTGGCCATCGAGCAGAATGGCGAAACCGAAAAGACCGAGAAGTCGGGACGTTCGGGTGCGCTGCCTTGGATAGGTGAGGGTATGTATAAGATGAACTGGACGGCTCCTAAGGGCTATAAGCGTGCCGTACTCGTCTTCGACGGTGCCATGAGCCAGCCTGTTGTCAGCGTCAATGGCAAGGAGGCAGGCAAGTGGGCTTACGGCTACAATGCCTTCCGCATCGACATCACACCTTTCATCCAGTTTGGTAAGAGTAATCTCATCGAGGTACATCTTAATAATGTAGAGGAGAGCAGTCGTTGGTATCCGGGAGGCGGTCTTTACCGTCCGGTTTCCGTAGAACTCTATGGCAACGAGAACTTCTCTACCTGGGATACCTTCGTCCGTACCCTGAAGGCTGATAAGCAGGAAGCTGAAGTAGAAGTAAATGCGCTGCTGGAAGGAAAGACTGGTAAGTCGGGCAAGACCGTCATAGCCCTGTTGGATGAGGCTGGCAAGAAGGTTGCCGAGCAGACCGTCACAGGTGCCAATCCTGAAATCAAGACTACTCTGAAGGTGGCGAATCCTCAGCTCTGGTCTCCGGAATCTCCTTACCTCTATCAGGTAAAGCTTACCCGATATGAAGGAAAGAAGGTGGCTGATGTGCAGACCCTGAAGACCGGTATCCGCACCATTGCCGTATCCAAGGATTATGGCTTCCAGCTCAATGGCATCACCCGAAAGATCAAGGGCGTCTGCCTGCATCATGATCTCGGTCCGTTGGGAGCTGCAGAGAACAAGGCAGCCCTTATCCGTCAGATCAAGATGATGAAGGAGATGGGTTGCGACGCCATCCGTACTGCCCACAACATGCCTTCTACCATGCAGATGGAACTCTGCGATTCCCTCGGTATGATGGTGATGGCAGAGAGCTTCGATATGTGGATTTATCCTAAATGCAAGAACGGCTATGCCAAGTTCTTCAAGGAGTGGAGCGATAAGGATATCACCAATCTGGTAAAGCACCACCGCAACCATCCTAGCATCATCATGTGGAGTATCGGTAACGAGATTCCTGAACAGTGGAGCCAGGAGGGTATGGAGATAGCCAAGCATCTGCAGGATATCTGTCATCAGTACGACCCATCCCGCCCTGTTACCCAGGGCATGGATAAGGCAGAAGATGCCCTGAAGAGCGGCTTTGCCCAGACCATGGATGTTCCGGGCTTCAACTATCGCGTACATAAATATTATAAGAATATTGAGCAGTTGCCTCAGGGCTTCCTCCTCGGTTCTGAAACCGCCTCTACGGTCAGCTCCCGTGGCGTATACAAGTTCCCGGTAGTAGTAAGTGATAAGGCTACCTATCCTGATGGACAGTGCTCAAGCTATGATACCGAATACTGTTCCTGGAGCAATCTTCCTGATGATGACTGGAAGATGCAGGATGACTACAGTTGGGTAATCGGTGAGTTTGTATGGACCGGTTACGACTATCTTGGCGAGCCGACTCCTTACGATACCTACTGGCCAAGCCGCAGCAGCTACTTCGGCATCTGCGACCTTGCCGGACTTCCAAAGGACCGCTACTATATGTATCGTGCCCGCTGGAACGAGCATCAGCATACCACCCATCTTCTTCCTCACTGGAACTGGAAGGGCAGGGAAGGACAGGTTACCCCTGTATATTGCTACACCGATGGTGTGGAAGGCGAACTTTTCGTAAACGGCAAGAGCCAGGGCAGAGTTCGCAAGGACAAGTCAAGCCGGTTGGACCGCTACCGTCTGCGCTGGAACAATGTGAAGTATGAACCGGGCGAGATTCGCGTGGTTACCTACAACCAGTATGGCGATAAGGTTGGCGAGGACGTGAAGCGTACTGCTGGCGAGCCTGCACAGATAAAGTTCAGTGTAGAAACACCTGATCATGAGCCTATTGCCTGCATGGTAGAAGGCTGTACCGATGAGCACAATGTGCTTCTGAATGCCGATGGCTACGACCTTGCCTTCATCACCGTGAGTCTGCAGGATAAAGACGGCAATGAATGTCCGCTTGCCGATGACGAACTGACCTTCGAGGTGAGTGGTGCCGGCACTTTCAAGGCAGCCTGCAATGGCGATGCCACATCGCTCGAACCGTTCACCCTGCCACAGATGAAACTCTTCTCCGGCAAACTCGTTGTCATCGTACAGAGCAGCAAGCAGAAGGGCGACATCATCCTGAAGGTAAAAGACAGCAAGCGAAATATCGAAAAGTCGATTACGCTCCAGGCAATATAAGAAGACTGAGACAGATTTCAGTTGGTTATAAAGTATATAGTTTATATCGGATCCTCTGGGAATAGCAGCGGCTATTTTCCCAGGGGATTCTTTTTTTTATGAATTTTTTCCGATATTTTTTGGCGTTATCATGAATATTGTGTAAATTTGCACGCATGAAAAAGTCAACAAAACCTATATACCGCATCAGCATGGCAATTGCTATGCTCTTTATTTCGCTCGCCATCCATGCGCAGCGTTTCGTAAACACCTCCCTTGAAGGTGCTCAGTCCGTTTGTGCCATTACCCAGGACAGTGATGGAATGATATGGCTCGGAACCGACAATGGTCTTTACAGCTATGATGGTTATCATGGCTACCGCCATTTTCAGGAACATACATTCAGCAATACGCGTGTCAATGCGCTCGGTTTCGAGGGCAGAATGCTCTATCTGGCTACTGGCAACGGCATCCTGAAATTCGATACGCAATCTTATCAATATGCCGAAACACCAGCCATGAAGGCTTTTGCCGATGAGGCGAAGCGCAAGCAGCTGAAGGAACTCCGTGTGCTCGATATCAAGGGTGGTAAGACTGACTTCGGTGGCGATGTCTATGCCTTGCTCTCTACTCCGCGAGGCTTGCTCGTAGGTTCGCTTGCTGGGCTGCATCTCGGCAGCAGACTGATTCCGCTCCGTGCCGGAGAACAGCCGCTGGTCAATGCGCTTGCCTATGATGCCAAGCGCCGATGCTACTGGATTGGTACCGAGGGCGCTCTCTATTGTGCCGATCTGCAGCTCAGAAACTTCTCACAGATTCCAGCTCTGAACGGCAATTCCATCAAATGTCTTTCTACAGATGCTGCCGGCAATCTCTATATCGGAACAGATAACGGACTCTATCAGATGGCACTCTCCAATGCCATCACCCATTATATCCACGATTCCCGCGATGATGCTTCTATTCCTAACAACATCGTCTGGGCTTGCTTTGTAGATAAATGGCAGAATGTATGGGTGGGTACTGACAATGGACTCTCCCGTCTCACTACCCATACCTATTACCGCTATGTATCGCTCGATAAGATTACGATGTCGGGTGAGGGCAACTGTCTGCATGCCATGCTCCAGACCCGTAACGGCGAATGGTGGATGGGCGGTACCAACGGTCTGATTCATTTCACCCGGAATGCTGAAGGTTATCAGAATGTGGCATGGTACAAGCAGAACAGCTCTGCCTTCCCGCTGAGTCATAACCGTGTACGCAAGATTTATGAAGACCATGACGGCGATGTATGGATCTGTACCGATCATGGCATCAACTTCTATGACCGCAGTTCCCGTCAGATGCGCAACTTCATCGTCTATGATAAGAGTGGCAAGTATTCTACTGCCTGGGCTTACGATATTCTCCAGGACAAGAAGGGCAGGATATGGATGGGTTCTTATCAGGGCGGTGTCTTCGTGATGGATAAGGCGGCTCTTCTGAGCGGCAAGACCATAGCCGACTGGCATTACTCGGACAAGGGAAAGAATGCGCTCTCTGGTCTGCATGTAGGTCAGATGGTGATGGATGGAAAGGGTAGGATTTGGGTTTCTACCTATACCCGTCTCGACTGCATCAATCCGAACGATATGAAGGTGGTGCAGGTAGCTAACTCTGATGTTGTCAACTATCTGATGGCAGACAGCAAGGGCAATATCTGGATGGGTGATAACAATTCGGTAACCTGTTATTATGCAGCCGGTTCTGTGCTGGGTAACAGTTTTCCTTCCAAGACATGGCAGATTGGTGGTAAGGTAAGTACCATGTGCGATGTGGAAGGCAAGATATGGATGGTATCGGGCAATGAATGCTGCGTAATCGACCCACAAGGCGAGAGCCAGCGCTTCATGATTCCTTCTGTTGTGCCGCTCAACATCTGTTACAGCAGACAGACTCATGAGGTAATGATGGGCGGCAATGACGGCTATGTGGCAATCAGTTCCGATGTAGCACAGAAGCCTAAGCAGTTTACCCGCTTGATGCTGGCTGGAATCATCGTAAACGGACAGGCTTGTGAGGAGCGTGGAGAAATCCTGAAACTGAAGAGTGATGAGAACAACTTCACCCTGCAGCTCACCGACCTTCCATTTGCCGACCATCCTTCAGCTGTTTACGCTTATCAGCTCGAAGGCAGCGACCACGACTGGCATTATCTGAACTCCGGCAATATTGATATCACCTATAACGGTTTGTCTTATGGCGATTATCATCTTACGGTTCATGCCGTGGATGGTGAAGGTAAGATAGCCGCCGAGGTTTATTCGCTCGACATCTCCGTCCTGCCGCCTTGGTATCTCTCCTGGTGGTGCAAACTCTTCTATGTTACAGCGCTCATCGTGTTTGTGGCATGGCTGGTAAGCTGGTATTTCCTGCGTAAGGAACTGGCTGATGCTCAGAAGCAGAAGGCTGATGTGTTGGAACAGGTACAGATGCGTATGGACTTCTTCAACCGTCTGACGGAAGATTTGAAGGCTGCCGTAGCTCATCATTCGTTCGAAGAGGTAACCGCTCTGATGGTCCGCTATCTGAATGTAAAGATACCGAAGGAGCCAGCATCTGTTGCCACTGAACTATCTGCTTCGCCAGTATCTGAGCCTGAGTCATCAACTTCAGAACCAGTTCCTGTTCTCTTTGAGTCTTCTGAAGAGGAAAAGAAGGGAGTAGACGTCAGCGAGTTGGATCCGGCAGATAAGCGTCTGCTCGAAGAGATTAATGAAGCGATAGAGAAGCACATGATCGATTCCGACTTCAATGTTTCGATGTTGCAGGATGTGATAGGCATAGGTGGCAAACAGCTGTATCGCAAGACGAAGGCGATAACGGGCCGTACGCCTGTAGAGTATATCCGTGAGATGCGTATGAAACGTGCAGCCGAGCTCCTGAGCCAGGGTAAGTTCAGTGTTTCTGAGGTGATGTATACCGTTGGTTTTTCCAACAGCAGCTATTTCTCCAAATGCTTCTCCAAGGAGTATGGCATGACACCTACGGAATACATGAAGGTTAAAAGGTAGATAAATGAAGTGCTTCCGTTTGCCTACAGATACGGCTGTGTCAGCTTACTGAACTGCTTGTGTAAGCTGACAGAGCCACTTGCGTCAGCTTATAGAGCTATCTGCATCTGCTGATAGAGCCACTTGAGTTAGCTGATAGAACTACTTGAGTTAGCTGATTGAGCCACTTGAGTCAGCTGACTGAGCCACTTGAGTTAGCTGATTGAGCTACTTGAGTTAGCTGACTGAGCTATATCAGTATTCTGTAGCATTACATGTGTATTATTTTCTCTAACTTAATGTCACATTTGTCACACTTATACTTAACTCTTTGATTATTAATAAATAACGGGTGGCAATAAGGGGTGTTTTTATTGTCACTTTATTGCCACCTATTACCACTTTTGGCATAAAATCAGCAAAATATCGGTGTTTTTGAGGGATTTTTGGGCGAAAACTAAGACGATATTGAGCAAAAACGCTGCTTTTTCGGTTCAATATTAGGCTTTTTCTATCGTTTTCTTGCAATTTTACTAGCGAAAAAGGGAAGAAAATTACATCCTGACGCAGCAAAAGTTGCGTTCTGATGCAGTGAAAAATGCGTCCCGATGTAGCATTTGCTACGTCCCGACGCAGCAAAAGATACGTCGCGACGTAGTACAAGATACGTCGTGACGTAATTTCAGCTTTATGAAAACGGCTGCATAGTAACCAAAAAAAGGGTGTGTCATGTACTTATGACACACCCTCCTTTTCTTGTTATATATTCTCTGATTGTATCAATCAGAAAGATTACTTCTTGATAACAACCTTCTTGGTCTTACCATTCGACTTGATAATGTAAACACCGCTGCCAGTGATGCTGTTGATCTTGGTACCATTGATGGTATAGATGCCAGGTGCACTGTCTGGAACCAGCTCGATGTTGCTGATGCCACTGGTATTATCATCAACGAACTTCACCTTCGCTTTGCCTTCTGCATAAGAAATCATGAAGATGAAATCCTCCTCCTTTGTTTTTTCCTTGATGAATGAGTTGCCTTCCCATGTGATTGGCATTCCGCTATAGGTAATACCATCATCTTCAAGGCGGCAGAACTGCTGTGGTGTGAAATTGCCGCCATCGACATTCTGGAATTCGTTCTTGCCCACGGTGAGTCTTGCCTTAACCCAGATAGGATTATTGAGGCTTGCCTTAGATACATCCAGAGTTTCTCCCTTCTTGAGTTCTATAGGGTTGTCGATGGTTTCGCCTGGCTTTGAAGCACGCTGGGTAAAGGTCAGCTTCTTGCCAGTTGCATCACCTTCTATACTAACCTGGATATACAAAGCGTCACCCTCCTTAACAGAGAATACTGCGTGATATACGTCGATACGCGTTGGCTCAGCCTGGTCTAAGGTAGACTCGTCCTGAATCTGTTCTGCCATGCTGACAGGAGCCTTACCTTTGTTCTTGGCAATGCCTATAAAGTTTGACCATGAGAAAGGAGCATCGCAGGAGAATTCTATCACGCCTGTCTTGGTTACCTCATATTTCAACCAAAGATTGCTTGCATTCTCGCCCAGAGTATAAGAGTCACCGGTCATGGCTATAGGGTTCTCGCGAACCTCTCCAGCAGCAAACTGTGTTTCTTCCAGTGTAAAGGTAGAGCCTGTCTTCACGTTCTTGAAAACGATGTAGTATGTCGTGCCTTTAGTAGCCTGGATGCTGTATGTGTTGCCCTTCAGGTAAGTATCGTATGAGCCGAAACCTGATTCATCTTTTGGGAAGTTAACCTTTACACCATCTCCTACGGTGACAGCAAGCTTACAATTCTCTGTAGGCGTGTAGGTATAATATTCTGTACCATCGAAATCGATGATGTTGCTACCGATTACTGCTTCCTTAGGTGCAGTAATCAGCGAACCCTTTTCTACATCTGCATATCTGATGTTGAGGGTCAGTGGAGTTGTCTCATTGGATGTAACAACCAGATAGTATTTCTGCTCTCTTGTACTGTTGACATCTCTCTTGATAATCTGGTTCTCCATATAGGTAGCACCATATGTTCCATCTGAGGTGTTGACGTAGGCAGAAGTGCCCTCGCTCAAAACTGCAGGAGACTCAACGGTGAGGAGCTTCTTGGTGTTGGCAGGAACTGTGAAGGTATAGTAATACTTACCCTTGGCTCCTGGCAATGTGATGGTTTCAGCTGTTTCGCTCACGTTCACAGAGATGGCAGTGCCTGCTTTCTCGCCCGCCTGATAGTCTTCCATCTTGACATTGAAAGTTTCTGCCTTGGCGGTAGCCGTTTTCTTGTCTACTACAATATAATAGGTATAGTAGTTTGACTCAAGCTCTGCGCGCACGCTGTAACTGCCATCTGCAGACTGTCCTACGGCATTGTTGCCGTTAGAGGCGTTGATCTTGTTTCTATAGATGCTTACCTTGTTGCCGGCAGCCTCTGCATCGCTAGTGATGTTGAGGTAGCCAGTCTTCTCTGGTTTGTAAGTGAAGAAATACTTGCCGGCTTCGGCAGGAATAGTGTTCTCACCTTCCTTCAGAGCGTAAGGCATGTCGATGGCTCCTTCCTTTACCTCTACTACTTCGGATGTGGCAACAAAGAAAGGAATGCCCAAGGTAAAGTTGATTGTGTATGTCTTTCCTGCTTCAGTGTTGATCTTGAAAACTCTCTTATCGTTTACGGTCTCTGCAGAGACGGCTGTACCATTTACATTTGCACTGGTTACATATTGCTCAGTTTTGATTTGGAGCTGTCCGTCTTTCTCAGCTTTGTAGGTGGTGTACACTTTTGTGTCATCCCAAGAGTCTTCTGGATAGCAAGGGTTACCCAGTACCTGTGTGGCGCCAAGCTTGATTTCCACTGGTTTGTCGGCGGTAAGTCCTGCGCCCAGGTTCTCGGTCTTGTCTAATTTGAGGCTGAAGCCCACTTCGCCTTTTGCTTCTGCATTGATAGTGAAGTAATAAGTCTTTCCTTTCTCTAAAGCAAAGATCTTGGTAACCCCATCAGAGGCGGTTACTCCATTGATGTAGCTTGGGCTGCCGTTGCTTTCGAAGGCAACCATTGGCACATCAGAACTTCCGTACTGACCGAATGTGGCGATGTAATCGGCGTCGGCTACGAATTTCCAATAGATAGTACCTTTAGATTCTACCTGATAAGAGTTGTTGCCTGCTGTTGGAGTAAGGGGATCGGCAAATGTCTGTGCTGTAGCTGTTGTAGCCGAGAGGCACAAAGCAGCTGCAATGAGTAAAGTTTTTCTCATACTTTATATATATTAAATTGTTAATAATCTGAAGAGTGGCGGTTGTTAGGGTTTAATCTAAAAGTTACCAATCTTCTCTCTTGTTGCCGCAAAGGTAATGATTATTTTTGAAAACTGCAACTAAATGTGATAAAAAATCGACAATTAACCCTAAAATCCGCAAGCAATCTCAATGGCAATCTCAATTGCAGTAAAGAGCTTGAA
>OGOV01001389.1_pt1 | contig 21644 bp, 18 predicted proteins | sample 1552711 | NCBI WGS metagenome assembly OGOV01 (sample SAMEA2580216, study PRJEB22360) | human gut metagenome | biome: human gut; feature: human-associated habitat; material: faeces | place: Denmark | collected 2008/2010 | reverse complement strand
GGCCCGCTACAGCAGTACGAGGACGCCGCTGTTGGCGATGGCGACGACCAGGAGCAGGAGGGAGAAGATCATGCCGATCTTATGGCGCATCGGCGTCGCGCTCCGGGCGATGACGGTCCAGATGACGGAGGGGATGAGCAGCGCCGCAAACAACGCGGCGACGAACAGGAGCGCCCCCTGATTTTCAAGCGTCAGCAGATCCTGCGTTTGCAGCATGAAGCACAGCACGCCCGCCATGATCAGAGAGAACCAGCCGCCCCACGCGGCCCACTCGCCGCACCAGTTGGCCGCGAAGACGTAGTAGTCGCGCCCGAAATCGTCGATCTTCCGCCGGACGAGAAGCCAGAACAGCCCCAGAGCCCCTGCGGAGGCGACCTCAAGGAAGTGGATCAGCCCAAAGTACAGCCAGAAAGGATCACTGGCGGAAGGCAGCAGGAGACCGATCAGCGTCTGAAGGTCGTTCTCTTGCGGCAGCTCCGTGCCCTGCAAGGCCACGCGGCCCAGAATAAGCCCGATGATGGGGAGGCAGGCAAGGCTGCTTCCGGTCAGGAACGCGAGGAAACCGTGCAGCACGGGCCAACCGCGCAGCGGCTTCCACGCCGCCACCACGACGGTCCAGATGATGGTGCCGCCAAGCAGAAGGCCCGCCGAAAGGTACAGGCCCGCCTGATACAGCGGGGGGAACGTCTCGTAGGGGACGACCTTGGACAGCCCGAGGGCCACGAAGCACACAAGGAAAAGCCAGTTCAGAAAATTGGCGAACCGCGCCTGCTGGCGGGAACAGCGCTCCAGCAGGCTCCTCCTGCCGAAATGGGCGCGGATCAGTCCGTAGAGCACCACAAAAGGCAAAACGACAGCCGCGAGATATAAGCATACCGGCACGGCGAACAGCACAAGCTGGCCCCATGCTTCGATGAGGCCCGGCGGCAAGGCGGGCAACAGTTCGGACAAACGCTCCAATACAGACATCGATTCCATGCCATTTCCTCATTACAGGGCAGAAAGTGAAGCGCCCTCCGCCGCATCCCGCTGGCAAACGGAACGCCCGTCGGAGGCACGCGCAACGATTTAGGCATCAACATGGGGTCACCAATACCAAAAGTAAACCCTGTTCGTACACTTTTTTTACGCATCTAAGGGCGTATTCCGGAAATAGTCATTCGAAACCGGAAGCTAGCCCATGCAAAAAGGCTTCCATTTTCCGAAAAAATCTTGAATCCCCTAGCAGAGCGATTGCTAACGGCCCTGATTTAGGCGATACTGTCAGACCCGCAGGAGCTCTCCGCATCTGCAAGCTGGGAACGGAGCAGGAGAAAATCCATACCGGGCCAGTCGCCCGGCGACGGGCAGCGCGCCGCTCCGAAGCCTACAAATCATGCATGAGGTACAACGGTGGAGAAAACAGAACATAAAGTCCTCGTAGCCAACCGAGGAGAAATCGCCGTGCGCATCGTTCAGGCCTGCCGTAAACTGGGCCTGGAATTCGTTTGCGTGCATACGGCCGAGGACATCCATTCCGGTCACGTACGCATCGCCAAAGAACTTGGTGGGGAAAAATCCCTCTATCAGGTGTCCTCCTATCACGACGCCAACGAAATCCTGTCCGTCGCCGACGACGCCGGCGCCACGGCCATTCACCCCGGCTACGGCTTTTTGGCGGAAAATGCTTCGTTTGCGAAGCTGTGTAAAAAGTACGGTATCGCGTTTGTGGGCCCGTCCGGCGAACTCATCGACCGCATGGGTGATAAGGACGCCGCACGCAGACTGATGAAAGCGTCCGGCGTGCCGATTATTCCGGGCAGCGGCATTTTGGAAAATGTCGACGAAGCAAAAAAGGCGGCAAAGGAGATCGGCTACCCCGTCATGTTAAAAGCATCGGCAGGCGGCGGCGGCAAGGGCATTCGACTTGTAAAGACCGAGGACGAGCTGGAACAGGCGTTTAAAACGGCATCAAGCGAAGCGCAGCAGGCGTTCGGTGACGGTCGCATGTACATGGAAAAATACATTTATCCGGCAAAACACATAGAAGTGCAGCTACTCTGTGACGAGCAGGGGCACGTGGTGTGCCTTGGCGAGCGCGAATGCTCCATTCAGCGCAATAACCAGAAGCTGATTGAAGAATCCCCCTCGCCCGGTGTGACAAAGGAAAAGCGCGCCGAGCTGTTTGAGGCGGCGACGAAAGCGGCGAAAGCCGTGGGCTATGTGAACGCCGGTACGGTGGAATTTTTGATGGACCGCGACAAGAATTTCTATTTTATGGAAATGAACACGCGCCTTCAGGTAGAGCATCCGGTTTCGGAGCTCGTCACCGGCAAAGACATTGTAAAGTGGCAGATCCGCATTGCAGCGGGTGTAGAGCTTGACTGCACGCAGGCAGACATTAAAGTGCGCGGCGCGGCGATCGAGTGCCGCATCAACGCAGGCGGCGTGGGCAAAGTGAATTTCCTGCACATTCCGTCCGGCCCGTGGGTGCGCTTTGATACGTTCTTATATCAGGGCTACGAGGTGCCGCCGTTTTACGATTCCATGCTCGGCAAGATGATCGTGTTTTCTTCGACAAGAGAAGAAGCGATACGTAAGATGCAGTCCGCCTTGTGCGAGCTTGTCATCGGCGGTTTGCCGAACAACATTGAAGATCAGATCGATATTATCCGCGACCCCGTTTTCCACAGCGGAGATTATTATACGGACTTCATCAAGAACCGTGAGGGCTGAGGAAGTTCATTTACCGAAGGGAGTAGACCGTTATGAATTTGATGGGTCTGTTCCGCTCGCCCCAGAATGAGCTGGAAAAGGGCGGAAAACAACTGAAAAACCCGCAGGAGGAGCAGCACGAGATCACAATGACATGCCCGAAGTGCGGCACGCAGACCCCGGTCTCCGAGCTTTGGGACGACCTGAACGTCTGCCGCTGCGGCCACCATTTCCGCATGACGGCACGCCAGCGCATCAGCTTTTTGGCGGACGACGATACGTTTACGGAGCTCGATGCCGACATGACGAGCCATGACATTCTGGAGTTTCCGAACTACGAAAATAAACTGAAAAGTGCGCGCCTTGCGACCCGAGAAAAGGAAGCCGTTGTCTGCGGCACCGCAAAGGTAATGGGCGAAGACTGCGCCGTGTTCTGCATGGATCCGCATTTTATGATGGGCAGCATGGGCACGGTTGTCGGCGAGAAGATCACGCGTTTGTTTGAGTATGCCACAGAGCACCGTCTGTCTGTTATCGGCTTTACGGCGGCAGGCGGCGCCAGAATGCAGGAGGGCATTTTGTCTTTGATGCAGATGGCGAAAACGAGCGGCGCGGTACGCCTGCACAGCGATGCAGGGCTCTTTTATCTCACCGTGCTGACCGACCCCACAACGGGCGGCGTGACGGCGAGCTTTGCCATGGACGGCGACGTCATCATGGCGGAGCCTGATGCAATGGTCGGTTTTGCCGGTGCGCGTGTCATTGAACAGACCATCCGCAAAAAGCTGCCGGAGGGCTTCCAGCGTGCAGAGTTCCTTTTGGAGCACGGCTTTATTGATCTCATCACGCCGAGAAGTCGGCAGCGTGAAGTGATCGCGCGGCTCCTGCGTCTGCACAACGAGGGCAAACAGGATGCCTGCGTACAGCAGGCAGATGCAGGTGAGACAAAGGAGGCTGAAGCATAATGGCAACGGCATACGAAAAGGTTCAGCTTGCTCGCGGCAAGGGACGCCCGAGCGGCCTCAGCTTCATTCAGAATATCTTCCCGGATTTCATTGAGCTGCACGGCGACCGCCGTTTTGCGGATGATCCCGCGGTCATCGGCGGCATCGCGACGCTCGGCGGCCGCGCGGTGACGGTCATCGCTATCGAAAAGGGCGCAGACACAAAGGATAAGGTCTACCGCAACTTCGGTTCGCCGAACCCGGAGGGCTACCGGAAGGCGCTGCGCCTGATGAAGCAGGCAGAGAAATTCCATCGCCCGGTGATTTGCTTTGTGGATACCTCCGGCGCGTTCTGCGGCATCGGCGCAGAGGAGCGCGGGCAGGGACAGGCCATTGCCGAAAACCTTGTGGAAATGATCGGGCTGAAAACGCCGGTCATCTCGATTTTGGTCGGTGAAGGCGGCAGCGGCGGCGCACTTGCGCTGGCGGTTGCGGACCGCGTGTGGATTTTGGAGAACGCCGTGTATTCCGTCGTTTCCCCGGAGGGCTGCGCGAGCATTCTCTGGAAAGACGCAAAGAAAGCGAAGGAAGCCGCAGAGTGCCTGCATCTTACCGCGCAGGACATGGAAAAGCTTGGCGTTGTGGAACGCGTCATCAGTGAATCCGGCAAAACGAAGGCGGAGCTTTTCAGCCGAGTGAAAGAGATGCTTGCCGTGCAGACGGACGAGCTGTGCAAAAAAGACACCGAGACGCTTTTAAAAGAGCGGTATGAGCGGTTTAGAAAGTATTAAAACACAAAAAAATCAAGACCGACGAAAACGCTGTGGTTTTCGCCGGTCTTTTCATGTTCCGAAAAATCGGTGGTTTTAGGAACACACCGTATTATTCCCCAAACACATGCTTCACGTTTTCCTGCTCGAACTGTTTGTTGTAGAGATCGGCGTAGTAGCCTTTGTTTTGAAGCAGTTCTTCGTGCGTGCCCTGCTCGATGATCTTGCCTGCACGGACAACCAAAATAAGGTCGGCGTGGCGGATGGTCGAGAGGCGGTGCGCAATGAGGAACGAGGTTCGGTTTTCAAGCAGCGTCGAAATGGCGTGCTGAATGAGCTCCTCGGTTTTGGTATCGATGGACGCGGTGGCTTCGTCTAAGACGAAGATGCGCGGGTCGGCCAGCACGGCTCTTGCAAACGAGATGAGCTGCTTTTCGCCGGTGGACAGCTGGTCGCCGCCCTCGCCGACGTCGCTGTCGTAGCCGTTTTCCATGTGCATGATGGCGTCATGTGCACTGACGAGCTTTGCAGCGGCCTCAATCTCCTCGTCCGTCGCGTCTAAGCGGCCGTAGCGGATATTATCGCGCACGCTGCCGGAAAAGAGGTGCGGCGTTTGCAGCACGTAGCCGATGCTGGAGTGCAGCCACAGCATGGAGCGCTCGCGATAATCCTTGCCGTCAATGAGGATGCGGCCCTCAGTAGGCTCAAAGAAGCGGCAGGCAAGGTTGACAAGCGTGCTTTTGCCCGCGCCCGTTTCGCCGACAATGGCGACCGTGGTGCCGGCGGGAATATCGAGCGAAAAATGTTCTAAGACGTTTTCTACGCCGTCCGGGTAGCGGAATGTCACGTCGTCAAACGTGATGTGACCCTGAATCGGCTCCCAGTTTTCTCTTTTCGGGTCGAATGCGGTGCCGTATTTTTCAATGACTTCAGGCGTATCTTTGATGAGCGGCTCGCGCTCCAAAAGGGCGGAGACACGCTCAATGTTGACCTGCGTGGAAATAAAATTCGAGATGGTGCGCGCAAGCTGCTGTACCGGGTCGGCAATAATCAAAGCATAGTTGATGAACACGGTCATTTCGCCGACGGTGATGTCGCCGAACAGCACCATGTTGCCGCCCTGATTCAGGACCATCGCAACGCCGATGGCGGTCAGAAAGCTGATGATCGGAATATACACGGCATTTAACCGCACGGCGCGGATCGTTGTGGAGCGCATGTCCTCCGCGACTTTTTCGAACGCTTTGTCGTTCTTTTCTTCGATGACGAGCGTTTTGGATGTTTTTGCGCCGGAGATGCCTTCGTTATAATGACGGGTGACCTCGGCATTGATGGCGCGCACGCGGCGGTTCACTGCCAAAATTTTCTTCTGGAACACGACCGTGATGACGGCGATGATCGGGATAATCGCGATGAGGATGAGTGCGAGCTTCCAGTTGACGAACAGCATGATGACAACGCAGCCGAGCACGTACATGGAACTCCAGAAAATATCCACAAGGCTCCATGCCAAAACCGTGCCGATCTTGCCGGTATCGCTCATTAAACGCGCCATAATGGTGCCGACGGGCGTTGTGTTGTAGTAGGAAAAGTCGAGCGTCTGCAAATGGTCGAAAAGCTTGCGCTTTAAGTCGCGGCCTAAGTACATTTCAACCTTTAAGGCGTAGATTGCCATTAAAATGGTTGTAATGGTCTGCACGACGACCATGGAAAGGTAAACGGCCGTGAAGGGAATGAGGCCTTCCGTTGTGCGCGGCTCGATGAAATTATCCACGGCGTAGCCGGAAAAAAGCGGCTGCACCATGTCAAAACAGGCGCCGAGGATCATCAATGCGATGATTAAAATCATCTGCCACTTATACGGGGCAAGGAACGGAAGCAGCTTTGCCCACGTTTGTAAGGATTTGTTTTTGATTTTCATATCGGTAAATACCCCGTGCGCGGCTTAAGTAGCCGAGCGCTGTGTGTCGTAAATGCGTTTATAGATGCCGTCTTCCTTCGAGAGCGTTTCGTGCGTGCCGCGCTGCACGATGCGACCCTTATCCATGACAATGATCTGGTCGGCATTCATGATGGTCGTGATGCGGTGGGCGATCAAAATCGTTGTGCCGCGCACGTTTTTGTTGATGGATTCGCGAATCTTCGCGTCGGTTTCCATATCCACGGCGGAAAGAGAGTCATCGAAAATTTTGATCGGCGTGTTCTGCATGAGCATACGGGCGATGGCAACGCGCTGTTTCTGACCGCCGGAGATCGTCACGCCGCGCTCGCCGATCTGCGTATCGTAGCCTTCGGCAAAGCGGTCGATGGTGTCGTCGATGACGGCGAGGCGGGCATACTTGCGCACGCTTTCAATATCGTGGCGATTGGAACCGTCCGAAATGGTGTCCTTAAAGCTCTTTGAGAACAGGAACGGTTCCTGCAAAACAATGCCGATATTGCCGCGCAGGTGCGAAAGCGCGATGTTGCGGATATCCACGCCGCCGATGGTGATCTCGCCGGAGCCTTCCGGCAGCTCGTATAGGCGGTCTAAAAGGTAGGTCAGCGTGCTTTTGCCGCTGCCCGTGGAGCCCAAAATGCCGAGCGTGGTGCCTGCGGGAATTTTGAGGTCAATGTCGTGCAGCACTTCGCCGGAGGCGCCGTAGGAGAAGTTGACGTGCTTAAACACAATGTCGCGGTCCATGGGCGGGGTAACGGGGGTTTCCGCATCTTTTTCCGGCTCCGCGTCGAGAATTTCAAAAATACGCTTGGAGCTGATGCCGGTTTTTGAAAGCTCGCTCAAAAGACGACCGAGGCTGCGTGTAGGCCACACAAGCATGGAATTGTACGCGACGAACGCGAGGTACTCGCCCTCCGTGATGGCGCCGTCCACGACGAACACGATGCCGGCGGCGATGATCGTCAACACCTGAATGCCGGAAAGCAGATCGCCGATGCCCCAGTTGACGCCCATCACGTGGCCGAGGCGTACCCAGAGGTCGGAGAAGAGGTCGTTCTGCTTATTGAATTTATCTTTTTCAAAGCGCTCGCGGCCGAACGCGCGCACCACGCGCACGCCGGTCAGGTTTTCCTGCACCATGGCGGTCAGCTTGCCTTCGGCTTCATCCGCAATGCGGAAGCGGTCTCCCACGATGACGAAGAAGATCATGGAATACCCCACGACGATCGGGATAAAAATAAAGGCGATAAGCGCGAGCTTTGCGTTCATGGAGAACATCAGGGCGAGTGAGACGACGATGAGAAAAACCACGCGCACAAGCTCCATCATCTGGTCGTTGATAAAGTTGTGAATGAGGTCGACATCCTGCGTGCATCTCTGGATGATGTCGCCAGTCTGGTTTTTGTTGTGCCATGCGTAGGGTAGGCGCTGAATGTGCGAAAACAGCGTGTTGCGGATTTTCGTCACGGTGCCCTCGCAGCCCTTTGCCATATTCATGCGCGAAAGGTACGTGGAAATGCCCGCGAGCACCGCGAACAAAAGCGACGCCAAGGCGCATAAAATGAGATTTTGACGTAAGAAATCCCGCCCGCCCATGTTTTCGATCTGTGTTGCCAAAAACGAAGGGAGGTTGAACGGGGAGTCGTTGATGACGGAGTCTACCGTCACGCGGATGATCTGCGGTGTCATGTACCCGGCGAAGACCGAGATCGCCATGGTGAGCAGCGCCAGCACAAAATTGTGGCGCAGTCCCTTTGTAAAGGAGTAAAACCGCAGAATGGTCGTGCGTTTTTCCTTTTTCACAATATACCGGTTGCCTTTCCGGTGCGCATTTTGTCTAAACAAAAAAGGAGAAGTCGGCCACACCTCAAGCTGCTTCTTGCCCGCGCGGTTTCCCGACGGTATGGACATCTTTTTGCGCACCTCACACTGTGCCGGGTGTTTAGCATCGGCACAGAAAAACGGGTCGAAGCCAAAGCTTCGAGCCCTTCACAGCGTGTATGCCGCAAAAACCGCTTGTTTTGTGTCCCGCTGCCGAACGCCATGAACACACAGGTTTTTACGGTATGAGCCCGGAAACAGACACGGCTTTCCAAGCCCATAGATAGTATGACGGCGATTTAACTTTAACATCACAGATACAAAAAGTCAATCGTGTTGAGCAAAAATTTTGTTAGAAAATATAAGTTTCGTGTGCGGCGGGCGTGCAACAAGGGAACCGAATAGACTTTTTAGCGCTAAATGGACTGAAAATTACAGCTTTGGGGGCGTCTGCGAAGAAAATTTACAAATACCCCCTTGCTATTTTGAAACACGCAGATTATAATATGAATATATCTGGTATTGAAAACCATATAAAAGAAAAATAAAAAACAGTTTTAAAATAAAGAATCGGGGCAAGTCCCCGGAGAAAGGGTGAAACGTATGGATATGCAGACGGCATACGCCGGTTACGGTGCAAGAAAGGTTTGGCATAAGGAAGACAGGATGCGGCTGTCTTTGCCGCTGTATTCGCTAGGGGAAGAGATCTTCTCCGCTGTGTCACACGGTGTGGGCGCGCTGTTCGGTGCGGCGGCGCTCGTTATGTTATTATGGTTCTGCGAAAAGAGTCTTGTGAACGTCGTCAGCGTCAGCATTTTCGGCGGCACAATGATTTTGCTCTACACGGTCTCCACCCTTTACCACGCATTGAACGTGAACCGTGCGAAAAAGGTGTTTCGCGTGCTCGACCACTGCACAATCTATCTGCTCATCGCAGGCACATATACGCCCATCACGCTGTGCTGCATTGAGGGCAGGCAGGGCATCGTCATGTTCGCGGCCGTGTGGGCTGCGGCGGTGCTGGGCATTATTTTAAACGCCGTCGATATGGAGAAATTCAAGGTCGTTTCGATGATCTGCTACCTGATGATGGGCTGGGTCGTCGTACTGGCGTTTAACACGGTCGCGGCAAAAATGCCGGGTGTGGGATTAAACTGCCTCATCGCGGGCGGCGTGGCGTACACCGTAGGCGCGGTGCTGTACGGCCTCGGCAAAAAAGTGCCGTACATGCACGCCGTGTGGCACCTGTTTGTCTTAGCCGGCAGCGTGCTGCATACGCTGAGCGTGTTTACGGTAATTATTTGATAATTGACTTTTCTGTAAAAATCACAAACCGAAAGGATTAAGCTGCATGAAGGTATCCGAATTTACATTTGATTCCAGCACGGCACATAACAAAATTTTCACCCGCCTGTATGAGCCGGACGGCGAACCGAAGGCTGTTTTGCAGATTTCGCACGGCATGGCGGAGCATAGTGCGTTGTATAAACCGTTTTGCGAATACATGGCGCAGCGCGGCTTTGTCGTTGTCATCAACGATCATCTCGGCCATGGCCGCAGCGTGACCTCCGGCGCGCTCTACGGGCATTTCGGCGAAAAGGGCGGCCTCTATAATGTCGTCGAGGATCAGCGCAATTTGCAGAGCATCATGCGCGAAAAATATCCCGAGCTGCCGTATTTTCTCATGGGCCACAGCATGGGCTCGTTCATCGCGCGCGAATTTGCGGCCGCCTACGGCAACTCCCTCACGGCAGTGGTATTCATGGGTACCAGCGCGGGCATTTCGACTGCCATGTGGAAGGCCGAGCGCACGTACCTCAATATGCTGAAAAAGGCAAAGGGCGCACGGGCGAAAATTCCGTCGCTCGAGAAGATCGCCACGGGCCCGTACAACAAGAAATTCAAGCCCAACCGCACAAATTACGACTGGGTGACGAGTAAGGAAGAGGAAGTGGATCGCTTTGTAAACGACCCGCTGTGCGGCTTCCCGCTCACGGTGCAGGGGTATATCGACCTCGGCACGCTTTTGTACGCCATCAACACCGACCAGTGGTACCGCCGTGTGCCGAAAGACCTGCCGATTTTGCTCATCTCCGGCGAAAACGATCCCGTGGGCGATATGGGCAAGGGTGTGCGCCGTGTGTTTGATAAATTGAATAAGACCGGGCACGACGTGAAGCTGACGCTTTACCCGCGCATCCGCCACGCGCTCATCACCGAGATGAACAGTGCGCAGGTCTACGAAGACCTGTATGCTTTCTTCTCGTCGCACCTGCCGAAGGCGGAAGAGCCGGCTTACGAAAAAGAGACGGAAGCAGAGCCTGAAGTTTCCACAGAAACGGAAAAATCCGTTGAAAATCCTGCTGCGGAAGAAGAAAAAGAGACCGAAGCGGCAGCCGCCGAAAAATACGACGACATGCCGGAAGAAAACGCAGAGCTTCCCGTGATTTGAAAATAGAAAAGCCAAGCGGAAAGTCGCCTTTGCACCGACGTACATAATCGGGCAGGGGCGGCTTTTTGCATAAGAAAATCTTTTTCCGCGTATACATAGCGCGAAGGAGGGATCGGGATGTACGGTGTTTTGAGCTTGCGTTCGCATCGTGTGCCGAGCATCGGTGCGTTTTATCGCTTTTTGCCCGCGTGGCTGCGCAGAACGGCGGCCGCAGCGCTGACGCTCGGCACCATCGGGGCGCTCGGTGCGATCTTAACGGTCATGGCGGAGGACCCCGGCGTGCGCGTACCGGTCATCATGTATCACGCCGTCATGGACGACGCGTCGCGCCTTGGCAAATACGTCATTTCGCCGGAGGAGCTCGAAAGCGATTTTAAGTGGCTTTCGGAAAACGGCTACACGGCAATTTTATCCGAAGACCTCATAAACTACACGGAAAACGGCGCCGCGCTGCCTGAAAAACCGATTTTGCTGACGTTTGACGACGGGTATTACAATAACTACTTATACGCTTATCCCACCGCAAAGCGGTACGGCATGAAATTTGTGCTTTCGCCCATCGGAAAATACGCCGACCTCTACACCGAAACGCCGGACAAAAGCCCGTACTATGCGCACTGCACATGGGATATGCTGCGCGAAATGCAGTCTTCCGGCGTGGTGGAAATTGCGAACCACACGTATGACCTGCACAGCTCGGACGGTGCGCGGCTCGGCACAAAGCAGCTTTCCGGGGAATCTCTGGAAGACTACACGAAGCTTCTCACCGAAGACGTGACGCTTTTTCAGCAGAAAGCAGAAGAAAACCTGCAAAGTAAGCCCGTTCTGTTTGCGTATCCGTTCGGCGCAGTGAGTAAGGGAGAGCCGGAGATCATCAAAAACCTCGGGTTTAAGGTCACGCTTTCGTGTGAGGAGCGTGTCAGCACCGTTACGCGTGCCCCGGAAAGCTTATATTACCTCGGCCGCTACCTGCGTCCCTCGGGTGTGAACAGCGAGTCGTTTTTTGAACACATTTTGAAAGCATGATGTAGGAGGGTTCTTATGCCGACAATCTATTTAAGCCCGTCCATTCAGCCGTACAATAAGTATTTGACAGAGGGCGATGAGCAGTACTGGATGAACCGCATCGCGGACGACATGGTGCCCATGCTGGAGCAAAACGGCATCAACGTTGTGCGCAACACGCCGAACACGTCGCTTGGGCAGGCGATACGCGAATCGAACGCCGGGAATTACGATTTGCATTTGGCGCTGCACTCGAACGCCGGACCGTCAAATTTGGCGGGGAAGCTGCGCGGGCCGGATGTGTACTATTATCCGTACAGCGCTTCCGGCAAGCGCGCGGCGGAGCTTATTGCCGATGAACTGCGGAAAATTTACCCCGACCCCGACCTTGTGAGCACAGTGGCGACGACACGTCTTGCGGAGATCACGAAAACGAGCGCACCGGCGGTCCTCGTAGAGATTGCGTACCACGACAATGCCGAGGACGAAGCGTGGATTAAAAATAATATCACTGTGATTGCCGAAGCGCTTACCCGCGCAGTGTGTGCGTACCTTGAGATGAACTGCGCGCTGTGAACGAGAGTTTCTCGGCGTTTGTCCGTGTTTTGACAGCGGTTTTGTGGGGGCCGCACGTGCTGCTTTTGATTTTGTTTGCGGGCGTGTGGTTCACGCTGCGCGGGCGGTTCATGCAGGTGACAAAGCTGCCGGGCATGACGCGCGGGGCATTGTGCGGCACGCAGCGCTGCGGGGGATTTTCCGCATTTCAGTCATTGACGGCGTCGCTTGCCGGCTCGCTCGGCACGGGGAATATTCTGGGTGTTGCGGCGGCAATCCTGGTCGGTGGCGCGGGCGCGGTCGTCTGGATGTGGATTGCGGCGTTTTTCGGCATGATGACCGTATATGCCGAGGGCGTTTTGGCGGCAAAATTCGGCACGAAAAACGCCCCCGGCGCGATCGGCTATGTGCAGAAGGCGTTCGGGCGGCACGGCGCAAAAATTTATGCCGCAGGCTGTGTGCTTTCGGCGCTCGGCATGGGCACCATGGCGCAGACCGGCGCGGCATCGTCGGTGCTGGTGCCCATGGGTGTGCCGCGCGTGCTTGCGGGCGTTGTATTTGCGGGGCTTTTGCTTCTTTGCGTGCGCGGCGGCCTGCCGAAAGCCGTGCGCGTCACGGAAAAGCTTGTGCCGTTCATGGCGGGGCTGTTTTTGGCGTTGTGCGCCGCGGTGCTCCTTCTGCGCGGAAGCCATATCCCCGGAGCGGTGCGGAATATGCTGAAAGGTGCGTTTTCGCTGAAAGCCGGTGCGGGCGGCGTATGCGGCATGATTTTAGCCATGCGTGAGGGCATTTCGCGCGGGGTGTTTACAAACGAAGCGGGCCTTGGCAGCGGTACATTCGCGACGTTCCGCACGGAAAACAAGACCCCGGAGCAGATCGGTACACTCGGCGCTTTGCAGGTGTTTATCGACACAATCCTGCTGTGCACAATCACGGCGCTGTGCATGCTGGTGTCACCCGTGCGTGATTTTTCCCCGGAAGCGGCGCTTTCGGTGTTTTCGCTCGTTTTGGGGCGGTTCGGCGAGCTTTCTGCCGGCGTATGTGTGGCGCTTTTCGCGTTTGCATCGGTTTTGGCGTGGAGCTGCTACGGTATGGACGCGCTACTGTATTTATTGCCGAAAAAAGGCGCGGCGGAAAAAAGAATATACATGGCGTTTTCGGCGTTTTCCTGCTTTTTGGGGTGTATGTCGCCGTTTCTCGGCGTTTTAAATGTATGTGATGTGTTTAACGGCCTGATGGCGCTTTTGAACGTCCCGGCGCTTTTGGTTTTAACGCCGCAGGTTTTTGCAAAACAAATTGCCCAAAAGCCAAAAAAGGTATAGATTTTTCTTCGACAAGATGTTAAAATACAAATAGAGAGAAAAGCGATGAATAGAGGGGCTTTTAACGGTTCGTTTAGCCTGTCTTTGCTGATCTCCAAAAAACACCGAATATGCGTTTTAAAAAAACGCGATAAGGAGGAAATATTATGAAATTGATCCTTGCGATTGTCAGCAACGATGACAGCGGTGCGGTCTCTTCCGCACTGACAAGAGGCGGCTTCTCCGTCACAAAGCTCGCTACCACCGGCGGCTTCCTGATGGCCGGCAACACCACCTTCATCTCCGGTGTGGAAGACGAAAAGGTCGATGAAGTCATCGGTATCATCGCGAAGCATTCCCGCCGCAGAACGCAGGTTGTGCCCAGTACCTCCACCATGGATGTGGGCATGTACTCCTCTTTCCCGGTGGAAGTCACCGTGGGCGGCTCTACCATTTTCGTGCTGAACGTAGACCGTTTTGAGAAGGTTTAATGCAGTTTGAAGGTTTTGCGGGGAATGCGGCTCTGAAAACGGCGCTTTCAGCGGCGTTTTCGCGCCGCAGGCTGCCGCATACTCTTCTTTTACAGGGTGAAGCGGGGCTTGGCAAACGCACATTGGCGCAGATTTTGGCCCGCGCGGCGGTCTGCACATGCGAAGACCGCGATTTAGCGCCCTGCGGCGTATGCCCGGCGTGTATTCGCGCAAAAGCAGGCTCGCACCCGGATATCCGCATCGTTACGGGCAGCGGCAAATCAAACACGATTTCGGTCGCATCCGTCGATGAAGTCATCCGCGACGCATACAAAAAGCCGGAGGAAGCGGATATCAACGTCTACTGCATTTTTGCGGAAAACCCCATGCCGGAGATCACCCAGAATAAACTTTTGAAGGTCATTGAAGAGCCGCCGACAGGCGCGCTTTTCATCTTTACGGTGCTTTCTGCGGACGCTTTGCTGCCGACAATCCGCTCGCGTGCACAGATTTTCACCGTGCGCCCGCCGGAGGAAAGCGAAGCGGCGGTTTACGTGCAGAACAAGACCGGCATGCCCATGGAGGAAGCTGAAAAGCTTGCGTCGTTGCACCGCGGCAACATCGGCAGAATGCTTTCGGACGGCGAAAACGGCCGCGCCGCAAAAGCGGAGCAAATGGCGGAAGACATTGCAAACGCACTCGTTTCCGGCACGGAGCATGACCTTTTGGCGGCGACCGCGCCGCTCATCAAAGACAAGCCCTTATTCCCGGAAAGCATGGAACGCTTGCAGCTTTTGCTGCGCGATGCATGTCTGCTGAAAAACAATGTAAATGTGCAGGTGCCCGCGCGCGAGGTCTGCGACAAATTAAGACGCAAGCTGTCTTTAAAAGCGCTGATGGCGCTGTGCGAAATGACGGCAAAATACACGGAATACTGGCGGCGAAACGCGAACATGGCGCTGCTTGTAACGGCGCTGTGCGCCGAAATGAAAGAAACTGCGGGCAAATAAAGCCTGTTTTGAAATAAAAATCGTCCGTGTTGTCGAAATAACAATACGGATTTTTCCCGGAAAGAAAGGAAGCCCTTTACGGGCTGTGGATATAAATATGGCAGAAGTAATCGGTGTTCGTTTTAAGAACATGGGCAAGGTGTATTACTTTGACCCGAACAGCGAGAAGCTCTCCGCCGACGACCACGTCGTTGTAGAAACGGCGCGCGGCGTAGAGTGCGGCGAAGTGGCGATGGCCAACCGCGATGTTGCGGATGATTCCATTGTGCAGCCGCTCAAAAAAGTGATTCGCAAGGCGACAAAAGACGACCTGCGCCGCGTGGCGGAAAATGAACTGAAAGCAAAAAATGCGTTCACGCAGTGCGAAAAGAAAATTGCGGAGCGCGGACTCGAAATGAAGCTTGTCGACGTGGAGTACACATTTGACAACAGTAAAATCCTCTTTTACTTCACGGCGGACGGCCGTGTGGACTTCCGCGAGCTGGTAAAAGACCTTGCGGGCATGTTCCGCACGCGCATTGAGCTGCGTCAGATTGGCGTGCGCGACGAAGCGAAGATGATCGGCGGCCTCGGCATCTGCGGCAGACCGTTCTGCTGCGGCTCGTTCCTCGGCGGCTTTCAGCCGGTCTCCATCAAAATGGCGAAGGAGCAGGGGCTTTCTCTGAACCCTGTGAAAATCTCCGGCACATGCGGCAGACTGATGTGCTGCCTGAAATATGAGCAGGAGGCATACCTTGACCTGCTGCGTACCACGCCGAAGGTGAACGCTGTGGTTTCTACGCCGGACGGCAAGGGCGTTGTTATCGACCAGAACCTGCTTACCGGAAAACTGACCGTGCGGCTCGATAAGAGCCCGGACGCCGCGCCGAGCGTCTACAAAGTGAAGGACGTACGCGTGCTGAAAGACGGGCAGATCAAGCTGAATAAGAAGGAAATTGAGGAATTTAAGAAGCTGGAGAACTAAAAGTACCTGTATTTTGGCGGGCTTTTGTTACGTATCTGTAAAAAAGCAATTTTCGCTTGCATTTTCATGGATTTGTGTTAGAATGTAGGTATCAAATACATGGAGGTGTCCTAAAATGGCATATAAAATTACAGACGCTTGCATCGCTTGCGGCGCTTGCGCAGACGCATGTCCTGTTTCCGCAATCTCCGAGGGTGACGGCAAGTACGAGATCGACGCTGATACCTGCATCGAGTGCGGCGCTTGCGCTGACACTTGCCCGGTTTCCGCTCCGGAGCAGGCATAATCGCTGACATTGCGTAAAAGAGAGGGCTGCCCAAGCGGCAGTCCTTTTTCTTTTGCTGTTAAAAGTCTTTAGTCAAGTTTTCTTCGAGAAAACTTGCGGATATTAAAGGGCGGCGGTGCCGCCTTTTGGGAGACCCCCTAATTGGGTCTCCCACGAGGAAACAGTCCACCGGACTGTTTCCTCTCCCGTCCTGATTCTTGGCAGGCAAAAAGATTTCGTCGTCTGCGGACGACGATTTGGGGCGCTGCCCCAAGACCCCGCGACCTTTTTGAAAAAAGGTCGATCAAAAACTTTTGACCACGCTTATCGGAAGCTTGTGAGAATTCAACCAAAAGGAGAAAACCTGTGGAAAATCTGCACTGGGAGCCGCTTGCGCCTGCCTGCCGTGTACTCGTCAGCCGCGAGCACACGTTTAATACGGACACCATTTTGCTGGCGCATTTTGCCGCGCCGAAACACAAAGAGCGCTGCATTGATCTCGGCACGGGCTGCGGCACCATTTCGCTTCTGTGGCAGGGAAATTACGCCCCACGGCACATCACGGCGGTGGAACTCGGCGAGCAGGCGTTTTCGCAGGCCTTGCGCTCCGTTTCGGAAAACGGGTATGAAGAAAATATCGAGGTCATTCGGGGGGATATACGGGAGATCAAAAAAATCATTCCGCACCCAACGTTAGATCTTGCGGCGTGTAACCCGCCGTATAAGGCCGTGGGCGCGGGGCTGCGCAACCCGGACGAACGCATGGAAAACGCGCGGCACGAGTGCACCTGCACGCTTGAAGATGTCGCAAAAGCGGGCAGAGACGTGCTGCGCTTCGGCGGCCGGTTTTGTCTATGTCAGCGCCCGGAGCGCCTTGCGGACGCAATGAATGTTTTCAGAAGCTACGGCTTAGAGCCGAAAAGGCTGCGGCTCGTACAGCAAAGGATAAACACCGCGCCGTCTCTGTTTTTACTGGAAGTGCGGCGCGGCGGCAAACCGGGGCTTTCCGTACTGCCGACACTTATTATAGAAGACGAAAACGGCGGGTTTTCCGCCGAAATGCTGGAAATTTACGGGAATTACAAATTCGGTCACGAGGGAGGACGCGCAGATGGAAGAAAATAAACTGCTTCGCGGTGCATTGTATGTGGTGGGCACGCCCATCGGAAATTTGTCGGATTTTTCGCCCCGCGCGGCGGAGACCTTGGCGGCGGTGGATTTCATCGCAGCGGAGGACACGCGCGTCACGATGAAGCTTTTAAACCACTTCGGCATTAAAAAGCCGCTTGTAAGCTATTATGAGCACAACAAGGCCGAAAAGGGTGGGCGCATTGTAGACCGCATTTTGGCGGGCGAAACGTGCGCCATTGTCTCCGACGCCGGCATGCCGGCCATCTCCGACCCGGGCGAAGACCTTGTGGCGTTGTGCGCCGAGCACGACGTGCCGGTGCTTGTTGTGCCGGGCCCGAGCGCCGTCATTTCCGCGCTGGCGGTATCGGGACTGCCGACGGGCAGATTTACGTTTGAGGGCTTTTTGAGCGTCAATAAAAAGAGCCGTAAGGACCACTTGGAGTCCGTCAAAAACGAAGTGCGCACCATGGTGTTCTACGAAGCGCCGCATAAACTGCCGTATACGTTGAGAGATATGGCGGAGATATTCGGCGACAGACGCATCGCGCTTGTAAGGGAAATTACGAAAATCCACGAGGAGTGTGTGCGCACGACATTATATAAAGCCGCCGAATACTACGAGCAGAACGCCCCGAAGGGCGAATTTGTGCTCGTCATTGAGGGTGCGAAGGCGGAAGAACAGAAAGAAATGACGTTAGAGGACGCCGTAGAAGCCGCAAAAAAAGCGATAGAAAACGGCAGCTCTGCCAGCGACGCCGCTAAGGAGGCCGCAAAGCTCTCCGGATTTAAGAAAGGCGAAATCTATAAAGCGCTGATGAACTGACGAGCCCGCGGCAACGGCGGTTTAAAGTCTTTAGTCAAGTTTTCTTCAGAAAACTTGCGGGTGCGTAGGGCAGAGCCCTACGTCGCTTTCCGCAGAAAGCGAAATCTTTTTGCCTAACCAAAAACTAGGAAAGTAGGATTGAATGTCCGGGGGACGTTCAATCCGTAGGAAACCCAGTTGCATGGGTTTCCTAAAAGGCGGTCACAAACCGCCTTTCAAAAACCGAACAAGCCAAAAGAAAAGCACGCATACTCGAAAGTTCTGCGTGCTTGAGTTTTTTATCTAAAGGGAACGATCAGGATTTAGAAGCGGGTGCGGGGTCGGCATCTGCGGCTTTCGGCGTGTCGTCTCCCTTGTGCCTCCAGTTCAGCCATGCACAGAACGTGTAGAGAACGGGGAGAACGAGGTCGAGAACATAGGTGCAGATTTCCGGCATATTTGGCGCATCGCCGGTGAAAATCTCGTACAAAACATTGAAAAGAATGATGACGCCGGTAGCAAGGCCCAGAAAAAAGCACGGCTTCATGCTGTTCGGGCGGTCTGCACGGGCGTGGCCCATCAGCCCCGCAATGAGCAGCAAAACGGGCACAAGCATCGCGCCCGCAACGGACAGCACCGGCATAGAGGAATTAAAGTAAGCGGAAAGGTCGTATTCCTCCACGTATTTTCGGTCGATGAGGCACAGCAGAAGCGCCACAAGCGACGCTGCACCGTACAAAACGAACAGCACGCTGCAAATTTTAAGCGGAAGTTTCCCTTTTATCTTTATGGCCATGCGGCACGCATCCTTTTTTGGTTCGATTTTCTCGGAAAAAATTTTATAGTTTGATTTTACCTGCAACGCGTGAAAATTGCAACCGTTTTTCATGAACTTTCCGTATCAAAATAAAAGTTTTCCGAAAACAGTTGCATTCTCCGTTTGAATGTGCTATAAAAGATGTACGAACAACTTGAAGTTCATGATGGAGGTTTGTAAAGATGAAAAGCGAACGTATCCCCGTAAAATCCTTTTCCGCCGATAACGGTTTCATCGGCAAAATGCAGAAGCTCGTGCGCGAGGAGGTGCTGCCGTATCAGTATAATATCCTGAACGACGCCATCCCGGGTATCGAAAAGAGCCACGCCATTGAAAATATCCGCCTTGCAGCCGAAAAGCTGAGGGGCAAGGACGTAAAGCCGGACGAATTCTACGGTATGGTGTTCCAAGACAGCGATGTCGCAAAGTGGATCGAAGCGGCAGCCTATGCGCTTGCAGCGGGCGAAGACCCGGAGCTTGAAAAGGCCGTGGACGAGACCATTCAGCTCTACGGCGCTTCCCAGCACGAAGATGGCTATGTCGATTCCTATTTCACCGTGAAGTGTCCCGACAAAATGTGGACGAACATCTGCGATGCACATGAGCTTTACTGTGCAGGCCACATGATGGAGGCTGCCGTGGCGTATTATGAGGTCACCGGCAAGCGCGAGCTGCTCGACATCATGTCGAAGAGTGCAGACTGCATTTACGAGCAATTCATGAAGAAAAACACGCGTGCCTACCCGGGCCACCCGGAGGTGGAGCTCGCACTGATGCGTCTGTGGCGCGCCACGGGCAACGAAAAGTATAAGGAGCTTGCAAAGCACTTTGTAGACGTGCGCGGTCAGGCCCCGAATTATTTCGTGGAAGAAAAAAAGAACCGCGGCTGGAACGTTTGGGACGGCGCGGAGGAGCTGAATACCGACTACACCCAGAGCACCCTGCCCGTGCGTGAGCAGAAGGACGCCGTGGGCCACGCCGTGCGTGCCGTGTACCTTTACACCGGCATGGCGGACGTCGCAAAGGAAACACAGGACGAGACACTGCTTGCTGCCTGCCGTAATTTGTGGGAGAGCATCACAAAGCGCCGCATGTACATTACGGGCGGCATCGGCTCCACGTTTATGGGTGAAGCCTTTACGGTCGATTATGACCTGCCGAACGACACCGTGTACGCCGAGACCTGCGCCTCCATCGGCCTGATGTTCTTCGCGAAGAAGATGCTTGAAAACGAGCACCGCGGCGAATATGCCGATGTGATGGAGCGCGCGTTCTACAACACCGTGCTCGCCGGCATGCAGCTTGACGGCAAGCGTTTCTTCTATGTGAACCCGCTTGAGGTCGTACCGGGCATTTCTGGCAAGGCCGTCACGCACCGCGCAGTGCTGCCCACCCGCCCGCAGTGGTATGCCTGCGCATGCTGCCCGCCGAATGTGGCGCGCATGGTGTCTTCCTTCGGCTCCTATGCGTACAGCGAAAATGAAGACACGTTCTTCATTGACCTCTATGCAGGCGGCACGGTGAAGACCGAAAAGGGCATCACGCTCACCTGCGAGACCGATTTCCCGCACGGCGGCACGGCAAAGTATACGATTAAGGGCGAAGCGGAAACGACGGTCGCTATCCGCATTCCGGCATGGAGCGAAAAGAGCTTGCTGACCGTAAACGGCGAAGCGGTTGACCTTAACACCGTGACAAAGGACGGTTACGCTTACATCACCCGCGCATGGAAAGACGGCGATACGCTTGCGCTCACCATGGATATGACCCCGCACGTTGTGTACGCCTCCGCAAAGATTGCGGCGGACAGCGGCAAGGTGTGTGTACAGCGCGGCGCGCTCGTCTACTGCGCAGAGGAAGTCGATAACGGCAAGGTGCTGCCGCTGTATGTTAAAGCCGGTGCAGAGCCGAAGACGCTCGATTTCGAGCCCGAAACGCTCGGCGGCATTGTGCCCGTAGAGATCGCAGGCTGCGCACAGCAGGACATCGACACGCTGTATTCCACAAAGGCTCCGAAATTTGTGGAAAAGACAATCCGCCTTATCCCGTATTACACATGGGCAAACCGCGGCGAAAACCAGATGCGTGTCTGGCTGCCGGTCAAATAAGAAACGCGCTTATATCGTCATAACAGAACAGAGAAAACCCGGTGCAGTCTGGATTCGGCTGCATCGGGTTTTGCTGTTTTGGAATTTTAGTCAATGGTATAAAATCAAGCTCAGTCAACAAACTTCATGCCGTGACCATCCGTATAGATTGTGCCCTGCAAAAGGCGCACGCCTTCTATGATGCCCCAAATTTCGGAGACGATGGCAAGCGTGCCGCAGCTGCAAACGGTGATGGCAAGCTGTGCAATGCCAAGGCTCGTTTTGCCGATGTAGAAGTTGTGCACGCCGAACACACCGAATAAAATGGCGAGCACACCGGCTGCAATGCGGCTTTTGGTGCCCTGCGGCGGGTCATACGGCTGTGCGTAGTTCTGCCCATACTGCGGCTGGCCGTTCGGGGCGTAGTAGGTTTGCTGCGGGTTGTTATAATTTGCACTATTGGCGTTCGCCTGGTACTGCTCCGTGTAGCGCGGGGGGCGGTAGTCGCCCGCGCCCTCCTGCGGGGTGGGCTGCTGCGGCTGTGCGGTGTAGGCCGCATAGGTGTACTGCGGCGGCTGATACTGCGGCGGCGTTGGCACTTCCGTTTTCGGTGCTTC
>OGOV01001388.1_pt1 | contig 21654 bp, 17 predicted proteins | sample 1552711 | NCBI WGS metagenome assembly OGOV01 (sample SAMEA2580216, study PRJEB22360) | human gut metagenome | biome: human gut; feature: human-associated habitat; material: faeces | place: Denmark | collected 2008/2010 | reverse complement strand
TCTTTATTCCGGCAGGCAAAACGCCCTGGGCAGACGCCCACGACTATGTGGAGCGCATCCGCAGCAACTACGGCTATTCCGGCGACAGCGACGGCAGCCGCTACATTCCCCTGGAGATGGGCGGCGGCGGACGAGGAAACGGAGGCGGCGGTTTCTCCTACGAGGCGGCCCCCACCTACACCAGCCGCTACCAGAACCAGATCGACGACCTGACCCGCCAAATCCTTAACCGGGAGGCGTTCAGCTACGACCCGGAGAAGGACCCCACCTATCAGCAGTACAAGGAGAGCTACACGCGCAGCGGCGAGCGGGCGATGCAGGACACCCTGGGGCAGGTCAGCGCCCGCACAGGCGGCCTTGCAAGCAGCTATGCGGGCAGCGCAGCGCAGCAGACCTATGACAACTACATGGGGGCGCTGGCCGATAAAATCCCGGAGCTGAAACAGCTTGCCTACTCCATGTACCAGGACGAGGGCAACACCCAGAGGGCAAACCTGGAAATGCTGGTGGCCCTGGAGCAGGGCGACTACGCCAAGTACGCCGACCTCCTGGCCCAGTACAACACGGACCGGAGCTTCGACTACGGCGTGCATCGGGACAATATCAGCGACGAGCGCTACAACAACGAGTGGAACTATTCCGTGGGCCGGGACCAAATTGCGGACAAGCGCTACGAGGACGAGACCGCCTACAACCGGGAGACCTACAAGGACGAGACGGAGTACAACCGGGCGCTGGCAAAGGCCCAGACCCTCGCAGCGGGCGGCGACTTCTCCGGCTACAAGGCCCTGGGGTACACGGACCAGGAGATCGCGGGCCTCAAGAGCGCATACAACAAGGCGCAGGCATCCGTTCGCTCCGGCGGAAGCAAGAGAGGCGGCTCAAGCGCCAGCGAGGACGTGTACGCAGGAATGTACAAGGCGGGCATCCGCAGCGAGGGTGACGCATACGCCTGGCTGCTGTCCGCCGGGTACAATACCACCCAAGCCGGAAAGCTGGCCGGGTATTACGCCGACTGGATGAAAAACCAGGGCGGCAGCGGAGACAGCGGCAGCGACGCCCAGATCGGCAACCAGCACGGGGATAGCTGGATTTATATTCCAGGCCATGGCCGCTTCACCTACGACGAGGTGGAGAACTACGTCAACAGCGGAAAGGTCATCGAGACCTACGACAGCGCGACCAACACCTACACCTACAAGTGGAACGGCAATAAGAAGTAAGGAGGCGGCCCTATGGCAAGCGCAAGCGATTTTTTGAAGAAGCGGACGGCGGCGCGGCAGCAGGCCGAGAGCATCCAGAGCAGCGACAAGACCCCTCTGGGCAAGAATGACGACGGCACCGTAACGCGGGCGAGCAACTTTCTGCGGAACAAAGCCGCAGAACGCCGGGCCGTCATCGACCAGCAGTACGGCAAGGATGCCTACGGCGGCAGCGGCAGATACGAGGCGGACAAGGCCCAGGGCTTCAATTCCTGGCTGGAGAGCGTGAACGGCCTCTCCAGCCAGTTGGGCAGCGACTACCAGAGCCGGGACGGCAAATTCCAGAGTGCCGCAGACTTTGGGAAGTACCGGGATGACAACGACGCCCGCATCAGCGTGATGCAGAACAGGGCCAACGCCTACCGCACCTACTTCCAGGACAACCGGGAGATATACGGAGAGGGTGCCGTGAACGGCGTCCTCTCCACCCTGGACCAGGGCAGCAAGTACCTGGAGGAGCTGCGGGGCGGGCTGAACAGCGAGTATGACTTCTGGTCCCAGTTCAAGGACGAGAACGACTACAACACCTACCAGCGGGGCAAGGAATATGCCGCGCTGGCGGAGAAACCCGATTTTGCAGAGAAAAGCCAGTACAAGAGCACGGCCAACGGCCAGGAGAAATTCAACGCATGGAGCGGGACCTACTCCAACAGCGGCTTTGACGACATCGCCTACGACTACATCAACCGCAACGAGGAGGCCCGCAGCCGCCAGATGCTCTCCGACATCCAGAGCAACGCGTCCCTGCTGGGCCTGGACAACAGCGAGCGGCGGGAGATGACAGATGACGAGATCGCCACCTTCAACTACCTGTACGCCCAGGACAGCGCCAACGGCGACGCGGAGCACAAGAACGCCTACGCCTACATCGACTACCTGACCAGCGACCTCAACTACCGCCAGCGGGCCAAGGCAGAGGAGGAATGGGCCGCCTACGCCAAGGAGCACCCGGTGGGGTCCTCCGCGTTCAGCGTGCTGGAAAGCCCTCTCAAGGGCCTTTCCTACCTGGGCCAGGCGGCGGACTACCTCTCCGACGGGGAAATCGACCAGAACGCAGGCTACAACAAGTTCAGCTACATCAACAGCGCCATCCGCAACGAGGTGAACACCATTGTGGAGGACAACTGGGGCGGCGTGGGCAGCTTTGCCTATCAGACCGGCATGAGCATGGGCGACTTTCTGCTGAATACCGCCATCACCGGCGGCAACCAGGCACTCTCCCTTGCCATCATGGGCACCGGCGCGGCGGCGGATGCCACCATCTCCGCAAAGGACCGGGGCCTGTCCGATAACCAGGCGTTTGCCCTGGGCACCATCGCAGGCGCGGCGGAGATCATCACCGAGAAGGTCAGCCTGGATGCCCTGCTGGACAAAACCGCGCTCACCAAGAGCGCCATGGGCTACTTCCTCAAAAACACCCTGGCCGAGGGCAGCGAGGAAGTGGGCAGCGACATCATCAACCTGGTGGCCGACGTGCTCATTTCCAAGGACAAGAGCGAGTGGCAGACCTCCATCGACGCCTACGAGGCGGAGGGCATGACCGAGAAGGAGGCGTTCTGGCGGGCCGTCCGGGACCAGGCGGAGAACATGGGCCTGGACTTCCTGGGCGGCGCTGTCTCCGGCGGCGTGATGTCCGGCGCGGGCATCGCCATCAACGCGGGGCTGAATGAATACGGCGCACGGCGCACCGGCGCGGAGTTCCAGGCGATGGGCGACGACGTGGTGCAGGCCACCATCCAGGAAGGGCTTGCAAGCGACCCCAGCACCCAGAGCTACAAGCTGGCCGTGCAGCTCCAACAGAAGCTCGACGCCGGGCAGACCCTCACCAACGCAGAAATCGGGCGGCTGTACCAGGCCAACGTGCAGGCCATCGACGCGGAGGACGGCAGCGGCGACCTGCTGCTGCGGGCCGCCGAGGAAGTGACCCAGAAGGGCCGCGTGACCAACAACACCGCCATCGACATTTTGAGCAACCCCACCGCCATCAACACGCTGACGCAGGAGGCTGGGCTGAACATCAGCGAGGACATGAGCAAGTCCCAGCAGCGCAAGGCCGTCAAGAACGCCGTGGCGACCCTTGCAAGGACGCAGAGCGACGTTTCTACGAACGCGAGGGAAACTGCCCCCGCCGCAACGGAAGCCCGGCAGACGGCCACGCAGGAGACCGTGCGCCCCGCCATGCAGGTGGAGCAGCAGCGCCCTGCGGCGCAGCAGGCGTATGACATCCGCCGCGTGCGGGACGCTGCGGCCAGCCTGGGCGAGAACGGGGCCAAGGCCCTCACCGCCAGCTACGACGGCAGCGTGCGGGCCGACGACTACTACGCAGGCTTCGCCTCCTACTACGAGGCGGGCATCTCCGGCATCGACATGGACAAGGTGCAGAGCCGCTATGCCGCGCAGCTCAACCAGGCGCAGCGCTTCGCGGCCTACTCCGCCGGTCAGAACGACGCGGCGGCCTCCCTGGCCCTGGAGCGGGAGGGCGTCAAGAGCGCCACGGTGTACGGCGACGAGGCGGGCTTCGTGCAGTCCGAACATTCCGCCAGCCTGCCCAAGGAGACCGTGCGCTTCTACAACAGCCTGGCCCGTGCCGCCGGGGTGAAAATCCAGATGGCAGAGGCCACCGGCAAGGGCGGCGCAAACGGCTGGTACAGCAACGGCATCATCCACATCGCCAACGACGCCGAAAACCCCGGCACGGTGGTGGCAAAGCACGAGATCACCCACCGGATGCAGGAGATGGCCCCGGAGGCATACCGGAAGTACCGCGACTATGCCATGTCCGCGCTGACCGAGCGGGACGGCTCTACCGCCTCCATCGTGGAGCAGTACAAGAGCCGCTACGCCGAGGCAGGCGTGAACCTCTCCACGGAGCAGGCCATGGACGAGATCGCCGCCGACTTCACCGAGGCGCTGACGGTTGACCCAGCCAGGTTTGAGACCCTGGCAAAGGAAAACCGCAGCGTGGCCCGGAAGCTGCTGGACGCCGTGCGGGACTTCATCCGCAAGGTCAAGTCTCTGTTCAAGGGCAACAAGACCGCGCAGAACCAGGCCGCCGCCAACGCCTACGGCGTGAGCATCGACACCCTGGAGGAAGCGGCCCGCCTCTGGGAGGAGGCACTGAAAGCGACCAGCGAGCAGACGGCAAACAAAAACGCCGCCCAGACGGACGGCGGCACAAAATTCTCTATCAAACGGACCTCTCAAATGACGCTGGCCCAGCAGCTCAAGATGTTTTACGACGGGAAGATGGCCTCCAGCGATGCGTTCTACTTTGGGGAGACCCCTGCGGTACTGGAGAAGTCCGGCTTTGATGCGCTGCCCCTGGCTATGACCATCGGAGACTTCCGCAAATCCACCCAGAAGAAGCACAACATCCCCCGCCGCGTTCTGAAAAACCTTATGGGCAACCTGGCTTCCCCTCTGTTCTCCTTTGGGAGCGGAGACCGGGCCGGTATCGTTCTGAACGACATCGACGGCGACGGCTACACGCTGCTGGCAGCGCTGGAGCGCGGGACCGATATGGACCGCAAGCCTGTCAATGTCATCAACAGCCTGTACGGCCTTGAGCACCCGGCGGAATGGATTAAGAACCAAATCGACAGCGGGAACGAGTTTGTCCTGTACGATGAAAAAAGAGCAAATGCGTTTCTCCAGACCTACGGCTACATGGCCTCGGTGGGAGATGGCATTCGCTCTACGGGTGAGAGTGTAACCCAGAACGGGGCGGAAGTCAAGACCAAATTTTCTCTCAAGACCCCGGTGGAGGAGACGGACAAGCTGCTGGCCCTGCACAACAAGGACGAGAACAGCATCCTGGCTGCCATCAAGCTGGGCGGCCTGCCCATGCCCTCTATCGCCATTGTAAAAGCCAGGGACGGGCACACCAAGTACGGCCCCATCTCCCTTGTGTTCAGCAAGGACACCATCGACCCGCAGCTATTCCGAGCCAACAAGGTGTACGGCGGCGACGCCTGGACGCCGACAGCCCCGCGAGTAGATTACCCCGTGAACAGCAAAAAGGCATCCCAGGTGGAGCACGAGCTGCACCGGCTGGCCGGGGATGTCTCCGTGGCCGGGGGCATCTTCGGGAACAGCGCCGCCCTGCGCTCTATTGGCATCGACGACACCAGCACCAGGAGCACGGCAGAGCTGGCGGAGAAGCTGGCCTCCACGGACACGGTGCGGGCGGCCTATCTGGCAGACCAGGGCAAGAGCCTGGAGCCGGTGAAGATGGACAAGGTGTGGGACAAGTTCGGTAACGACACCCTGCAAAAGGTGGTTGACCGCCTGGGCGTGAACACGCTGGCTGAAATCGAGGCCAACCTGGAGACCGGCGAGAGCGTGAAGGACGCCCTGGGCGAGAATGCCGAGGTCATCCGCGACATTCTCCGGGACTACTACCGGGAACAGGGCGAACCCATGCTCCGCAGAATGGCCGTCAAGAGGCATTGGACCGACGCGGAGATCAACGAAAGACGGCAGACCCGCATCGACAATTCCATGGACGGCGTTTCCATCTTCACCCTGGAGGACATCGTTCACCACGCATGGGATATGTACCAGGACGGCGGCGCGACCAAGGGCGAAATTGACCGGATGGCTACCTCTGACGCGCTGCGCAGCGCCGTGGATGACCACGCCGTTGAGGAGTGGATTGCCGGGAAGCTGGACGGCCTGCTGGGCGAGGCGGGCATCTACAATGGCAAGGACCCCTACACCCCCTCCGGCAATCTCCGCAGCTTCTCGCAGCTCCACTATGCCTACACCCTGGAGAACATCGTCAAGGCGATGAAGGAGGGCCAGGAGGAGCGCGGCGGCAACACCTGGGGCGCAAGCGCCAAGACCCTGCAATCCGTGGCGACGCCGGAATACCGCAGCATCCAGGAGATCAAGGCGGACAGTGGGCGGCTGGGCATGGACGAGGGGACCGAGTATGAAGCAAAGCTCCAGGCCATTGATGACCAAATCGGCAGCATCATCACGAAGATCAAGCAGGGAAACAAGGCTCATTCCGACAATTCCTTCGTCGAGAGCGACATCATCGGCAGCATCCTGATGGAAACGTCCAAGGGCAAGAGGACGGTGGACGCTATCATGCGGGCCTTCTCCAAGGAGGGGTACAAAATCAGCAGCCAGACGGCCCAGGACATCCAGGCTGTCTACCAGGCGGCGGCGGAAATGCCCACCGGCTATTTTGAGGCCAAGCCCCAGCGGGCCGTCGGCTTCGACGAAGTGCTGGCCGCCGTCATCCCCGATGACAGCAGCAAAAAGCTGCGGGACGGTCTGGAGCAGGCCGGTGTGCGGATGCTGGAATACAAGACCGGAGACGACGCGGACCGCCTTGCCAAGATCAACAGCGTGGAGGGCGCACGCTTCTCCCTCAAGGGGCGGGACATCCTCCAGGAGAACGCGGCCTTGCAGGAGGAAAACCGGCTGCTGCGGGAGCAGATGAAGGACTATATCGCCATCCAGCGCCGGAGCGGGAAGCTCCAGGAGAGCCGGGACTACTGGCAGGGCCAGACCCGGCGGACCCGGCGCGTGACCACGGACAAAAAGGCCGTGACCGCCGCCGCGAAACAGCTTATCCAGAACTACGGGGCCGACATCGCGGTGAAGGACATCCAGGGAGACCTCCAGAGCCTCTATGACTACATCGCCAGCGGCTACGACGGCAAGGACGAGCTGACCTACACCGAGGCCCGCCGCCGGGCGGAGGACATCGCGCAAACCCTGGTGAGCAACGCGGTGGCCGTGGACAGCGATATGTACGATGCGTACAGCGACCTGCGGGACTACCTGCGGACGACCAAGATCATCTACGGCAAGGAGTACCACGGGGACATCGCAGACTACGGCGATTTCCGCAAGCGGCAGTTCGGGCGGCTGAACCTGGGCAGCGAGGGCCACACCAACATCGACCAGGTGTACCAGGAGCTTTCCTCCCGCTGGCCGGAGTTTTTCAGCGAGCAGGAGCAGACCCATCCGACGGACCAGCTCCTCCACATCGTGGAAGTGCTGGACGGCATCAGCGAGATCAACGAGTACAACCCCTTCTCCCGCTACATGGACCAGGCCGTGACCGGCGCGGCGAACGAGATCATGGAGACCTTCTTCGACCTGCCCCAGACGCGAAAGACCTTTGCGGACCGGCAGGCATTGAAGCTGGAGAACGCCAAGGCCAAGGGCCGGGAGCAGGTCCAGAAGGTGCGGGAGCAGTACGCCACCCGCCTGGCGGAGCTGCGGGAGCAGAACCGGCAGCGGGTACAGAACGCCATCGCCAAGGAGCGGGAGGCCCGCGAGCGGCAGATGGGTGCCCTGAAAGACCGCTATGCGGCCAAGGACGCAGCGGGCCGGGAACGCCGGGCGGCCCGTGAGCTGCGGGCCAAAATCACCCGCCATGCCAGCGCCCTGTCCCAGAAGCTCCTCCGCCCCAGCGACCAGCACCACATCCCGGAGGCCATGCGCGGAAGCGTGGCCGCTATGCTGGAGAGCATCAACCAGGAGAGCCAGTACACCCTCGACGAGAACGGCAAGCGGGCGAAGGACGGCAGCGGCACCCCCACCAAGCGGACCGAGGCGTTCCGCGCCCTCAAGGAGCAGTACGCCAAGATCGTGGCCGAGGGCGGGGATATGGTCATCGACCCCTCCCTGCTGGGCAGCGACGCCGACGGCATCAAGGGCGGCTTTGATGCGGTCATCGCCATGAAGGACACCAAGCTGGCCGACATGAGCGTGGCGCAGCTTCAAACCGTGTGGCAGGTGGTCAAGGCCGTGGAGCACAGCGTGAACACGGCGGGGAAAGTCCTGTCCAAGGCCAAGTACGCCAGGACGGCGGACTGGGCGCAGGCTCTCTCCATCGGGACCAGCAGCCGCCGGGCCAAGAACAGCCTGACCCGCAACCACGCCCTCATTGACCTGGAGACCCCGTACACCTTCTTCTCCCATTACGGAGAGGCGGGCAAGGCGGTCTACCGGATGCTGCGGGACGCGCAGGACCAGCAGCAGCTCATGGTGGACCATGTGGCCGAGGAGGTCCGCAAGATCGTGGACCCCAAGACGGTGAAGAAGCTGGAGACGACCACGCATACCTTCACCACGGAGCGAGGCGAGGAACTGACCCTTTCCACGGCCCAGGTGATGGAGCTGTACGAGCTGGTGAAGCGCAAGCAGGCCCACGACCACCTGCTCAAGGGCGGCGTGGTCCAGCCAGAGATCAAAACCTCGCAAATCCGGCGCGGCACGGACAGCATCCGCCTGACGGAGGGCGACCTGGTGAACATCACCGGGACGCTGACACCGGAGCAGGTGAAAATCGCGGACGGCCTGCAAGGACTGACCCGTGGCGTGCTGGCCGACTACGGCAACAAGGCCAGCATGGAAGCCTATGGTTATAAGAAGTTCACCGAGAGCGACTACTGGCCCATCAAATCGGCCAAGGAGGGCCTGCACAGCAACATCGAAAAGGGCGGCAACAACACTCGCTCCATTAAGAACATCGGCATGGCAAAGACCACGATGCCCCACGCGAGCAACGCCCTGGACCTGGCGGGCATCTTCACTACCTTTGCCAACCACGCCTCCGACATGACGGACTATGCCTCCTGGCTCTGCACGATGGAGGACATCAACCGCCTGTTCAACTACCAGTTCCGGGACGAGGAGGGCAACCCAACCGGCAAGACCATCAAGGGCCTGCTGGACCGCGTGGGCGGCCCCGGCAGTCAAAAATACTGGCACAACCTGATGGAGGACATCCAGAACGGCATCAACGCCCCCGGCGACAGCCCCATGTGGGACATCGCCGGAAAGACCATCGGCGGCTTCAAGGGCGCAGCCGTGGGCGCGAACATCCGCGTGGTCATCCAGCAGCCCACGGCGTTCTTCCGGGCGGCGGCGGTACTGGACCCCCAGGACATGGCGCGGGGCCTTGCAAGAGGCGTTACGCGGGGCAGCGGATGGAAGAAAGCCCTGCAATACTCCCCCATCGCCATGCGGAAGGATGCGGGCGGCTTCGACATCTCCAGCCCCTACAAGATGACCGAGACGCTGTTCGACAACCGGACGAACGTGCGGAAGCTGAACGACGCCCTTTCCGCCCCTGCGGGCGCTGCGGACGCCGTGACCTGGGGTAAGCTGTGGAACGCCTGCGAGTGGGCCACGGCGCGGGAACACCAGGGCCTCACCAAGGGCAGCGAGGCGTTCTACCGGCAGACGGCAAAGCTGTTCGCGGAGGTCATCGACCAGACCCAGGTGGTAGACGGCGTGCTCCAGCGGTCCAACATCATGCGCTCCAGCAACGCGGTGGTGAAGCAGGCGACCAGCTTCATGGGCGAGCCTATCATGAGCCTCAACCTGCTGATGCGGGCCTATGACCAGGTGCGCTACGAGCAGAACAGCCAGAAGCGCGGCAAGGCCATCAAGACGATGGGCCGGGCGGCCACGGCCCTGGTGGTGACGAACGTGGTCAACGCTCTGGCCCAGAGCCTTATCGACGCCATGCGCGACGATGACGAAGATAAAAAATACTGGGAGCGCTTCCGGGCTGCGTTCACCGGCATCTCCGGTGACGAAGAGACCCCCTGGGAGAAAGCCTGGAACGCCATCACGGAGGGCAACGTCGGCAGCAACATGAACCCCCTGGGGCAAATCCCCTTTGTGAAGGACGCGCTGTCCATCATGCAGGGCTACGAGGTGTCCCGCACGGAAATGGAGATCGTGTCCGACCTTATCCAGGCCGGACAGACGGCCATCCAGAGCGCCGACGGCCAGGGCAAGCGGACCAGGGCCTACGCCCTCAAGGGACTGCTGGCCGCCGGTGCAAAGATGTTCGGCATCCCGGCCTCCAACCTGACGCGGGATATGTGGGGCCTGGCCCGGAGCGCAGCGGTGGAGACCGGCAACATCCCGCTCCAGTATGAGATGGAAAAGGCTATCTACAACATCTCCAACACCGGCAACAAGAACCGCTATTACGCCATTCTGTACCGGGCACTGGAGCAGGGCGACATGGACACCTACCAGCACATCAGGGACGACCTGATGAACAGCATGGGCGTGGACGGCGCGAGCATCGACAGCGCCATGCGGAGCCGCTACAACAAGGCCGTTGAGAAGGACCCGGACTACACCCTGCCCCAGAGGGCACGGGACCTTATCGGCAGCCGGGACAAATACGCCCCGGCCAAGGAGAAGGAGGAGACCTTCGGCGCGGACGACCTGGGCAGCAGCGCCTACCGGGCATACTCCGACCAGCGGGCCAACGACTACCGCAGCATGGCCGACGACCTGACGAGCAGCCCTATTTTCCAGGGAATGGACGACGAGGCCCGCGACAAGGTGCTCAAGGCGGCCTATGATCTGGCCGACAAGAGCGCCCTGGCGGACCATTCCGACGGACAGTACGAGGTCAGCACCAAGTGGATGGCCCAGGCCGACGACGCAGAGGCCCAGGGCATCGAACCCTGGGAGTACGTCCTGTTCCACACCGCCTACAACGAGATGGAAGGGACCAAGGACGCAGACGGTAAGACCGTGAAGGGCGAGGCCAAGAGCGACCATGTGCGGGAATGGCTGGAGGACTTCTCCAGCCTGACCGACGAGCAGCGGGCTTTCCTCTGGGGGACCGTCTACACCAGCGAATGGTAAAGAAATGGGAGCAGGTCATCCCTGCTCCCATTTTTTCATGTCGTCACCAACAATTTCCGCACTTCGAGTACCCCAGATACTCGCAGTATTCTATATTATGCGCCCAGTATTCGTCAGCACCCTGGAACACAGGGCAATCGTAATTGTGATAACGGTTTGACCCTTCTACGATGAACCCAATGTTGTTGTAAAGAAAAGTGGCGTCGTGAAGATAGCCGGACAAATCCTCGTTCCGAGCCTCCAGGTCGTTCACTTTTTCTTGCAGTTGCGTCTTTTCGGTGGATAGCGCGGAAACTCTGGAGCGCAATTCCGCATTCTCCGCTGCCAGGTCATCCCGCGCTGCCGTGAGCACGGAGACACGGTAGCCAAGGATGCAGGTGCATACCACCAGCAAAGCAGCGGCTATGCAAAGCGGAACCACCGGAGACCGCTTTCCCGGCTTCGGCTGTTCGGTTTCAACTCCGGGCGGGGTCTGGCCCGCCTGGATGAACGGTGTGCCGCACAACTTCTCCCCCGGCTGGGGAGAAAGGCTTTCACAGTCACACGGCTTTCCCTCCGGGACGAGCTGCCCACACTTCGGGCAGGTGTACCATCGTTCCTTCGGTATGGCCGGTACGGGCTTTTTCTCCAGGACGCTCCTTGCAAGGCGATAGAACACATACCCCCAGAGCAGGGCTGGCATGGTCCGCACGGCGTTCCCGTCGTATGTAAGGAACTGCCAAACGGCCCATACGGCAATCGTGTACACAGCGCTGAATATCCGCAGGTATCGGACACGGAGCGGTTTCTTTCGGAGCAGAGCCAGAAGCATAGGCCCTGCCCCGTATGTAGCGGCGGTCACAAGGGCGCTGACGGCAAATTCAATCCAGATCATAGGGCAATCCCTCTCTTTCAAATTTTTATCTGCTTCGGGGCGAAAAGGATGCGGGGCTTTGATATGCTCAATGGGAAAGGCAGGTGATACCAATGGAGTGGAACATCATCGTGGGACTGGTATGCACGGTGCTGGGTGCTGTCATCAGTTATGCCACCTTCTCCCGCAACAAGGGAAAAGACGACAGGAGCAACGGCCAACAGCTCGGCACCGTTTTGACAGAGCTGGGGTACATCAAGTCCAACACGGACGAGATCAAGACGGAACAGCGAGAGCAGCGCAAGACCAACACAGCGGTGGAGGGCCGTCTGGCTGCCGTGGAGGCCAGCGCCAAGTCCGCACACCACCGCATTGACCATCTGGAGGCGGTACGAGATGAAGAACATTAAGACGACCACGCGGCGGCTGTTCGTGACAACGCAGATCGCCGCGCTGGGGTGGGTCACGATGTCCTACCTCATCGCCCTGTACGCCACGGTGCGGCTGGGCCAGGTGTTCCCGGTGGTGGACCTGTCCGAGCAGGCCATCGAGACCATCCTGGGCGTGAACGTCCTCAAGGTGGTGGAGAATATCTTCGAGCACAACGACGGGGTGGTGTTCGGCAAGAGCAACGCACCGGAGAAGAAAATCAAACGAGATTGCTAAAGGAGGAAATCGAAATGAAAACCTATATCGGCACGAAAATCATTGAGGCGGTCCCCGCTATTCGCAAGGGCTGCAAAGTCTATGAGAAGGACCAGCCCATCGCCATGGGCATGGTCCCCGATGAGGAGGGCTATAAGGTCTGCTACCCGGACGGCTACGAGAGCTTTAGCCCCAAGGCCGTGTTTGAGGAAGCGTACCGCCCCATCGACAGTATGAACTTCGGGCTGGCTATCGAGGCCATGAAGAAGGGGAAGAAGTGCAGACGGGCGGGCTGGAACGGAAAGAACCAGCACATTGAGCTGGCCTCTGCCATCAGTTACACGTCCCCGGCTGGCACAATCGTCAATGCCGAGCACGCGGCCATTGGGAACAAGGCTATCGCATTCTGCGGCACTTCCGGCGTGCAAATGGGATGGCTTGCAAGCCAGGCGGATATGCTGGCCGACGACTGGGAAATCGTGGAGTAAAGGAAGGAGCACATCATGGATATTACGACCATCATTGAAGCGGCGGCTGCCCTTGTGGCTGCCGTCATCACCGCCGTGGTCATTCCCTATATCAAGAGCCGGACCACGGCCCAGCAGCAGGCGGAGATCAATGCCTGGGTGAAGATCGCTGTGACGGCGGCGGAGCAAATCTACCGTGGCAGCGGGCGCGGCGAGGAGAAGAAAGCCTACGTCCTCAACTGGCTGGCGGAGCACGGCATCACCCTGGACGGGGAACGCATCGACGCGCTCATTGAGGCCGCCGTCTACGAACTCAACCACGGCGTTCTGAAAGAAGGCGGCGCGGCATGACGGAGCAGCAGTTGCGGCAAAAGGTCGTGAACACGGCCAGGGGCTGGCTGGGCCGCAGGGAAAGCGACGGAAGCCACCGAGCCATCATTGATCTTTACAACGCCCACAAGCCCCTTGCAAGGGGCTATCAGGTGCAGTACACGGACGCGTGGTGCGCGACGTTCGTCTCTGCCGTCGCTATCAAATGCGGCCTCTCGGACATTATGCCGCTCGAATGTGGGTGCGAGGCTATGATTTCCCTCTATCGTTCTCATGCGGTGAGCCGCTGGGAGGAGGACGAGAGTATCACGCCACAGCCTGGCGACGTGGTTTTCTACGACTGGCAGGACAACGGCTCCGGCGACGACCAGGGAGCCGCCGACCATGTGGGAATTGTGTCCAGCGTGAACGGGCGCGTCCTCAAGGTCATTGAGGGCAATTTCTCGAACAGCGTCAAGGAGCGGACGCTCAATGTAAACGGAAAGTACCTCCGGGGCTTTGGCCTCCCGGCGTACTACACCAAAACAGACACCAAGGAGGATTCCGACATGGATATTAACGAGGCAAGAAAGCAACTGACCTCTTGTGCCGACACCGGGGATAATCCCTCCGCCTGGGCCAAGGAGGCCACCGACTACTGCAAGCGCAAGGGTATCTTCGCCGGAGACGGCGCGGGCAACTACGGATGGCAGAAGCCCATCACCCGCGAGGCCACGGCCCAGATCATCTACAATCTGCTGGAGGCCGCCGGTATGCTGGACAAGCTGCCGGACGTGAAGTGAGATATTCCCACTTTTTGTACCAAAACGATAAAGGTTGTAAATCTTTATTACAAAGATAGTCCTTTTCCGTGGTACTGTCAAGGTGCCAAGGAGGGGCTTCGTGTGAAGATTTACGATTTTGAGGGACAAAAGAATATCTCCGGCGACCGCATCCACCAGGTGCGGGCGACCAAACGCATCTCCCAGGCGGACCTCGCCGCAAGGATGCAGGTCAAGGGCGTGTTCATTGAGCGGGAGGCCATCAGCAAGATAGAGACCGGGGACCGTTTCGTGACGGACTACGAGCTGATGATCTTTGCCGAGGTCCTGGGCGTGACGATGGACTGGCTGACCGGAAAAGAATAAAAAATTTTGAAATCCCCCTACGGATAGTAGGGGGATTTTTGCATCTTCCGGGGCTATTGACATGGCCGAAAAAAGTGTGCTAAAGATATACAAAAGCTATGCAAAAGTATTGCAAATGGAGGTTTTCCTATGCCGAGATATAAGGGCGCACACTTGACCTGGAACGACAGATTGACCATTGAAAAAATGCTCCGCGAGGGGTACAGCAAGCCGCAGATCGCCCGCTATCTTGGCGTGCATCACAGCACGGTCTACGACGAGTGCCGGAGGGGTGCGGTGGAGCTGAAACGCAGCGACCTGACCTCCTATATCTCCTACTCCGCCGATGTTGCCAAGGACTACCACCTGGACCGCAAGAAGAACATGGAAAAGCCTCTGAAAATCGGCAAAGACCACCGGCTGGCCCGGTGGCTGGTCAAAACCATCTCCGAGGGGTATTCCCCGTCTGCTGCCTGCTCCATGCTGGGCAAAACGCCGGAGACCACCTTCTCCTGCACATTATGTCGTCAGACTGTGTATAAGTACATCGAGAACGGGGACCTGTGGCCCCTGACCAACAAGGAGCTGCGCTACAAGAGCGACCAGAAGCGGACCTACAACCGCGTGAAAGCAGCGAAAGCCCCCAGAGGGGACAGCATCGAGCATCGCCCGGAGCACATCAACAACCGGGAGGAACCGGGCCACTGGGAGATGGACAGCGTAGTGGGTAAGAAGGGCACCAAGGCCGCCCTGTGCGTCCTCACCGGACGCGTGACGCGGGACGAGATCATCCGCAAGATGCACGACGACACCGCCGCCAGCGTCGTGGGTGTTCTGGACCGGCTGGAGCGGCGCATGGGGACTGCTATGTTCCGGCAGGTGTTCAAGAGCATCACCGTGGACAACGGGAGCGAATTTGCCGATTGCAAGGGCATGGAGCGCTCCTGTCTGCTGCCCGGAGAGAAACGCACCCACGTCTACTACTGCCACCCCAGGTCCCCCGGAGAGCGCGGCAGCAACGAGAAGCAGAACCAGCTTATCCGGTGGTTTTTCCCCAAGGGCACGGACTTCCGCAAGGTATCGCAAAAAGAGGTGCGCCGGGTCCAGGACTGGATAAATAATTACCCACGGTTAATCCTGGACTGGCACACCTCTGCGGAGCTTTTCAACGTGTTCCTTGCAAGTCTATAAAGCCTATAAAAAATTTTTCAAAGAAATTCGGGTTTTAGTATTGACATTTGGCACCGCAAATGCTATCGTAAAACCCGAAGGATGAAACAGTCCTTCGGGCTTTATTTTTTCCCAGGAAAGGGGGTGCGCGTGATGGCCTGCAAGTACCTGGATTTCCAGGACCGAAAGAAAATCGCAAAGATGTACCAGGAGGAAGCCCGCGTGCTGGACATCGCCTACAAAATCGGATGCCACCCCGCAACGATCTATGAGGAGCTGCGACGAGGCGACACGGGCAAGCTGGACAAAAACCAGCGCCCGGAGTATGACCCCCGCCTGGCTCAAAGGACGTTTCAAGAGGCAATCCGCCGCCGGGGCAACCGACGGACCACCACGACCGCCGAGAGCGGCCAGTAAACAAAAGAGACCTGCTAAGAAAAGTCAAAAGGAGGACATGGTCAGCCAGTTGCTCCCCTTATTGTAGCTTAGGCAAAGAGATGGAAAAAGCCCAGCCGGATGCTGGGCTTCCAACCAAAACTTATTGTAATAGGAGGACAAGGACATGAAAATGAAGGACCTGGCCCTGGCACAGGTACGTCGGGGCGAACGCTTCACCCTCGACGGCGTGGAGTTTGTGAAGCTGGAGGACGACCTGGACGCCGCCTTTGCGGTGGCCGCCGACACGCTGCCGGAGTGCTGCCAGTTCGAGGACGACGACGCCGAGCGGGAGGACCACAACAACTATGCGGGCAGCCTGCTTTCCAAGACCGTGGAGCGCTGGCTGCGGGACAAGCACCCGGCCATCTTCTCCGCCGTGGTGGAGCGGCCCATCGACCTGACCACCATGGACGGCATGACGGACTACGGCAAGCCCCTGGCCGTCGTGCGGGCGCTGACCATTGACGAGTACCGAAAGCACCGCAGCGTCCTGCCGCTGACCTCCAAGCCCTATTGGTTGGCAACGGGCTGGACAACCAACAGCTCCCCGCGCTCGGATGGCAACTACGCGTACCGCATCAACGCCGTCGGCACCGTGGGCTACTGCCGCGTGTACTACGCCCACTTCGCGCCGCGTCCCGCTTTGTATCTGAAATCCTCTATCCTTGTATCGGTTGAGACCGAGGACGAGGGCAAGGCGCTGGCCGATTACAGCGACACGGACCTTATCGACGAGCTGTACCGCCGCAGGAGAAGCACCTATGACCCGGACTGAACGGCGGAGGCGGCAGCAGCGCCGCCGCAGGGCCGCGATGCAGAGAGCCGCCTGCCTGGCGCTGGCCCTTCTGGCCGTGGCTGCGGCGTTCGCCTGGAGCGGGCGTCCGCAAGCACCAGAGGCCCCGGATGCCACCGTGCCGGTGACGGCAACGGCGCTTCCGGCGGAGACACCCGCGCTGGAACCCATCACGCTGGAGTTTGAGGACCAGGAGGCCATCGACCCGATGGAGGCGTCCAAGGTGGCCCTGGCAAAGATGGTGTGGGGCGAGGCACGGGGCTGCTCCACCACGGAACAGGCGGCCACGATCTGGTGCGTGCTGAACCGCTACGACAGCGGGGACCGCTTCTGGGCCGACACGGTGGAGGGCATCACGACCCAGCCCTGCCAGTTCTACGGCTACGACCCCGGCAACCCGGTGGACCCGGGCATCCTGGCCCTGGTGGAGGACGTGCTGGCCCGCTGGATGGCCGAGAAGGAGTGCGTAGGCAGCGTGGGCCGGGTGCTGCCGAGGGAATACCTGTACTTCACCGGAGACGGCGTACACAACTACTTCACCACGGAGTGGCAAGGCGGGCAGACCTGGGACTGGTCCCTGGAAAGCCCGTATGAGGAGGACTGACTATGAAATATGCCGCAATCATCACCTACACTACCGGGGAAAGAACCGGGGCAGCGGTTTCAGCCAACGGGCTGGAGGCTGCATGGGAGAAGGTTTTCAGCCTGTTCTCAAAAGCTGATGTGCGGGCCGTGGAGCTGGCCGCAATCTTGACCCCGGAGCGTGACCGGAAATGAATATCGTTTCATTCGGCGGCGGGACCAATAGCACCGCAATGATAATCGGAATGTACCTCCACAAAATTCCGATTGACCTGATTTTGTTTGCTGACACCGGCGGAGAACAGCCGCACACCTACAAATTCATCGAAATCTTCAATGGCTGGCTGGAAAAGCACGGGCTTCCGCAAATCATCTCCGTGCAGTATCACGACAAGGACGGCAACCGCCTGACGCTGGAACAGGAGTGCATCAACAGCGGGACGCTGCCCTCCATCGCCTACGGCTTCAAGCGCTGCTCCCTCAAGCACAAGATCAGCACGCAAGAAAAGTTCTGCAACAACTACCAGCCTTGCAAGGATGTGTGGGCCAGCGGCCAGCGCGTCCATAAGTTCATCGGCTACGACGCCGGAGAGACCCGGCGCATCCAGCACGCGGCCCCCATTGACGAAGCGGACAAGAAGTACGAAAAACACTATCCGCTCTATGTGTGGGGCTGGACCCGTGAGGAATGCGTGCGCGTAATTGAACGGGCCGGACTTCCGAAACCGGGGAAAAGTTCCTGCTTCTTCTGCCCCTCCATGAAAAAGAAGGAGATACAAGCCCTTTGGGAGAACTACCCAGAACTATTCCGCCGGGCGGTGGCGCTTGAGCACGGGTCCGCAGCGACCAATACGAGCGTCAAGGGCCTGGGCCGTAATTGGTCCTGGGAGCACTATCACGACGAGTTTATGGAGAATAAGGCTTTCGAGGACGCGCAGATAACCTTCGATGAATTATTCCCCGACAGCCCCGGCGGCTGCCTCTGCGGCGCTCCGTGCGGCTGCTGCGACGGATAGGCGGGCCTCGATATGGAGCTGACCCACCTTTCCCTGTTTTCCGGCATCGGCGGCCTGGACCTGGCCGCCGAGTGGGCGGGCTTCCGCACCGTGGGACAATGCGAGTGGGCTGACTACCCCACCAGGGTCCTGGAGAAACATTGGCCGGACGTTCCACGCTGGCGGGACATTCGGACTTTGACAAAGGAGAGTTTCTGTGAACGGACCGGACTACGAACAGTTGACATTATTTCCGGCGGCTTCCCGTGCCAACCCTTCTCCAAGGCCGGACAGCGCAGAGGCAAGAGCGATGACCGCTACCTCTGGCCGGAGATGCTTAGAGTTGTCGACGAGCTGCGGCCCACTTGGGTCATTGGAGAGAATGTTGCTAACATCCTCAATCTGGCGCTCGACGATGTGCTTTCTGACCTGGAAAGTAAAGGCTACACCGCACGGGCGTTTATGGTTCCAGCTCGCGGCGTCGGCGCTCCGCACCAAAGATACCGATTTGCAATCGTGGCCCACGCCGACGGCGATGGACGCGGCGGGGCTGGCCCGGCACCTGCGGAAGGACGCGACATCCACCAGGTCATTGCTTCTATGCCAGAAGGTGGCCTACCTGGCGGGGGGGGGTACTGGAAATCTGAACCCGGAATGGACCGAATGGTTGATGGGCTTCCCAACTGGATGGACAGAGTTAGATGCCTCGGAAACGCGGTGTGCCCGCCCCAGTTCTTCCCCTTCTTCCAACAAATCAGACTGATAGAGGAGGCAGAGCATGAACCGACTACAAGAGCGGCGGATGGCGCTGGGCCCAGCCGCAGGTGTCCGCCAGACTGAAAGAAACGGAACCCAGGGCTGATGTGGGCATGGTGAGCCGGTATGAGAAGGGCGTATGCCTGCCGACGGCGGACCAGCTCAAGGCCCTGGAGGATGTCCTGGGGGCGTCCAGGACGGAACTCTACGACGCGGAGGACCTGGACCTGCTGGGGGCGCTGCCGACGGCAGAGAGCCGCAGCGAGGCCAGCGAGACGGAGACCGCGCCGCCTACCGCGCCCACCGGGCGCTTCCGCAAATGTTACCGCATCAGCCGCGAGTTCGCGGCGAGCCTGCCGGACGACCTGCTCCAGGTGTGCGGGTACTCGTCCTGGCAAAGCTGGCATGACGCAGCCCTCAAGCGGCTGTTAGGAGAATATGCGGCCCGGAAGCGGGCCACCAAAAAGGAGGATAAAACCGCATGAGTGACCAGTTGGACAAGAAAAGCATCCTTGAGATGTCAATGGGTGCAATCCTGGAGCGCGTGGACTATGAGATGGGCAAGGTGATGGACAACATCCTGGACCCCAACACCAAGGCCACCGCCAAGCGCAAAATCTCCGTGACCCTGGAGCTTATCCCCAGCGCGGACCGCCGGACCATCACGGTGCAGAGCACGGCCAAATGCTCCCTGACCCCGACGGACCCCGTGACCACGAGCCTCTACATCACCAACGCGCCCAGCACCGGCGAACTGCTGGTGGCCGAAATGGTGCCCCAGGTCCCCGGCCAGTTGGCTTTCGACGGTGAGGAGCAGGACCACCCCAAAATCTTGAAGTTCAAACGCCAGGCGTAACGCCATGATCTGAAAGGAGTATTCATCATGCTGAAAGAATTTGCCCAGTACCTCGTGTCCCTCAAGAACAACCAGACCTACAACATCCACGGCGACACCTACTCTGACCACGACCTGGTCCGCATCGAGCCTCACATTGACCGGCCCTCCAACCTCGCCGTCTCCGGCCTGGACAGCATCGTGAAGCTGGTCCGCAACGAGCTGGATATGTTCGAGAACCTGCCCGTGTTCATCCGCGTGGACGACGCCCGCACGGTCTCCGTATTCACCACCTACGACGACGTGATGCACCGCGACGGCCTCTACACCGCGAAATGCGACGTTCCGGGCTTCCGTGACGGCTTCCGCGAGTACGAGAAGGCCATCATCGAGCTGCGGAGCAAGTTTGCCCCCGGCTCCGGCGTGGACTACCTGCTGGACCTGCTCTCCCGCATGAGCAAGGACAGCGGCGTGACCACCCGCGACAACGGCGTGAGCCAGGAAGTGGAGGCCCGCCAGGGCGTCTCCCTCAAGGCGCTGGTGCAGGTCAAGCCCCGCGTGGCCCTGCGCCCCTTCCGCACCTTCCTGGAGGTGGAGCAGCCGGAGAGTGAGTTCCTGCTGCGTCTGGACGATGACGGCAACGTGGGCCTGTTCGAGGCCGACGGCGGGATGTGGCAGCAGACGGCCAAGGCCAGCATCACGGCCTACTTCGAGGACAAGCTGGCCCAGGAGGTTAAGGACGGCAAGATCGTCGTGATGATGTGATGCAGCCGCAGGTCATCATCTGCAAGGACCGGGCGGAATGGCTGGAGGCCCGCAAGGATGGGCTGGGGGCGTCTGACGCCGCCGCCCTCCTGGGCCTCTCCCCCTGGAAAACCAACGTGCAGCTCTGGGAGGAGAAGTGCGGGCTGGTCATCCCGGAGGACATCGGGGACAAGCCCTATGTGCGCTACGGCAACGACGCGGAGCCGCTGCTGCGCTCCTTCTTCGCCCTGGACCACCCGGAATACCGGGTGAGCTTCACCCCCTACAAGATCATCAAGCACCAGGACCTGCCCTTCATTACCTGCACCCCGGACGGGGAGCTGGAGGAGACCATCGCCCGCATCCGCAACCCGGAGTACGAGACGCAGCTCCGCTTCATGCGGGGCGAGCTGGGCCTCACCATGTCCATCAATCCAGAGAAGGCAGCGGCCCACGAGATCGCCCGTGTGCTGCGGTTCCCGGCGGCCATGAAGCTGGAATCCTTCTCAAAGGGCCGCTTAGAACTGGTGGAATACCGACTGCCGGAGGGGTCCGCCCTGGACGGCGTGCGGCTGCTGGACATTTACCGGAACGCCCGGGCCAGAGTTCTGATCTGTGCCGTGTCCCGGAAGGGACAGACCACCATTCCCTCCGGTGATTTTGAGCTCAAGACTGGAGACAAGATTTATGTCACCGCTGCGCCGGAGCATCTGTCCGCATTCTTCCAGTATCTGGGCGTTTTCAGAAAGAAGGCGTCTACGGTAATGATCGTGGGTGCCAGCAAAATGTGCTACTATCTGGCGGACGAGCTGCTGCACATGGGCATGAGCGTGAAGATCGTCGATCAGAGCGAGGCCCGCTGCGCCCAGATGAGCGAGCAGCTGCCCCGGGCGCTGGTCATTATGGGAGACGGCACCGACAGCGAGCTACTGGCGGAAGAGGGCATCGACCATACAGATGCCTTTGTAGCCCTGACAGGACTTGACGAAGCCAATATCCTCATGGCCATGTGTGCCTCCCGGCAGACGGAGCA
>OGOV01001386.1_pt1 | contig 21678 bp, 19 predicted proteins | sample 1552711 | NCBI WGS metagenome assembly OGOV01 (sample SAMEA2580216, study PRJEB22360) | human gut metagenome | biome: human gut; feature: human-associated habitat; material: faeces | place: Denmark | collected 2008/2010 | reverse complement strand
ATCCGGGATGTAGGAGAAGGTCTCATCTTCTGAAGAAGCAACTTTATAAACCTTGCCGTACTTCTGTGCTTCCTGGTATGCTTTCTTTGCCCACTGACCGGTTACAATGTAGTCAGCCACCTTATTTTTCATAAGGTTCATCGGGATCATGGCAAACTGCTGGGAAGCGCCGCCCTGAAGGAACAATACTTTGTAATTGTCCGGAATTTCCATCAGCTCCCGCAGAAGCTGTTTGGTCTCCTGATGCATGGCATCGTATTCGCTGCTGCGATGACTCATCTCAATGATGCCCATGCCGGTGTTTTTGTAGTTTAAGAATTCTTCCTGCGCTTCCAGTAATACCTCGAGCGGCATAGCGGAAGGACCGGCGTTGAAGTTATATGCTCTTTTCATGTATTCTTTCCTTCTTCCTGAAAATAAATAAGGCAAGCACATCCCTTTGGGACGAGCTTGCCTTTATCTCGCGGTACCACCCAAATTGCCATTGCATAATTGCTTCACCTAAAAAAATAAGCCCATCATCCCTATCTTGGGACGAGGACTGCTCGCGGTGCCACCCAATTTGCCTATGGCCAACTTTGAACGCTATATCGGGCGCACCCGTCAAATTCGTCATTTGCCGCTTCGGAGCGGAACTAGTGTGCTTCGCTGCTGCCTTGCATCAACCGCCAGCTTTCTGAAAAGACCTGCACATTGCTTCTCCATCATTGCGTTGCGTAATGTGATTTGTAGATGATTATAGCACGCCTGTTTTTAGAGTCAAGTGTTTTTGTAAAGATTTTTTATGTATACAATTTTTTAAGCTGTTTTGTAACGTAGGTTACAGAAAAGTTTCGATTTCTACACTTGCAAAATGATGTTATTCATGTTAAAGTAAGCATGTAAACAAAATAACGTAACCGCTAGGGGCGCATTTTGCTGAGAGGACTGATGTCCGACCCTTTGAACCTGAATCTGGTTAAAACCAGCGTAGGAAAGCGAGCAGATTTCTGCAAAAAGACAATCAAACCGCTTTCCGACAGGAAAGCGGTCTTTTAATTATAAGGAGGCAAAATTATGGCAACACAAATGCAATTGGCACGCCAAGGTGTGATTACCGAAGCAATGAAAATTGTAGCAGAGCAGGAGCATGTAACTGCGGAGTTTATTCGTGAAGGCGTAGCAAACGGTACTATCGCTATTCCCTGCAACATTAATCATAAAAATATTATTCCGCGCGGTGTAGGCACCGGTCTTACCGTAAAGGTTAACGCTAACATCGGCACCTCTAGCAGCTATCCTGATCCGGAACCGGAGCTGGCAAAGCTGCAGGCTGCAATTGATGCAGGTGCAGATTCTGTTATGGACCTTTCTACCGGCGACAATATCAGTGCTTCCCGTCAGGCAATTATTGCTGCATCTACCGTAATGGTTGGCACTGTGCCGATGTATCAGGTAACTGTAGAAACCATTAAAAAGCGTGGCGCAGTGGTTGAGATGACTAAGGAAGATATTTTCGACGTTATCCGCCAACAGGCTGCAGATGGCGCTGACTTCATGACCATTCATTGCGGTATTAACAAAAATGTGCTGAAAGCACTCATTGACGAAGGCCGTGAGATGGACGTTGTCAGCCGCGGCGGCAGCTTTATCACCGGCTGGATGCTGCACAATGACGCTGAAAACCCGTTGTATGAATACTATGATGAAATTCTGGATATCTGTGCCGAATATGATGTAACCATCAGCCTTGGCGATGGTCTGCGTCCCGGCTGCATTGCTGATGCTACCGACAGAGCGCAGATTCAGGAGCTGCTGAACCTGGGCGAATTGACACAGCGCGCTTGGGATAAGGGTGTACAGGTTATGGTAGAAGGCCCCGGCCACGTGCCCTACAACCAGATTGCTGCGAATATGCAGCTGCAAAAACGCCTGTGCCACGGTGCACCGTTCTATGTGCTCGGACCTCTTGTAACAGACGTTGCTCCCGGCTATGACCATATTACCAGCGCTATCGGCGGTACTCTTGCTGCTGTCAGCGGTGCTAACTTCCTTTGCTACGTAACTCCGGCAGAGCATTTGGGCCTGCCTGACTTAAATGATGTACGCGAGGGTGTAATCGCTACACGTATCGCTGCGCATGCCGCTGATTTGGCTAACGGCAACAAGCAGGCATGGGAGTGGGATCTGAAGATGGCAAGAGCACGTAAGGTTCTGGATTGGCCTGCTCAGCTTGATCTGGCTATCGACCCGGTAAAGGCTAAGGAATATCGTCGCCGCAAGAATAAATCCGATGATGAGGCTTGCTCCATGTGTGGTGATTACTGTGCAGTTAAAATTGTCGGTCAGTACCTGGAAGAGCATATGAGAAAGCATTAAGCCATTACTTGAAAAAATAGTATGAATGTGATATATTAAATATAGAAAATGACAACCGCCCACAAGGTGGGTTGCCAGTTGAATTGACTTGAAAAGCCGCCTCGGAATCTGGTAAATTACAGAGGCGGTTTTTCTATGTGCGATTTAGTTTCGGTTCTGAAAAATGAACGTCAGCAATGCCAGTATAAACATACCGAAAATCATAAGATCCTGGAATGTAAAATATACCATAGACATCACCTCCATTCTTAAGTGAATGAAGGCAATCCACCCTGTAAAACGGTTGTCATAAAGATTTTAACACATAAACATATTTTTAGCAAGAATGCTTGATGCTTATCATTCTGAACTATGCTATAATATAGATAATTATAATATTTCTAGAGGTAACTGATGGAAAAGAATATTTTAGAATATGTCGGCAAAAGCTTATATAAGACACATATTTTGAAGGAAATGAAGCGTTACGTTGTTTTCCGTGCGCGTTGTGTTATGCATAGCGGCAAGGTTGACGAACTGCTGCAGTTTTTTGCTGCGAACAGCAAGCGTCAGGCTTGGCTGCAGGGAGCACCTGCGCTTTTGGAACAGACTACTAGAGCATTTTTCTACAAAGGCTCAACCTGGGATGAACGTGTAGAGCTGGTGCAAAATCATCTGCTGATTATGGAGGAGCTGTTTAAGCCGGAGCTGATGGATAAATTGTACAGCAAAGGTGAGATGGTACAGCTGTGGGAGGATTCCTACGATGACAGACCTCTGACGCTGCAGCTGTGGTTTCATGCTGGACAACGTAAGGAAGGCTGCATGTCTTTGGCTTTATTCTATGAAGGCGAGCCTTTATACCAGATCATGTTCTGGCTGGCAAAAAATAAAACAGACGGCAAGAATGTTATTTATATCGGTGCCCTGCAGGGACCGCAGAACGGTAATGAGCTGATTAAGGGCATGACGAAGGCTTTCTTCGGCTATCGTACCAAAAATCTGATGTTCTATGGTCTGCGCTGCTTTGCTAAGGCTATAGGCATTGAAAATATTTTCGCTGTTACTAATGACGGCTATTACGCGATGAACCATGTACGTGTAGACCGTAAGCTGAAGACTGATTTCGGTGCCTTCTGGCAGGAGTGCGAGGGTGTTATCTGCTCAGATCGCCGCTTCTACATTATGCCGACTGCGGAACACCGCAAATCTATGGAAGAGCTTAAGCCGTCCAAAAGAGCACAGCACCGTCGTCGCTTTGCTAAAATGGATGAAATGAAGGCTGCTGTTAAGGCTGCTGTTGACAGCTATAAAAAATAAAATATTACTTGTTTGGTTTGTAATATAGGCACAAAAGCTGTCTGCAATATTATTTATAGTAACAAACTGTACAAATTTTACATTGGATAAAGCAGAGGTTCAGAATAGAACCTCTGTTTTTTTTAGGTAAAACATGCTATAATGAAAATATATAGCTCTGATTGGAGGTAAGAAAATTGAAAAAACAGCTTGCAACTTTATTGTTGACCTTTATCTTTTGCTTTACTACAGTAATTCCAGGTTTTGCTGCTGATTCTGCTGTCCCGATGGCAGATAAAATCGGCGCTATGGAAAAAATGCTCTATGGCACGGAGCAGAGCGGTTCCTTGCTGCAACGTATGGATAGTTTGGAAGATGATGTTTACGGAACTATTACCAGCGATGCTATTATAAACCGCGTTGATAATATGTACGATTATCTTGAGGGTACTCCTGATAACGGTGAAGCTTCATTTGCTACTAAGCTGAATGTTGTAGAATGGAAAATGAACGAAAGCATGTCCGGCGGTGCTGCCAAAAACCGTATTGAAGCCACGGAAAAGCTGCTTTATGGTCAGAACCAGACAGGTTCTTTGAGCGGTCGTCTGGAAAGTCTGCTGAAGCTCGCTTCTTATACTGATGGTAATGTGCCTGTACAGCAGGTTGTGCTTCCGAAGGATTCTGTTTTTAAAATTGCTTTTACCTCTGAGCTGAGCACTAAAATGAGCCGTAAGGGTGATGTAGTTCATTTTAAGGCAGCGGATAACCTGTATGTAAACGACGTACTGGTGCTGCCGAAGGGGGCAACCGGTATCGGTGAGGTTAAGAAGGTTGTTCAGCCCGGTATTTTCGGTAAGGATGGCCGCATCGATATTGACTTTACCTGCATCTATGGTGTGGACGGAACCAAGATTCCCGTTACTGTAGGCGAGCTTGCTAAACAAAAGGCTGAAAGCATTGCCGGTGCAGCCGGAGCTGCTATCGGCGGTATGATTATCCTTGGTCCTGTAGGCCTGATTGGCGGTGCTTTTGTCAAGGGCAACAGCGTAACTATTCCGGTTGGTTGCGAAACCTTTGTCCAGACTGCTGAAGATACTTCTCTGCAAGGCGTTGTATATCAGGAATAAAATCGAAAATTATACGTGAAAAGCTCACTCTTTCGAGTGAGCTTTTGCTTTTTTTATGGTATAATGTTAAGTGGATTATTATGAATTTTTTTCTTCATCAATATAGACAAAGGAGTTTTTTATATGCATAAGACTTTTATAGCCACAGCTTTGGCGTTTGGAATGTGCCTGCCTGTTTATGCGGAACAGTTCAGCAACAGCAACAGCGAAAGCATGGAAAGCCCGACATCTGTTGAAGAACCTAATGTTGCGGTACCGCATCGTGAAAAGATGGATACAGAAAAGCAGCAGGGACTGCCGATTCGTCTGACAGGTGAACATGCCGAATATGATACTGTCAGTGGTGATTTTTATGCCGAGGGCAATATCAAGGTATCGCAGAACGGTCAGGATATTTATACAACGCAGGTCAAGGGCAATATGAAAACCGGCGATATCTGGCTGCTGGAGGGTGGCAAGCTGGTAGAAGGCACAAGCGAAACACAGGCTGCCTGGGGCCATTATAACTTTAACAATAAAACCGGTGAAATGAAACAATTGACCGGTAAGAACGGCAAAGATTTCTTTGCTGCGCATCATGCCGAAATTTATCCTGATAAGATGATTTTGGACGAGGGCGGTTCTACGAGCCGTTGCCCAGCAGTAAAGCATCCCAAGTGTCTGGAAATCAAGGCAAAGACCTTTGAAATTTATCCTCATGATAAAATGGTAGCGCGCGACGTAAAGGTTTTTGTACGCGGCAAGCATATCTATTCCCGTGATTATTGGGAAAACAGCCTGACGGATAGGTCCAAGGAACGTATTCTGCCACATATCGGCTTTAAGGACAGCGACAAGGGTACCTATGTCAATCTTTCGTATGAACGTCCGTTAGGAGATAAGGACACAATTTATGCCGATTTGAATTATTACAGCAAGGTCGGCTATAAGCCTGTTTACGGCTTGGAGCATAACGAGCGTAACTTTAAAGTTACCTATGAAAACGGCTGGTATGAGGATGATGATGAATGGGTAGAGAAGCAGAACAATATCCGCTTTGACTATAAAAATCATCATATTGCACCAGGTCTTCCCTTATCATACAGTGCTTACTTTGAACGAGGTTTGTGGAAGAATGATGATAGCGGACGTAAGAGCTGGCATACAGAATACGGTGCCTTCCTTAACCATGACCGCATTTATCTGTTCAACAGCAAAAATACCTCTTTGGATTTGACAATCGGTAAGAAATGGACACGTGAGAGTGCAGAGGATACTTTGCAGTCTACCAATGTTTATTATGCAACCTTAGGTCAGAAAATCAGCCCGAAGTGGAATACCTGGGTTGGCTATTATCGTGAAGATTTTACGACAGATGTATTTACCTACGATCAGCCTGATATGGCAAAAGAGCTGCGTAATGGTCTGCAATACATTATGGATGACAAGAACAGCTTTACCATTGTCAACCGTTATGATTTAGACCAAAAGGAAAACTATGAAACAAGATACAGCTGGACGCATAAGTTCTGCTGCTGGCAGCTTTCCTTGATTTACAAGCATAGAGATACAAATGATAAAGACAGTGCATTTGAAGCTAAGTTTGATTTTGTAAACTGGTAATGAGGTAGAAAATGAGAGAGATTATTAAGCAACGCTTTCTGGACCATCTGCAGGTGGCAAATGCTGTTATGAACAGCGATATCCTGGCACAGATTGAGCGTATTGCTGTAGAAGTAAAAAAGGCGCTGGCTGAAGGCAACAAGGTTTTGTTCTGCGGCAACGGCGGAAAGCTGCCGGCGGCAAGGGGGGCAGCGCCGCGGACAGCCAGCATCTGGCTGCCGAGTTTGTAGGCCGCTTTCAAAAGGAACGCGCCGGTCTGCCTGCTATCGCACTGACGGTAGATACCTCCATTCTGACTGCTGTCGGCAACGATTACGGCTATGATAAGGTTTTCGTACGTCAGGTGCAGGCACTCGCACGTCCGGGCGATGTGCTGGTAGGCATTTCCACAAGCGGCAACAGCGCTAATGTTGTGGAAGCTGTTGAGCTGGCCAAGAGCATGGGGGTTTTCTGCGTAGGCATGACGGCTGAGGGCGGCGGCAAAATGAAGCTGCTGTGCGACGAGTGCATCGCTGTGCCGGTGAAGGTTACTGCCCGTGCGCAGGAAATGCATATTTTGATAGGCCACATTTTATGTGAGCTGGTGGATGGTGAATAATTTGGCTGATTTAGCTGTAACAACTTTTTTAGCGGAACAGATTAAAAATGTACGCATTGCTGTTATCGGCGATGTGATGCTGGACAGATACTTCCAGGGCGAGGTAAAACGCATTTCGCCGGAAGCACCTGTACCGGTAACACGTATTACAAAGATAAATTCCGTGCTGGGCGGTGCGGCAAACGTTGCTGCCAATCTGGCACATCTGGAATGTCAGGTTTTTATGGGCGGTGTGACAGGTGATGATGAAAACCGTCTGCTGCTGGAAAAGCTGCTGGATGATGCAGGCATCAATCATCAGGGACTGGTGAAAAGCAAACGCCGCAAGACCATTACCAAGCTGCGTGTTTTGGGTGGCAATCAGCAGATGCTGCGACTTGATTTTGAAGAAACCGGCGATTTGTTCCCCGAAGAAATTATTGAGCTGCGTCATTGGTTGGCAGGACTGCTTGATGAAGGCTTGAATGGTATTATTGTTTCCGATTATGCCAAGGGTGTCTGCTCGGATGATTTTTGCCAATGGGTGATTGCTCAGGGCAAGGCCTATGATATACCGGTGTTGATTGATCCTAAGGGAGCAGACTGGTCCAAATATGATGGCTGTGATTTTATTACGCCTAATTTAAAGGAAATGTGTGAGGCTGCAGGCTGTCAGCGTGAAAACTCTGATGAAGCCGTTGTCAGCATGGCGCAGGCTGCACGCGAAAAATTTCATATTAAGAATGTTGTTGTTACCCGTAGTGAGCGCGGCATGAGTCTGGTTAATGCTGAACAGGTGCTGCATAGCCCTGCTACCGCCATTGAGGTGTTTGATGTTTCCGGTGCTGGTGATACGGTGGCGGCTACGCTTCTGGCAGGTGTTGCAGGCAAGCTGGCGTTGGCTGATGCTGTTTATATGGCGAACCGTGCTGCAGGAATTGTTGTGGCCAAGGTTGGCACTTATCCGGTGCACCGTGACGAGCTGCTGAAAGATTTGCTGACGGAGGAACGCAAGCAGGGCCGTGGCTATCGCACGCTGAGCTGGCAGGAGATTGCTTCTCTGGCAGCAACCTGGAGAGCATGCGGCGAAAAGATTGTGTTCACCAACGGCTGTTTCGATATTCTGCATGTAGGCCATGTAACATATCTGGAGAAGGCGCGCAACCTTGGCAAGCACCTGATTGTCGGCCTGAATACGGACGCCTCTGTACGACGTCTGAAGGGTGAAACAAGACCTTTGGTGCATGAGCTGGATCGTGCGCGTGTACTGGCTGCACTGGCTTGTGTAGATGCGGTAGTACTGTTTGACCAGGATACTCCGACCGAGCTGATTGAAAAAATTCGTCCCGACATTCTCGTCAAGGGCGGAGATTACAAGCCGGAGGAGGTTGCCGGACGTGAATATGCCGGTGAGGTGCGTATTATAGAATTTGAAGATGGTTATTCCACAACCGGTGTGGTGGAAAAGATTGCCAAAATGGTTAAGGAGGGCAAATTATGATTATCGTAACTGGTGGTGCCGGTTTTATCGGCAGTAATATTGTTAAAGGCTTAAATGACCGTGGTATTGATGACATTCTTGTTGTTGATAACCTGACCAACATGGTTAAATTCAAAAATATCCAAGGCCTGAAGGTTAAGGATTACATGGATAAGTATGCTTTCATGGATGCTTTGAAGGCTGGCAAATTTAACCATGAGAAAATCGACGTTATCTTCCATGAGGGCGCTTGCTCCGATACTATGGAATATAACGGCAAATACATGATGGAAAATAACTTTGAGTATACCAAAAACGTGCTGCATTTCTGCCTCGACAGAAAGATTCAGATGATGTATGCTTCCTCTGCTTCTACCTATGGCAGTGGCGCTCATGGCTTCCGTGAAGAGCCTGCCTGTGAGGAAGCGCTGAACGTTTATGCTTTCTCCAAGCTGTTCTTTGACAACTATCTGCGCCGTCTGCTGCCGCAGGCACAAAGCCAGGTAGTAGGCCTGCGTTATTTCAACGTATATGGTCCGCAGGAAAACCATAAGGGCAAAATGGCTTCTATGATTTATCAAATGTATAACCAATGGAAAGCAGAACATAAAGTTCGCCTGTTCGGTGAGTACGCCGGTTATGGACCGGGCGAGCATACCCGTGACTTTGTGTATGTAAAAGACGTTGTTAAGGTAAACCTCTACTTCTGGGATCATCCGGAAATCAGCGGTATTTTCAACTGCGGTACCGGCCATGCGCATCAGTTCAATACTCTGGCTAAGGCTGTGCTGAACCACTTTGGCAGCGGCGAGCTGGAATATGTACCGTTCCCTGAAGTACTGAAGGGCAAATACCAGAGCTTTACTGAAGCAGATGATACCAACCTTTTGGCAGCAGGCTATGACGGCGGCTTTACTCCGATTGAAGAAGCTGCTGAGGAATATTGTCAGCTTCTCGACAAGACCGGCGGTTATTACGTTTATGAAGGCTAAGGCGGTATTTTTTGACAGAGATGGCGTGCTCAATGTTGATGTAGCCTATCTCTACAAAATTGAGGACCTGCGCTGGATTGGCGGTGCACGCGAGGCTGTGGCGTATCTGACGCAGCTTGGCTATAAAATTTTTATTGTAACAAACCAGAGCGGTATTGCGCGCGGTTATTATACGGTAGAGCAGATGAATGAGCTGCATGCTTATATGCAGCGTGAAATTGCTGCGGCAGGCGGTAAAATAGAGAAAATCTATTACTGCCCGCATCATCCCGAGGGCAGCGTGCCGGAATATACCGGTGTGTGCGATTGTCGCAAACCTAAACCGGGCATGCTGCTGCAGGCGCTGGCAGAATATGATATCGATAAGGAGCAGAGCTTCTTGGTCGGTGACGGTAAGCGCGATGTGGAAGCAGCGGAGGCTGCTGGTGTCAAAGGCTATCTTTACACAGGCGGCAATCTGCTGGATTTCGTAAAAAATATTGTAAGCGAGAGATGATAATGGAGTATCGGAATATCCTGTTAATCAAAATGAGTTCTTTAGGTGATATCCTGCACACTTTGCCCTTTGCGGCAGCGCTGCGCAAGCGTTATCCCAAGGCGAAAATCACCTGGCTGGTACATCCGCAGTTTGCTGGCTTTGTACCGGATCCTCCGGTGATTGACGAGGTGCTTTATTTTGATAAGGTAAAATTTAATAAGCTGGGCTTCAGTGATAAGCTGAAATATTTTTGCGAAATGCGCTCTTTGCTGCACAGCAAGCATTTTGACCTGGTGATAGATATGCAGGGCCTTTTCAAAAGTGCGGTGTTGGCTGCTATCAGCGGCTGCGATAACCGCATCGGCTATTGCGAAATGCGCGAGGGCAGCGGCCTTGTGAGCAAGGCGATTGGCGGAAGTCATAGTAAGGACCATGTTATTGAGCGCTATCTTGACGTGGCACGTTATCTTGGTGCTAAGGTTGATTCGTTGGATGATGTGGAATTCCCAATGCCGGATTTAAGCACGGAAACCGCTTCTGTGCAGCATAAACTGCAGGAGGCCGGCTGGCAGGGCGGTGATTACGTTGTTATTGTTCCCGGTGCACGCTGGTGGACGAAGGAATGGCCGGTCGAGCATTATATTGAGCTGGCGAAAAAGCTTACGGCTGATGGTACTGCCGTGGTGCTGGCCGGCGGACCTGATGATGCTGTCAAGGGGCAGACGATTGCCGAAGGAACAGCGAGCTCATTGGTTATCGATTTGACGGGACAGACAAGCCTGCGTGAGCTGGCAGCGCTGATTAAGGGCTGCAGCTTCTACATCAGTGCGGATACCGGACCGCTGCATTTTGCGGCGGCTTTGAAAAAACCGCTTATAGCAATGTACGGACCGACGAAGGCTGACCGCACTGGACCATACGGCAGCAATAATTCCACGGTATTGCTTTCGCCGGCAAAGTGTGCAGGCTGCTTGAAGAAAAAGTGCGATAACTGGCATTGTATGCATGATATAACGCCGGATATGGTCTATAAAATTTATCAGGAAAAGGTGGCAGAGGGCTGATGGCACAAGCTGTAGAATTAAATGGCAAAAAAATATTGGTAACATTTTTGATGCATCTGGGAGACCTGACGCTGACCACGCCTTTCATCCATGCGCTGCGTAAGGCAGCACCGGATGCGCATATTACTTTTCTGGCAGATGAAAAGCTGAAGGATGTAGTGCTGCATAATCCGTATCTGGATGAGGTTATCACGATTGACAAGAAGGGCAAGGACAACAGCCTGTTGGCGCTGATGGCCTGCGCCCGCCGTTTGAGCAAGATGGATTTTGATGTGCTGATTAACCTGCATCCGAATGAGCGTTGCAGCTTTATTGATGCTTTTACCAAAGTGAAATTGCGTTGCGGTACAACACACACCATGTTCAAACCGCTTTGGGATGTATTTACTCCGCTTAACCGCAAAATCCATGCGGCGGATATGTATCTTGATGTACTTACACAACTTGGTGTGCAGAAGCTGGAGCATAACGGTCTGGAGATTTTCCCGAGCGAGAAATATCAGCAGCATGCGGATGAATTCTGGCGCGAGCACGGTGTGTTCGCTTCGGATAAGCTGGTGGGCTTTAACATCGGCAGTGCTGTTGTTACAAAGCGCTGGGCGCCGGAGCGCTTTGCCAAGGTAGCTGATATTCTTGCGGAAAAGGGCTATAAGCCTGTATTCTTCGGTGGTACGATGGACGAAGAAATGGTGCAGGAGGCAGTCAGCTTTATGAAGACGACACCTGTGGTAGCAACCGGCAGCTTCCGTATTGGCGAGCTGGCGGCGGCAATGCGTCGCTGCAGCTTGATTATCACCAACGACAGCGGCCCGATGCACGTAGCAATCAGCCAGAAGGTGCCTATCGTAGCGATGTACGGTCCGTCCAGTCCGAAGCTGTACGGTCCTTATACTAAGGATGCAACGATTGTGACGGCGCTTCCGCCTTGTCTCGGCTGTGCGGATGGCATGAAGCACAAGTGTGACGATATGCAATGTATGACACGTCTGACGGTAGAGCAGGTTGTACAGGCTGCTGAACAGATGCTGCAGCAAAAGGAGAAATAATTTTGAGTAAGCAAAGCATTATTACCGGAGAGGTTTTATTGCTGTGTGAAAGAGTGGAGATGGCGCAGTTTATGCACGCTTATCTCCGGCATTTATTTAAGCAGGGTATCAGCTTGCCTAACATGCAGATTGTAAATTATCAGAGTATCGATAAGTTAGACTTGCTGACTAAACGCCTTATACAGCTGGAAGGCAGAGAAATAGTGCAGAAGGCAGTATTCTTTGCTGACGCGGCTGATGAGCGCGAACGCCGAATGCAGAAATTTTTTGCAGTGCGTGACAATACTTTCTTTAGAGGAGTGGAGTATTGCACGCACTTTTTCTTTCCCGGCAAAAAAGCTACTAAACGTTGGCAAAAGGGTTATCTTGAGGATATGCTGCTGCAGTCGCTGCGGCTGGAAAGCTCGGAGTGCAGTGATTATTATAATCTGTATAATATGAGTGCGGAGTATTTGCAGTCAGTAAATTGCTGCCGTGGGCGAGAAAACAGATTAGTGAATTATAGCAGGCATTTACTGTACACATATCTGGCAGGAACAGAAAGGTATGTGGGCATGCGCTTGGGAGAAGCGGCTCTGGCAGGAGCCTTTGATTTGGAGCATCCGTGCTATGCGAGTCTCAAGGAATGCTTGCAAGGCTTAAACTAGAGCAGCAGAATGCGAGGTTATCAAAATTACTTAATTGATTTATTATATTGTGCAAAAGTGTTGGCTTTGTTAGCTGTCGTCCTTTCTGAATTTTGGAAAAGCAAATAAATATGTTATAATTAACAAACAAACTAAAAAAGGGGGAGCAACATTTATGTTCGGAGAAATCATTGGAGCAATCAGCAATTTTATGTATAGTTATTTGCTGATTATCATGCTCATCGGTGTAGGTCTTTACTACACTCTGCGTACTCGTCTGGTGCAGGTACGTATGTTTAAGGAAACTATTCGTGTTATTTTGGAGAAGCCTGTTGAATCCGGTGCGGTATCATCCTTCCAGGCTTTGATGGTATCTACTGCATCCCGTGTAGGTACCGGTAATATTATCGGCATTTCCACAGCTATCTGCCTCGGCGGTTATGGTGCTGTGTTCTGGATGTGGGTTATTGCTGTTGTTGGCGGCGCTTCTGCTTTTATTGAAAGCACCCTGGCACAGATTTACAAAAAACGTGGTCCGCACGGCAGCTACGGCGGCCCTGCATACTACATCGAAGCTGCTTTGGGCAGCCGCGGTCTGGCAGTTCTTTTTGCTTTGGCCTTGATTGTAACCTATGGCTGCGGCTTTAACATGCTGTGCTCCTACAATCTGCAATCCACCTTTGCTGCTCTGAGCTTCTATAATCCGGATACAACTCCCTGGATTATCGGTGCTGTAGAAGCAGTGCTCGTAGGCTATTGCCTGCTGGGCGGTGGCAAGCGCGTTATCAAAGCAACCTCTACTCTGGTTCCTTTGATGGGCGTTATCTACATTTCTGTAGCATTTATCCTTACTATTATGCATATAAGTCTGGTTCCCGGCGTTGTAAGCAAAATTTTTGCTGAAGCATTTGACTTCACTGCAATTTTCGGTGGCTTTGCCGGCAGCTGCATGATGTTCGGTATCAAACGCGGTCTGTACAGCAACGAAGCAGGTGTTGGTTCTGCTCCGAACGCTGCTGCTGCAGCTGACGTTTCTCACCCGGTTAAGCAAGGCTTGGTTCAGATGTTGTCCGTATTTATTGATACTCTGCTGATTTGCACCGCTACCGCTTTCATGTGCCTGAGCTCCGGCATCGAGCCTACTAAGGAGCTTGCTGGTGCGCCTTATGTACAGGCAGCTCTGGCAGCAAGCATGGGCGATTATGCTAAGCTGTTTATCACTGTATCTATGGTACTGTTTGCCTTCACTACTCTGCTGGGCAACCTGTATTATGTAGATAATGCTTTTGCTTATGTTCTGAAGCATGTTCCGGGCAAAACCTTTACTCTGTGCTACCGCATTCTGGCTTGCGTACTGATTTTCATCGGTGCCGGCTCTAGCATGGGTACAATGTGGGATTTGGCAGATGTTACCATGGGCTTCATGGCAATTATCAACTTGCCTGTTATCTGCATTCTGGGCGGTCCTGCTCTGCGTGCGCTGGATGATTACACCGAGCAGCGCGATGCCGGTAAGAATCCTGAGTTTAAGGCCAGCAAGATTGGTTTGACTAAAAAGCTGGACTACTGGCAGGATTAATATTTGTTCGTTTGAGCTGTTACGAGCTTTCGTAGCAGCTCTTTTTATATGCCATGATAATGATATATTATCGTCACAATTCACATTACGTTTCGTTCAGAGAAAATTTTTCCCGTGTCCGCAGGACACGACGCAACCGAGAAAATTTTTCTTTGCTACTAGCAGTATTTTCAGAATTAATGTAGAATAGATACGTAATAAAGCAATTTTTTGGTCAAGGTTGTTTTATGTCCTTTGCGAAGGAGGGAAAGACGATGATTTATAATTATTATCCTGGCTGTACGCTGTCAACGAAGGCGAAGCAGCTGGATATGGCAGCACGACGCTGTGCTGAGGTGCTGGGCTTTCCGCTGGTGGAGCTGCCGGAATGGCAGTGCTGCGGTGCGGTTTACCCGATGGCGCCTGATGCTATTGCCGAGCGTCTGAGTGCGGTGCGTGCGCTTGTGGCGGCGCGTGAAAACGGCGGCGTATTAGTGACGCTGTGCAGTGCGTGCTACCATGTCATCAAACGTGTGAACCACGATATGGCGACGAATGTGGAGATTCGCCAAAAGGTGAATAATTATCTGCAACTTGAAGAGCCTTATGCCGGTGAAACACGAGTTTTGCATTACCTGGAGGTTTTGCGTGATGAAATCGGTTGGGAAAAACTGGCACAGCTGGTGAGCCATCCTTTGAAGGAACGCAAGGTTGGCGCTTATTATGGTTGTTTGTTGCTTAGACCGGGAGCAGTTTTGACCCTTGATGACGTAGAGAGTCCAACTGTTATGGAAGCATTTATTAAAGCGCTTGGTGCAGAGCCTGTTATTTACAGCATGCGCAATGAATGTTGTGGCGGTTATCTGGCGCTGAAGGATAAGGCGCAGTGCGAGCAGCTTGTCAGCGAAATTAAAAATAATGCTGCAAGCTGTGGTGCGCAGGAGCTGGTTACTGCTTGCCCGCTGTGTGCGTATAACCTGACGGCCAATGGTGCCGCAGGTAGCCTGCCGACACGCTACTTTACGGAGCTTCTTGCTGAAGCGCTTGGTGTTGCGGAGAGCGAAGGAGGTGCGGAATAATGGCTGTTGATGAAAAGCAATTGACAGAAGATATTCTGCGCCTTGCTGCTACCGACGTGCGTCGCTGCATGCAATGCGGCCGCTGCAGTGCAAACTGTGAAGCTGCGTCTAAAATGGATCTTTTGCCTCACCGCGTAGTTTGGGATTTAAACAGCGGTTATGCATCCGAGCTGCTGGAGGCAGACGCACCGTGGCAATGTCTGTCCTGCATGGCGTGCGAGGAGCGTTGCCCACGCGGCGTGAGTCCGGCGCGTATTATGGAGGCGTTGCGCCTGCTGCAGATTCGTCAGCAAGGAAACAACAAGCTGCCTGCCGAAAGTGTGGAGCATTATCCGAGCGATATGCCGCAGCAGCTTTTGGTTGCAGCCTTTAGAAAATACAATAAATAGGGGGAAGCTACGTGCAAAAGATTGGTGTTTTTGTTTGTTGGTGTGGCAGCAACATCGCCGGCACGGTAGATGTTGCCCAGGTGGTAGAGGCAGTGCGCCAAATTCCTGACGTTGCCTATGCCATCGATTATAAATATATGTGCTCCGAGCAGGGCCAGGAGCTGATTCGCAAGGCTGTGGCAGATTATAAGCTGGACAGACTTGTTGTTTGCAGCTGCTCGCCGCGTATGCATGAGGCAACCTTCCGCAAATGTGCGGAGGGCGTTGGCATCAATCCCTACATGGTAGAGATTGCCAATATCCGCGAGCAATGCTCCTGGGTGCTGAAGGATAAGGCCGAAGCGACAGCGAAGGCGATTAAATTAGCCAAGGCAGCAATTGCCAAGGTGCGCTTCAACGGAGCGCTGAAGCCCGGCGAAAGCCAGGTAGTGAAGCGCGCACTGGTTATTGGCGGCGGTATTGCCGGTATTCAGACGGCGCTGGATATTGCGGAAGCAGGCTACAAGGTAGATATTGTGGAGAAGGAGCCGACAATCGGCGGCCGTATGGCGCAGCTCGACAAAACCTTCCCAACACTCGACTGCTCTGCCTGCATCCTGACACCGAAGATGGTGGATGCAGCAAACCATGAAAATATTACGCTTTATACTTATAGCGAGGTAGAAAGCGTAAGCGGTTTCGTGGGTAATTTCGATGTGACAATCCGCAAAAAAGCACGCAGCGTGAAGGCTGATATGTGCAGCGGCTGCGGCATCTGTACCGAAAAATGTCCGTCCCGCAAAACTCCAAGCGAATTCGATATGGGCCTGAAGAATCGCGGCGCAATCTATATTCCCTTTGCGCAGGCCATTCCTAAGGTGCCTGTTATCGACCGTGAGGCCTGCATCAAGTTCAAGACAGGTAAATGCGGTATCTGCTCCAAGGTTTGTCCGGCAGGAGCTATTGATTACACGCAGACCGATGAGCTGATTACGGAAAAATACGGTGCAATTGTATTGGCAACCGGCTTCGAAACGATGCCTCTCGATAAATTCGGCGAATATGGCTACGGTGCCAGCAAGGACGTTATCACCTCGCTGGAGCTGGAGCGTCTGACGAACGCAGCAGGACCGACTGAAGGACATCTCGTTTGTCCGTCTACCGGTAAGGAGCCGAAAAAGGTTATCATCGTTTCCTGCGTGGGCTCGCGTGATGTGAGCGGCCGCGGCAAGAGCTATTGCAGCAAAATCTGCTGCATGTATAATGCCAAGCATGCGATGTATATCCGTGAAAAATATCCCGATGTTGATGTAACTGTATTTTATATAGATGTACGTACTCCGGGCAAGGGCTTTGACGAGTTCCAACGTCGTGCGGTAGAGGAATACGGCGTGCATTATGTACGTGGTCAGGTGGGCAAGGTGGTTGTCGACGGCGACGGAAGGCTGACCGTTTTCGCCAGCGATTTGAATAGCGGCCGTCACCTGATGCTGAATCCTGATTTAGTAGTGCTGGCGACGGCTGTACAGCCTTCTCCCGATGCGCGCAAGCTGGCGACGATGCTGACTGCCAGCATTGACAACGATGACTTTTACGTAGAGGCGCACCCGAAGCTGCGTCCTGTTGAAAGTCCGACGGCAGGCATTTTCCTGAGCGGCGTATGCCAGGGACCGAAGGATATTCCGGAAACTGTTTCGCAGGCCGGTGCAGCGGCTGTTAAGGTGGTCCTGTTGGCGAAGGATAAGCTGCTGACGAACCCCTGCACTGCGCAGTGCGATACAAGCATTTGCAGCGGCTGTCTGGCTTGCACGCATGTCTGCCCCTACGGTGCGATTACCGGCGAGAGCAAGCAGGTTATCACTAAGCTGGGCGCGCGCGAAACACGCACCGTTGCTGTGGTAAACAATGCGCTGTGCCAGGGCTGCGGTGCCTGCACGGTAGCTTGCCCCTGCGGTGCTATGGATTTGCAGGGCTTTACTAATCAACAAATTCTGGCAGAGGTGGATGCATTATGCTAGAGAAGAAAAATTTTGAACCGAAAATCGTGGCCTTCTGCTGCAACTGGTGCAGCTATGCCGGTGCTGACGGTGCCGGAACGGCCCGCAAGCATTATCCCGCTAATATCAAAATCATCAAGGTTCCCTGCTCCTGCAGAGTGAATCCGCTCTTTATTCTGCGCGCTTTTCAGCGTGGCGCGGACGGTGTAATCATGTGCGGCTGTCACCCCGGTGACTGCCATTATTCTACCGGCAACTATTATGCGCGTCGTCGTATGACGCTGCTGCTCAGTATGCTTGATTATCTGGGAGTGGCCGGTGAACGCTTCCGCGTGGAATGGGTAAGTGCGGCCGAGGGCGCACGCTTTGCACAGGTGATGAACGATTTTGCCGAGCATATTGCGGCATTGGGTGAGAATGTAAAGTTGAGGGATTTGCGATGCAAAAAATAGAAAAGCTGCTGCAGAAGCGTGCAGCTGAGCTGTTGGCAGAGGGCACAGTAGAGCGTGTGCTGGCATGGCAGGCAGGCGAATTCTTTTACGATAACACACCTGCAGCCGTAAGCAGTGCGGACGAATGCGACAAGCTTGTCTATAACGAGTTCTGCCCTGCCAATCTCTGCAAATATTTAATCGAAACAAGCCATGCAGGCAAGAAGACAGCAGTTTTCTTAAAGCCCTGTGATACATACGGAGTGAACCAGTTGCTGAAGGACAACCGCATTAAGCGTGAGCTTGTTTACGCCATCGGCACTCCCTGCAGCGGTATGCTGGATATCAATAAGATTAAGGCTGCCGGCGCTAAGGGCATCATCAGCGTGAGCGTGGACGGTGAAGAGGTTGTTGTCAACACTGCTTACGGTGAAAAGCGTTTGGCAAAGGCTGACGTGCTGTTGAACAAATGCCTGATGTGCAAGGGCGCTGCTTATAAAATTGCGGACGAGGAGCTGGCCGAGCCGTTGCCTGTACCGCAGTTTACCGGTGATAAATTCGCCAAGGTCAAGGAGATTGAAGCGATGAGCCCTGAGGAGCGCTTCTCCTTCTGGCAAAGCGAGCTGTCCAAGTGCATCCGCTGCAATGCCTGCCGTGATATCTGCCCGGCGTGTAGCTGTGAGCAATGCATTTTTGATAAGCCCGATACTCCGGTAGCAGGCAAGGCGTATGCCGACGAGGTTGAAGAGCAGATGTATCATATCATCCGTGCTTTCCACGTTGCGGGACGTTGCACAGGCTGCGGCGAATGTGCGCGTGTTTGCCCGCAGGGAATTCATCTGGAGCTGCTGAACATGAAGTTTATGAAGGATATCAACAGCTTCTTCGGCCAGTATCAGGCCGGTGCGGACAGCGAAACACCTGCACCTCAGGTAAGCTTTAAGCAGAATGATCCCGAGGCCAACAGTGCGGTAGAAGGGAGGGAGCAGCATGTATAAGATAGCAAAGGATAATTTTCCAAAGTTATATGCAGCCATGCAAAATATCGGTACGCTGCTGCTTCCCTGCAAGAGCAAGAGCGGTCATGCGGACTTTGCACCATACCGCGAGGATGCGGAGGTTGCACTGGATGCGCCGCTGACAAACAGCAGCGCCAAGGACGTTTTCTTCCCACAGGTAGAAAATCTGCTGACCTTTAAGACGAGCGGCAAGGAGCTGGCGCTAGAGCAAAATATTCCGCCTGCCGGCGTGACTATCGTCATGGGCGTGCGTGCCTGCGATGCGCGCAGCTTTAAGATTTTGGATAAGGTGTTTTTAAAAGCGCCTGTTGATACATATTATAAAACAAGACGCGAGCAATGTGTGCTTATCGGTTTAGGCTGCAGTGCTCCCGAAGAAACCTGCTTCTGCCACGCCTTTGGCATTGACGCAGGCGCTCCGGAGACGGATGTGCAGACTTGGCTAGTGGGCGAGGAGCTTTGCTGGCAGGCTGTGACTGCCAAGGGCGAGGAGCTGACAGCGAAGCTCGTCGAGGGCGGTGTGCTGGCTGAGGCGGAAGCTGCTTCTGCAAAAGCAGTCAGCGAACAAAAGGAGCAGACGCAGAAAATTTTGAGTGTACTGCCCTTGCATGATTTCAAGGTAAATGACGAGCTGACGAAGGATGAGTTGAAGGTCTTCCACAGTAAAATTTGGGAACAGATGGCAGCAGGCTGCCTGTCCTGCTGCACCTGTACCTATGTGTGCCCGACATGTCATTGCTATGATATCCGCGATTATCAGGAGACGGAAGAGCGCACGCAACGCTATCGCTGCTGGGACAGCTGCATGGCGAAGGATTTTACGCTGATGGCGCATGGCAGTCCGCGTAAGACGAAGGTGGAGCGCTTCCGCCAGCGTTATATGCATAAGCTGGTATATTTCCCTGAAAATAACGAAGGCGAATATGCTTGCGTCGGTTGCGGACGCTGCCTGCAGAAGTGTCCGGTGCAGCTGAATATTGTCAAGGTTGCCAAGGCCTTGGAAAAAGCGGAGGTGAAGCAGGATGTGTAATTGTCAGGATACCTTGATTCCGCAGATTGGCGTGGTGACGGACATCTGCACGGAAACGGCTGATGTAAAAACCTTCCGCGTGGAGAAAATCGGCGGCGGTAAGCTGTTTGAGCATCTGCCGGGACAATGCGCTATTCTTTCTGTTCCCGGTAAGGGTGAGGCGATTTTTTCCATTACCTCCTCTCCGACGAACGAAAAATATATGGAGTTCAGTATTAAACGCTGCGGTTCAATTACGAACTTTTTGCATTTTGATATTGAACCTGGTCAGCAGATTGCGGTGCGCGGACCTTACGGCAATCATTTCCCTGTTGAGGATAAGTTAAAGGGCAAGGATTTACTGTTTATTGCCGGTGGTATCGGTTTGGCGCCGCTGCGCAGTGTCATCAATTATATACTGGATAAGCGTGAGGATTACGGCAGCATTGATGTTGTTTACGGCGCACGCAGCAAGGAAGATTTTGTGCGTTATGACGAGCTGACGAATGTGTGGCCGGTGCAAAAGGATACGCGTGTGCATCTGACGATTGACCGTGCGCAGGAGGGCTGGACGGGAAATGTTGGCTTTGTGCCGAACTTCCTGAAGGACCTGAAGTTTACGCCGGATAAGACGGTGCTGCTGTGCGGTCCGCCGATTATGATTAAGTTGTGTCTGGCGGCGTTGATTGAGATGGGCTTTGAGAAGAAGCAGGTTTATACGACGCTGGAGCTGCGCATGAAGTGCGGCGTGGGCAAGTGCGGTCGCTGTAATATCGGCAAGAAGTATGTGTGCAAGGATGGGCCGGTGTTTACCTGCGACGAGCTGGATGAGATGCCGGACGAATATTGATTCTTCGCAATTAAATATCGCTTAGCTCAGGAAAAATTTCTTAACGCAAATTTCGTGTGGATTCAAGACGAAGTGCCGCAAAACTCGCGCTATGCTTACATATCTTTCTATATTAGTTTGCTTATCGCTCAAACAGTTGCGACACTTCTGTGAATCCGGACACTTATTTACTAAAATTTTTATTCGCATCACGATATTATAATTGCTTACGTTGTGAGTCCTCTAGAGTTCTGTTGCCTCATGCAAGGATGCTTGCATCGCCGCCGGCGATGACTGGGGGGCTTGTAGGCACTTCGCTTGTAGTTCTACAGAATTTAATTTACACATATACATTTTTTGGAGAAGAAAATATAAGGAGCAAAAATATGGAAGAAATGGTAACTGTTTACCTGCTGGGCAAAAAGTACAGTGTCCCGGCAACCCTGACCATTATGGATGCCATGGAATATGCAGGCTTTAAGCTGGTGCGCGGCTGCGGCTGCCGCAGCGGCTTTTGCGGGGCCTGTGCAGTAATTTATCGCCTGAAGGGCAGCACGGAGCTGAAGGTTGTGCTTTCCTGCCAGACGAAGGTTGAGGAAGGCATGTGCGTTGGCAAGATTGATTCCTTCCCGATTAACAAGCGCACCTTTAATATCGAAGAGATTAAGGCAAGCGATAATATTGTCGGTCAGCTGTATCCGGAAATCTTCAGCTGCATTGGCTGCAATGCCTGCCCGAAGGGCTGTCCCCGCTTTTCGAG
>OGOV01001383.1_pt1 | contig 21729 bp, 22 predicted proteins | sample 1552711 | NCBI WGS metagenome assembly OGOV01 (sample SAMEA2580216, study PRJEB22360) | human gut metagenome | biome: human gut; feature: human-associated habitat; material: faeces | place: Denmark | collected 2008/2010 | reverse complement strand
CTATATCAGGCCCGAGCCGCCCGCCGCTGCCCGCCGCCATGACCAGGCAGCCGATCCGCAGCTCCGCCATGCAAACCACCCTCTTTCGTGTGTTCCAGTGTATCAGCTTCAGTATGCCCCGTCAAGCTTCGCCGTATCGTTATTCCGAAAATAAAATCACGCTTTCGCTGTACATTTCCCCTGTCCCGTGCTATAATTTTCGTGAATATGTATCATTAGCAAAAAATATAGACGACATTTCCAAGTTTTGCAACAGGAGGCTGCCTACTATGAGTAAGGTGGGAAAGAGCGAGATCCGTGTGGACGCCTTTGACAAGGCCACCGGGCGGACAAAATACTATGAGGACCGTATGCCTGCGGGCGCGCTGTATGCCCGCATCAAGCACGCCACTATCGCCCACGGCTACGTCAAGTCCATTGACACGTCCGCGGCTGAGGCGATCGAGGGCGTGGTGAAGGTGCTGACCTGCTTCGACGTGCCGGAGCACTGCTTCCCCACGGCGGGTCATCCCTGGTCCATGGATACCGGCCATCAGGACGTGGCCGACCGCAACCTGCTGAACCGCCATGTGCGCTACTACGGCGATGATATCGCCGTGGTCATCGCCGAGGATGATGTGTCCGCTATGCAGGGCGTCCGCGCGCTGGTGGTAGAGTATGAGGAGCTGCCCTTCGTGCTGGACGTGCAGAAGGCCATGGAGCCCGGCGCGCCCCAGCTCCATGAGGGATATTCCAACAACATTCTCAAGCACTCCGATATCCGCAAGGGCGACTATCAGGCTGCCATTCAGGAGCCGGGGCTCATCAAGGTGGAGGGCTGGTACGACACGCCTACCGTGCAGCACAGCCACATCGAGAACCACGGCTGCTTTGCCTATGAGGAAAATGGCCGTATCGTCGTGGTGGCGTCCACCCAGATCCCCCATATCATCCGCCGCATCGTGGGCCAGGCCTTGGGCCGTCCCTGGGCGGACATTCAGATCATCAAGCCCTACATCGGCGGCGGCTTCGGCAACAAGCAGGACGCCCTGTATGAGCCCCTGTGCGCCTGGTGCACCACGCAGGTGGGCGGCCGCTGCGTCCGTATCGACTGCACCCGGGAGGAGACGTTCGTCTCTAACCGCGTGCGCCACGCCATCCGCTTCCACATCGTCACCTGGCTGCACAAGGACGGCTCCATTGCCGCACGGAAGGTAGAGTGCTTCTCCAACCAGGGCGCTTACGCCTCCCACGGCCACTCCATCGTGGCCAAGGCCATGGGCTCCTTCCCGCAGATCTATCCCTGCGACAATTTCGAGGGTGACGCGTGGACGGTATACACCAACCGCCCCGCGGCCGGCGCCATGCGCGGTTACGGCATGCCCCAGGCCTCCTTTGCCGACGATGCCAACATTGACGAGTGCGCCAAGGCTGTTGGCATGGATCCGCTGGAGTACCGCATGAAGTACATCATGCCCAAGGGCTTCCACGACGGCTTCTCCGGCAACACCAACTACTACGACTCCTTCCGCGACTGTCTGGAAAAGGGCAAGGAATACATAGAGTACGACAAAAAGAAGGCCGAGTACGCCAAGGACACCGGCAACATCCGCCGGGGTATCGGCGTGGCGGCGTTCTGGTACAACACCGCCGTCTATCCCATCTCGCTGGAGACCTCCAGCAACCGTATGCTGCTGAATTTGGACGGCACCGTCACCATGCAGTGCGGCGAGACGGAGATCGGCCAGGGCGCTGATACCGCTTACGCCCAGATGACCGCCGAGGCCGTGGGTCTGAAGAGCTACAAGGACGTACACGTCGTCTCCTGTCAGGACACCGACATCACGCCCACCGGTCTGGGCGCCTACGCCAGCCGCCAGACCTACGTGGCGGGCTTCTCCATTCGCCAGACGGCTACGCTGCTGCGCCAGAAGATCCTGGCCTACGCCACCAAGCTGACCCGTCAGGCGGTGGACAACATGGACATCGTGGACGGCAACATCGTCCGCAAGCAGGACGGCGCGGTGCTCATGAGCCTGAGTGAACTGGCCATGACCGCCCAGTACAACGCGGCGGACAGCGAGCACATCACCGCCGAATCCACCTACACCATCCGCAACAATGCCTACTCCTTCGGCTGTACCTTCGCCGATGTGGAGGTAGACATCGCCCTGTGCAAGGTCAAGCTGAACAAGATCATCAACGTTCACGACTGCGGCAGCCTCATCAACCCCGCCCTGGCGGAGGCCCAGGTCCACGGCGGTATGTCCATGGCCATCGGCTACGGTATGAGCGAGCAGCTGCTGTTCGATGAAAAGACCGGCAAGCCCCTGAACAACAATCTGCTGGACTACAAGCTGTCCACCTTTATGGATCACCCCCATCTGGAGGCGCAGTTCGTGGAGAATCCCGAGCCCACCTCCCCCTTCGGCACCAAGGCGCTGGGTGAGCCGCCGGCCTGCTCCGGCGCGCCGGCCATCCGCAACGCCATTCTCAACGCCACCGGCGTGGCCATCGACTGCACACCCATCACGCCCCACGTGCTGTTCGCCGAGTTCAGCAAGGCGGGCCTGATCCACGACAGCTGGAATGAAAAGGAGGGCAACTAAGCCATGTATGATATGAAAGCCTTATACGAGGCCTCCAGCGTGGAAAACGCGGTGGCCCTCCGTCTGGAGCATCCGGAAGCCCAGATCATCGCCGGCGGCAGCGACGTACTGGTGCAGATGCGCGAGGGCAAGCGCGCCGGTGCGGAGCTGATCTCCATCTACGGGCTGGACGAGCTGCGCGGCATCACCATTGACGCCGACGAGAACATCCGCATCGGCAGTCTGACCAGCTTCTCCCACATTACCCGCGACCCCATCATCCAGCAGTATATCAACGTGCTGGGTGAGGCCGTGGATATGGTGGGCGGCCCCCAGATCCGCAACATCGGCACCATCGGCGGCAACACCTGCAACGGCGTGACCTCCGCCGACTCCTCCTCCACCCTCCACGCATGGGATGCCATCGTGGAGCTGACCGGTAAAAACGGCGTCCGCCGCCTGCCCATCCATGAGTTCTATATCAAGGCCGGCAAGGTGGACATCCGCGCAGAGGACGGCGAAATTCAGACCGCCATCCTTATCCCCAAGGAGAGCTATGACCGCTGCTATGGCCACTACATCAAGTACGCCATGCGGAACGCCATGGACATCGCCACCCTGGGGTGCAGCGTCAACGTCCGGCTCAGCGAGGACAAGAAGACCATTGAGCGTGCCCGCATCGCCTACGGCGTAGCCGGCCCCGTGCCCCTGCGGTGTGCCAGCGCTGAAGCGGCAGCCCAGGGCAAGCCCCTGACCGAGGAGACGGTGGAGACTTTTGCCCACACCATCCTGGACGATATCAACCCCCGTGACAGCTGGCGCGCCAGCAAGGCCTTCCGGCAGCACATCGCCGTGGAGATCGCCAAGCGCTGTCTCGTAAAATCCATTGAGCTGGCAGGAGGTGAGCTGGCATGAGCAAGCAGTATAAGCTGATCCGCTGCAATATCAACGGCAAGGACGTAGAGAAGATGGTGGACGTTCGCGCCAGCCTGACCGATATGCTCCGCAATGACTATCACCTGACCTCCGTGAAAAAGGGCTGCGAGGTAGGCGAGTGCGGTGCCTGCACCGTCCTCATCGACGGCGAGACGTTCAACTCCTGCATCTATCTGGCCGTGTGGGCCGACGGCAAGCACATCCGCACACTGGAGGGCTTGCTCAGCCCCGACGGTGAGCCCAGCGACATCCAGCAGGCCTTTATGGAGGAGTCCGCCATCCAGTGCGGTTTCTGCACCCCCGGCTTTCTGATGACTGCCGTGGAGATCCTGGACAGCGGCAAGCTCTACTCCGATGCGGAGCTCCGCAAGCTGCTCTCCGGTCACCTGTGCCGCTGCACCGGATATGAGAACATTCTCAAAGCGGTGAAAAAGACCATGTACCGCCGCCTGGGTATGGAGATGCCCACCATTTGATGCCCGCAAAAAGGCCGCCCGGATGGGCGGCCTTTTTTATTTCTCTGTGCAGAAGCCGAACAATTCCCGAAACAGCTCCTGTCCGTAGGCATCCAGCTTTCGGCAGTACGCGTCATAGGCCTCCATGATCTGTCGGGCCTCGTCGGTAAGCTGCGCGCCGCCGCCGCCGGAGCCACCGATGGTGGACCGGAGCAGTTTGCAGCCGAAGCCCTGCTCCGCCGCCCGGACGATGCTCCACGCCTTGGAATACGCCATGTTCATGGAGGCCGCGGCCGCGCGCAGGGAATGGTTCTGCGCCACCTCGCCCAACAGCCGGTGAACCCCGGGACCGTAGCACTTTTCCTCCGCGAACAGGCGGGCGGTGATATGGACGATGATGTTGTCGTTCACTGAAGCACCTTCTTTCCTTTCGTGGGTCCATTTTACCAGACCTGCGTCCCCCCGTCAACGGGGCTTTGTTGACAACCCTCTCTCGTTGTGTTATTGTACGGATAACGAAAATACGAGGTGATACTATGCTGGTTTTGATACGCGGCGCAGGCGACATTGCCACCGGCATCGCTTTGCGGCTGTACCGCGCCGGGATGCAGGTGGTCATGACCGACCTGCCCCGCCCCACCGCCATACGGCGGACGGTGTGCTTCTCCCCCGCCATCACCGACGGCGAAACGGTGGTAGAGGATGTACGGGCCGTCCGCGCCGACAGCCCGGCGCAGGCGCTGTCCCTGCTGGCGCAGGGTGCGGTACCCGTCCTCCCCGACCCGGAGTGCCTGTGCCGTGAGCAGCTGCGCCCGGATGCCCTGGTGGACGCCATACTGGCCAAGCGCAATCTGGGCACCCGCATCACCGACGCCCCCGTGGTGGTAGGCATCGGGCCCGGCTTCACCGCCGGAGAGGACTGCCACGCGGTAGTGGAGACCATGCGCGGCCACACCCTGGGGCGCGCCATCTATCAGGGCAGCGCCCTGCCCAACACCAACATCCCCGGCCTCATCGGCGGCTACGCCGGCGAGCGCGTGCTCCGCGCCCCGGCAGACGGTGTCTTCACCCGGATACTGGACATCGGCGACAAGGTGCAGCCCGGTGACATCGCCGGGACCGTGAACGGCCAGCCCATGAAATGCACCATCGGCGGCGTGGTGCGGGGTATCCTGCCCAGCGGCACACCGGTACACCGGGGGATGAAATCCGGCGACGTGGACCCACGGTGCAAACCGGAATACTGCACCACCGCCTCAGACAAGGCGCTGGCCGTTGGCGGCGGCGCGCTGGAGGCCATACTGCACCTGACCGGTGCACTGCGATAGGAGACAAGTCATGGAAGAACAGGACATCAAGCTGACAAAGCTGACCAAGTGCGCCGGCTGCGGCGCCAAGGTGGGCGCGGGCGTACTGGCCCAACTGCTGGAGGGCATCCGCGTGCACCACGACCCCAATTTGCTGGTGGGCTTCGACAAGAGCGACGACGCCTCCGTGTATAAGATCAGCGACGAGCTGGCGCTGGTGCAGACGGTGGACTTCTTCCCCCCCATCGCCGACGACCCCTACCTGTTCGGCCAGATCGCCGCCACCAACGCCCTCAGCGACGTGTATGCCATGGGCGGCGAGCCGAAGCTGTGTCTGAACATCATGGCCGTTCCGGAGGATATGCCGAAGGAGGCCGTGCATGACATCCTTCGGGGCGGCTATGACAAGGTTTATGAGGCCGGGGCCCTGATCACCGGCGGTCACAGCATCCTGGACGATGAGCCGAAATACGGCCTGGCCGTGACCGGCTTTGTTCACCCGGGCAAAATGCTCACCAATTCCGCCGCGCGGCCCGGCGACGTGCTGGTACTGACCAAGCCCATCGGCATCGGCGTGCTGACCAGCGCCGGGAAGGCCGACCTGCTGACGAAAGAGACGGTGGACTTCATGAACCGGATGATGACCACCCTGAACAAGGCCGCCCGGGACGTGATGGTCCGCTATCGGGTCCACGCCTGCACCGACGTGACCGGCTTCGGTCTGATGGGCCACGGCTTCGAGATGGCCCAGGGCAGCGACGTGGCACTGCATATCGACGTGTCCGCCATCGACCTGATCCCGGAGGCACTGGAATTCGCCCGGATGGGCGTGTTGCCCGCCGGTATGTACCGCAACCGCAGCTTCGCCGAAGCCGGTGTGGACGTGGGCACCACCGAGCTGGCCGTACAGGACCTGTTGTTCGACCCCCAGACCTCCGGCGGCCTGCTGATGGCCGTAGACCCTGCGGACGCGGACGCGCTGCTGGCGGAGCTGACACCGGTGGTCCCCAGTGCCCAGCGCATCGGCACCGTGGGCGAATATCACGGCGGCAAACGTATTCTTCTGCGATAACCAAAAACCGGGCGGCAGTGCCGCCCGGTTTAATTTATGCCAAGGCCCGTATGGCCGCCAGTGCCGCGTCCACGTCCGCTTCCGTGCTGGCCCAGCCCAGCGAAAACCGCACAGTGCCCTGGGGAAACGTCCCCAACGTTTTGTGAGCCGAGGGCGCACAGTGCAGGCCGCAGCGGGTCAGGATGCCGTACTGCGCTTCCAGCGCATAGGCCATCTCGGCGTTGTCGCGGCGCAGGAAGTCCACGGAGATGACGCCCACCCGACGATCCATGTTCCGGGGGCCCACCAGCCGGACCCCGGAAATATCCGCAAGGCCGTCCAGAAACCGGGCGCACAGCACCCTCTCGTGCTGCCGCAGAACGTCCACGCCCGTCTCCTCAATAAAGCGCAGGGCCGCCTCCCAGCCGTAGCAGCCGGGGAGATTGGCCGTACCGGACTCAAACCGGTCCGGCAGATAGGGGGGCAGGTACTCGCTGTCCGAGGCACTGCCGGTGCCGCCGGCGATCAGGGGCGTCAGCTTTTTGGCGAAATCGTCCCGCAGCAGCAGCGCACCCACGCCGCCGGGGCCCAGCAGCCCCTTGTGGCCCGGTACCGCCATGGCACTGAGGCCGAAAGCCTGAAAGTCCACAGGGAGGTGTCCCGCCGTCTGGGCGGCGTCCAGCGCAAAGGGCACGCCCTTTTCCGTGCAGATGCGGCCGATAGCCGCCGCGTCCTGCACCGCGCCGCAGACATTGGAGCCGTGGGCCATGATGACCAGTCTCGTATCCTCCCGGAACAGCCCCGGCAGGGCGTCCAGATCTGCAAAACCCTCGGCGTCACAGGGAACGCGGCTGACCGCCACTCCCGGCAGGCGCAGCAGCGGCCGCATGACCGCGTTGTGCTCCATGCTGCTGACGATGCAGTGGTCGCCGGGACGCAGAAGGCCGGAAATGATCATATTCAGCCCCGCCGTAGCACCCGGCGTCAGAATAACGTGGGTAGGCGGCTCCGGGAAATCGAACAGCCGGGCCAGCCGCTGCCGCAGTGTCAGCGTCACCAGCCCCGCCTCCTGGGCGGCGGTATACACAGAACGGTTCACGTTGGCTCCCACGCAGTCCAGATAGTATTTCATCCGGTCGCTGACCCCCGCCGGCTTGGGGAACGACGTGGCGGCGTTGTCAAGATAAATGGCCTCCATACAGGCACCTCCTCACAGCTCGTGACCCATCATACCACAGAAAGTGAAGTTTGTCACGGTCTTGACTTTTCCGGTACAGTGTCGTATAATGGCATCGCTATTCTTTAAAAGAAATAACGCAAAGGAGAGACACATCACATGAAAAAAGTAAGTTGGATCGTGGTCATCGCCGGCGCGGTGGTCGGTCTGGCCGCTGTGGTGCTGACCCATCTGGGCAACCCGGCCAACATGGGCTTCTGCATCGCCTGCTTCCTGCGGGACATCACCGGCGCGGTGGGTATGCACAGCGCAGCCAAGGTGCAGTACGTCCGGCCGGAGATCATCGGTCTGGTGTTGGGCGCGTTCGTCATGTCCGTGGCCACCAAGGAGTTCCGGGCCAAGGCCGGCTCCTCCCCCGCCACACGCTTCGTGCTGGGCGCCTTCGTCATGATCGGCGCACTGGCCTTCCTGGGCTGCCCCCTGCGGATGGTCCTGCGTATCGGCGGCGGCGACCTGAACGCCGTGGTGGGCCTGGTGGGCTTCACCCTGGGCATCTTCATCGGCATCCAGTTCCTCAAGCGCGGCTTCTCCCTGAAGCGGGCCTATCCCGTTGGGAAGGGCGAGGGCGGCGTGCTGCCCATCGTCATGACCGGCCTGCTGATCCTGGTCATCGCCGTGCCCAGCCTGTTCAAGTTCAGTGAGGAGGGCCCCGGCTCCAAGCACGCGCCCATGCTGGCTGCACTGCTGATCGCCGTGGTGGTGGGCGCTCTGGCCCAGCGCGCCCGCCTGTGCATGGTGGGCGGCATCCGCGACGCCATGCTGTTCAAGGATTTCAAGCTGCTGTACGGCTTCGTGTCCATCTTCGTGGTCGTCCTGGCGGGCAACCTCATCACCGGCAGCTTCAAGCTGGGTTTTGCGCTGCAGCCCATCGCCCACAGCAGCCAGCTGTGGAACCTGCTGGGCATGGTCCTGGTGGGCTGGGGCAGCGTGCTGCTGGGCGGCTGCCCGCTGCGTCAGCTGATCCTGGCCGGCGAGGGCAACGGTGACAGCGCCGTGACCGTGTTCGGCATGATCGTGGGCGCGGCCTTTGCCCACAACTTCGGTCTGGCCGGCAACGCCGACGCCATGAACGAGGCCAAGGAGATCGTGGTGGGCGGCATTTCCAACAACGGCAAAGCAGCCGTGTGCCTGGGTATCCTCATCATGCTGGGTGTGTCCCTGTGGAATATGCCCAAGGCGGTCAGCGCGCCTGTTGAGGCCGCCAAGTAAAGGAGGAACATCACAATGACTGTTGACGCAAGAGGTTATTCCTGCCCCATGCCCGTGGTGATGGTGCAGAAGGCCGTAAAGGCCGACGCCCCCGCCACCCTGGAGGTGCTGGTGGACAACCAGTGCTCTGTGGAGAATGTCACCCGCTTCGCCGAAAACAGCGGCTACAAGGTCGCCGTGGCGCCGGAGGGTCAGGACTTCCGTCTGTCCCTGTCCAAATGAGCCGCTATATCGCCACGTTCCACACCCATCTGTCCGCTCTGCTGACCTGCCAGCGCCTGACGGCGGCGGGGGTCCGGGCCCGGATGATGCCGGTGCCCCGCAAGCTCAGTGCCTCCTGCGGCACCTGCGTGGACTACGAGGCATCGGGGCCGATGCTGGAGCAGATGGACACCGATGTGGAGCGCGTGTTCGCCGTGGAGGGCGAGATATACACCCTGCTGCTGGAAAACGAATGAAAAGAAGTGGCCGCCTTCGCGGTCACTTCTTTTCATTCCCGGCCCTCGGGCCGTAGCGCCTATTTCTTGTTTTTACGGGCCAGACGGGCGATGTCGCCCACACCGTCCAGAATGACGTTGGGCTGATAGGCATACGTCTCCACCGTTTGACGGGTGGACACACCGGAGAGCACCAGCACCGTGGACATACCGCTTTCCAGACCGGAGATAACGTCGGTGTCCATGCGGTCGCCCACCATCACCGCGTCGGCGGAGTGGCAGTGCAGCAGCCGCAGGCCGGTCCGCATCATCAGGGGGTTGGGCTTGCCGCAGAAATAGGCCTGCTTGCCGGTGGCCATCTCGATGGGGGCCACCAGAGCGCGGCAGGCGGGCGCAATGCCGCTTTCGATGGGGCCGGACACGTCTGAGTTGGCGCCGATGAGCTTGGCACCGGCCATGACCAGGTTCACCGCCTTGGTCAGCGTATCCAGGGAATAGGTGCGGCCCTCGCCCACCACCACGTAGTCCGGGTTCACGTCGTTCATGGTGAGGCCCGCGTCGTACAGGGCGTTCAGCAGCCCCGCCTCACCGATGGCGAACACGGAGCAGCCGGGAGCCTGGTCCTTCAGGAAGGCCGCCGTGGCCAGGGCACTGGTATAGAAATGCTCCTCCGGCACATCCAGTCCCATCCGGGCCAGCTTCTGCTGCAGCTCACGGGGCGTGTAGCCGCTGTTGTTGGTCAGGAACAGATACTCCTTGTTCTCCTCATGCAGCCACTGGATGAAGTCCGCCACGCCGGGCAGGATCCGGTTCCCGTGGTAGATGACGCCGTCCATGTCGCAGATAAAGCCTGTTTTCTGGTTAAAGTCGATAAAGTCTTTCGGCATAATGGCCCCTCCCGTCTGTTGCTGCTCCCAGTATACCACAGCGCGGCGGCGCTTTCCATAAGGAGAACGTAAAATTTTACCGCTCTCCGGCATAAAAAGGCCCGCCTTGCAGCGGGCCTTTTCGATGTACTTACTTGCTCAGGTACTCGTCGATGGACTTTGCGCCCAGCTTGCCGGCACCCATGGCCAGAATGACGGTGGCCGCGCCGGTCACAGCGTCGCCGCCGGCATACACCGCCTGGCGGGAGGTCAGGCCCTCCTCGTTGACGATGATGCCGCCCTTCTTGTTGACCTCAAGTCCCTTGGTGGTGGACTTAATCAGCGGGTTGGGGCTGGTGCCCAGGGACATGATGACCGCGTCCACGCTCAGGTCGAACTCGCTGCCCTTCTTCTCCACGGGACGGCGGCGGCCGGAGGCATCCGGCTCACCCAGCTCCATCTCGATGCAGGTCATGGACTTGACGCAGTCCTGCTCGTCGCCGTTGATCTGGACGGGATTGTTCAGCGTCTTGAAGATGACGCCCTCCTCGATGGCGTGCTCCACCTCCTCGTGACGGGCGGGCAGCTCCTCCATGCCGCGGCGGTACACCACGTACACCTCAGCGCCCAGGCGCTTGGAGCAGCGGGCGGCGTCCATAGCCACGTTGCCGCCGCCGACCACGGCCACGGTCTTGCCCTTCAGGTCCATGATGGGGGTGTCGCTGTCCTCGCGGTAGGCCTTCATCAGGTTGATACGGGTCAGGAACTCGTTGGCGGAATAGACGCCCTTCAGGTTCTCGCCGGGGATGTTCATGAACATGGGCAGGCCCGCGCCGGAACCGATGAACACGGCCTCAAAGCCGTACTCCTCCATCAGCTCGTCGATGGTGATGGTGCGGCCCACCACGGTGTTGGTCTCCACCTTGACGCCCATGGCCTTCAACCCGTCCACTTCCTTCTGGACGATGGCCTTGGGCAGACGGAACTCGGGAATGCCGTACACCAGCACGCCGCCGGCCAGGTGCAGCGCCTCGAACACCGTGACCTCATAGCCCTTCTTGGCCAGGTCGCCGGCGCAGGTCAGACCCGCGGGGCCGGAGCCGATTACAGCCACCTTATGGCCGTTGGGGGCGGGGACCGCCGCGGCCTCGGTGCTGTGGGCGTTGTGCCAGTCAGCCACAAAGCGCTCCAGCCGGCCGATGCCCACGGGGTCGCCCTTCTTGCCGCGGACGCAGTGCATCTCGCACTGGCTCTCCTGGGGACACACGCGGCCGCACACAGCGGGCAGGGAGCTGGTCTGATGGATGACCTGATAGGCGCCCTCGTAGTCCTTCTCCACGATCTTCTGAATAAACTCAGGAATGCGCACGTTCACGGGACAGCCGTCCACGCAGGGGTGGTTCTTGCAGTTCAGGCAGCGGGCCGCCTCGTCCAGCGCCTGCTCCTCGGTGTAGCCCAGGGCCACCTCCAGGAAGTTTTTGTTGCGGACATTGGGGTCCTGGGAGGGCATTTCGTTCTTGTCCAAACGCATATTGATCTTAGCAGCCATCTTACTTTACCTCCTGCTTGAACAGATTGCAGACTTCCTCGTGCTTATGCACCTCGAAGTCGTGGTACATCTGGTTGCGCTTCACCGCCAGATCCCAGTCCACCTTCTGGCCGTCGAAGTCAGGGCCGTCCACGCAGGCGAACTTCGTCTCGCCGCCCACAGTCAGGCGGCAGCCGCCGCACATACCGGTGCCGTCGATCATGATGGGGCTCATGGAGACGGTGGTGGGCATATTGTAGGGCGCGGTGGTCTTACAGACGAACTTCATCATCACCATGGGGCCGATGGCGAAGATCTCGTCGTACACATTGCCCTCGTCCAGCAGCTCCTTCAGCGCCTCGGTGACCAGACCCTTGCGGCCGTAGGAGCCGTCGTCGGTGCAGACCTTCAGCACGGAGGAGACCGCCTTGAACTTATCCTCCAGAATGACCACGTCCTTGCTCTTGAAGCCGACCACCGCGTGGACCTCGGCGCCGCAGTCGTGAAATTTCTTCAGCACAGGATACGCGATGGCGCAGCCCACGCCGCCGCCGACCACGCAGACCTTCTTCTTGCCCTCGGTCTCAGTGGGCTTGCCCAGGGGACCCACGAAATCATGCAGGCACTCGCCCTGCTGCTTGTGGCTCAGCTTCTCGGTGGTGGCGCCCACGGTCTGGACGATGATGGTCACGGTGCCCTTCTCGCGGTCATAATCATGGATAGTGATGGGGATACGCTCGCCGTTCTCATCCACGCGCAGGATGATGAACTGGCCCGGCTCTGCCTTTTTGGCCACCATGGGTGCCTCGATCTCATAGAGGATCACAGTGGGCTTGAGCGCTTCTTTCTTGACGATACGGTACATACATCACGGCTCCTTCACTTTGTATTTTGCGGCGGAACAGCCGCCGTCGGTTTCCGTTCTTTCTATTGTATCATTCCACAGAGAAACCGTCAATTATCAGATATTCTAAATCCCGGAAACAAATGGAAAAACCGCCGCCATACACGGGTATGGCGGCGGTTTTTATGGCTTGTCAGCTGGTCAGCGGATACGAACAATCAGTTTGATCGTTGCATCGCCGACCTTACCGGTTATGGTGGTGTAACGTCCACTGTTGCTACCGGTCACCTTCAGCGTATCACCATTCACAGTGGCTACGCCGTTGCCACTCTCAGCAGACCAGGTAGTAGCTGCGGTAGTACCGTCCACCGCAAGCGTCCATTCCTCGCCCTGGACACTGGATATCTCGAAGTTGCCATCAGAATTGGGGCTCTCTACCGTGGAGACCCACTCACCCATGGTAAGCTTCAGCTTCAGCTTGCTGACATCCACGCTGCCGGTGCTGGGCTTGGTGCTGTTATTGGGCTTGGTGGTCGTGCTGTTGTTGTCGGGCGTATCGGTGCCGTTATCCGGCGCGTCGCTCTCATCCTTGACGGTGACGGTGCAGGTGACGGACTCGCCGTTCACCTCGGCGGTAATGACCGCGTTGCCCTTGGTCAGCGCCGTCACCTCACCGGCGGAGTTGACACTGGCCACGGTGGGCGCGCTGCTGCTCCACTCTACGGTGTCCTCCGTGCCGTTGACCTTCAGCTCGTCCTTCTCGCCCACGTTCAGCACCAGAACAGTGCGGTTCAGGGAGATCGTGGGCGTCGTGACGGGCGTGTCGTCAGGCTTGTCGATGGTGTCGTCGGGCTTGTCCACATCGGTAATGGGGGGCTTCTCGCCAGTGATGGCCTCCTTGATCTGGTCGCCGAAGATCAGCCACACCACCAGTGCCGCCAGCAGGATCAGAACAATGACGGCCACGGGACCCAGGATGCTGGGCGCCTTGCGGCGGCGGCTCTCGGCGGCGCGGCGGCCCTTGTGCTTACGCACCTTGCCGCTGTAATAGGCCTCGTCCTCCTCGCAGAAGGGGCAGGTCTTATAGCTATCGGAGAACATCTCTCCGCACTTGGGGCATTTGATCAGACTCATTATAGAAAACCTCCATACCGGGCATTGGATTTACATAATACATATCATACTCATTTTTGTGCCGCCCGTCAACTGCATTTCGAGGAAATTCATCCTTTTTTTACAACACTTCACGCCGGCACTTGCTTTTCCCGGCCGCGCTTCTTATAATAGAGCCAGAGAAATGCGGGGAGGCACGACTATGAACACCATTTTCATCGGTATCGCCGGCGGCACCGGCAGCGGCAAGACCACGCTCACCGAGCACCTGGCTGCACGCTTCGGCAGCGACATCAGTGTGGTACACCACGACAACTACTACAAGCGGCAGGACAGGCCCTTCGCCGAGCGCTGCCTGCAAAACTACGACCATCCCGACGCCTTCGACACCGACCTGATGATCGAGGACCTGAAGGCGCTGAAGCGGGGTGAGACCATCCACTGCCCCGTGTACGACTACGCCATCCACAACCGTACCGACGAGACGGTGGAGATCAAGCCCACCAAGGTGGTCATTGTGGAGGGTATCCTGATCTTCCAGAACAAGGCGCTGCGTGACCTGTTGGACATCAAGATCTTTGTGGAGACAGACGCCGACGTGCGTATCCTGCGCCGCGCCCTGCGGGACGTGGAGGAACGCGGACGGTCGCTGGAGTCCGTGGTAAATCAGTACCTGACCACCGTGAAGCCCATGCACGAGCAGTTCGTAGAGCCCACGCGGAAGTTTGCGGACATCATCGTGCTGGAGGGCGGACACAACCTGGTGGCGCTGGATATGATCATGCAGCGCATCGCCGGACATATCAAGGAGAATTGACATGGCAAAGGTCCTACGGCATATATTGGCTGTCCTCTGCCTGCTGGCGGCGGTGTTCTTCCTGCTGCCGCTGGGCATAGGTATCCTGCACTTCGGCATGGTCTGGCCGGCAGCGCTGCTATTGCTGTGCGCCGCGTGGCTCACATGGCCGGACTTCTTCCGCCGCTTGCTGCGGCCAAAATGGCTTCGCGCGCTGGCGGGCTGCGTGATCGCCGTGTGTATGACGGCCATTCTGGCAACGCTGGGTAAAATGGCCATGGCCGCCGCGGACCGGCCCGCTGACGGACAGGACTGCACCGTGGTGGTGCTGGGCTGCCAGGTGTTCCCGGACGGCCACCCCAGCCTGATGCTGCGGGGCCGCATCAACGCGGCCTATGACTATCTGACCGCGCACCCGGACGCCCTGTGCGTCGCCTCCGGCGGGCAGAACGGCAGCGAGCCCATCAGCGAGGCCCAATGTATCCGCGACACGCTGGTAAGCATGGGCATCGCGCCAGAGCGTATCCTGCTGGAAGACCAGTCCGCCTCCACCGAAGAAAACCTGGCCTTCTCCGCCGCGCTGCTGCGGGAGAAGGGCCTGTCCACGGATGTGGCCATCGCCTCGGACAACTTCCACCAGCTGCGTGCCGCCATCTGGGCGCAGCGCAGCGGCCTGACACCGTATTCCGACGGCTGCGCCAGCCCCTGGTTCCTGACAGCCGGCTACTGGGCGCGGGAGACAGCGGCACTGCTGTACATGGTGGTCACCGGCAGCTGACTGGACGTTTCCCGGGATTCCGCAAGTTAGTGCATGCTAACTAAAAACCTTGAATTTCCACGGAAAATGGGGTTGATTTTTTCATTTTTCATGGTACAATGTGTTTACAATCTTAATGGAGGTACTTACTATGGCTTATCAGATCGGTTCTGCTTGCGTGAGCTGCGGCGCTTGCGCTGATGCTTGCCCCGTGGGCGCTATCTCTCAGGGTGATGATCGTTACGTCATCGATGCCGGCGCTTGCCTGGACTGCGGTTCCTGCGCTGACACCTGTCCCAACGGCGCTATCAGCCCCGCTGAGTAATTGAACCAAGCACAACGATGAGGAAAAGTGACCGGCGGTGCCGGTCACTTTTTTGTTGTATCCCCCCGGGTTTTGTATTACAATGGTGTCATCATGGTATCAACATGGTATCAACGCAGTGTCACCATGATATCATCCGCCGATAAGGGCAGACACACCTTTGTCAACGGATAGTACAGCTATGTGCAGAGGAGGAAGCGGCATGGAGCACTGGGATGAGCTGTGGCCGGGCGGTTTTCGCTTCCGCTTTGACGACAACGTGTTCAAGCCCTCCACCGACACGTTCCTGCTGGGGGACTTTGCCGAAGCACGACGTGGTGAGCGCGTCTGTGACCTGGGCGCCGGGATCGGCCTGCTGGGCCTCCTGCTGCTGGCGCGGCAGCAGGAGCTGCACATCACCAACATTGATATCGACAGTGCTGCCTGTGCGCTGGCGGAAGAAAACGCCGCCGTCAATGGTCTGGAGGACCGCGTTGCCGTGCTGCGGGCCGACCTGCGGGATCGGACAGCTCTGCCAAAAGCCGGGAGTTTCGACCTGTGCGTGGCCAATCCGCCCTATTTCCCGCCCCACACAGGACGGGTGGCGGAGGGAAGCCGGGGCACGGCCCGGTCCGAAACCGCCTGCGCCTTTGACCAGTTGTGTGCTGCGGCAGCGTATCTGCTCCGCAGCGGTGGACGGTTCTGCCTGATCCACCGGGCGGAACGGACGGCGGAGCTGATGGACGTCCTGCGCCGCCACCGGCTGGAGCCGAAGGTGCTGCGCTTCGTGCAGAAGGACGCACAGACGCCGCCGCGGCTGGTGCTGCTGTCCTGCCGCCGTCACGGCGGGGCCGGACTGGCGGTGCACACGCCGCTGCTGCTGCAAGCAGACGGCGGCGGAAGCGACGAGCTGCGCCGCATCTATTTCAAGGACAGGGGGTAATTCCCAATGGCAGGTATCCTGTATCTGGTGGCCACGCCCATCGGCAATCTGGGCGACTTTTCGCCCCGCGCCGCAGAAACGCTGGCCCAGGCAGACTTCATCGCGGCGGAGGACACCCGCCGCTCCGTCGTGCTGCTCAACAAGCTCGGCATCCGCGGCAACCAGCTCTCCGCCAACCACAAGTTCAACGAATACTGCAAGGCCAAGTGGTTCATCGAGCAGCTCCGGCAGGGCAAGAGCATCGCCGTCATCACCGACGCGGGCACGCCCTGCATCTCCGACCCCGGCAACGAGCTGATCCGTGCCGCCATCGACGCGGGCATCCGCGTGGTCGGCGTGCCCGGCTGCTGCGCCGCGGTCACGGCGCTGTCCATCTCGGGCTTCGACCTTTCGACCTTCTTTTTCTTCGGCTTCTTCCCGCGGGAGGCCGCCGACCGCCGCCGTGCGCTCGCCATGATGCGCCGCGGCGACACGCGCACCTACTGCTTTTACGAAAGCCCCAAGCGCATCATGGACGCGGTGGAGTTCTTTATCTCGGAGCACGCCGGCGTGCGGCTGTGCCTGTGCAACGACATGACGAAGCTCCACGAGATGACCTTCCGCGGCACGCCCGCCGAGGTGCGCGATCAACTGCTCGCCAAGGGCAGCTACGATAAGGGCGAATACGTCCTGCTCTGCGAGGTGGAGGAGGATTATCTCATCACCGAGGTCGAGCACGTCTCCTCGCCCGAGGCGCTGCTGGTGGACTGCATGGTGCGCTGCGACTGCACCGCCAAGGACGCCATCAAGTTGCTCCTCAAGGACGACAACAACACCTACAGCAAAAACGAGCTCTACGCCGCGCATCTTGCCCTGAAAGAGAGGTTCGGCGCATGAGCATCGTGTTGGACGACCTCACCGCGCGGCTCGACACGCTCACCAAGGCCGTGCTTTCTCAGCCGCTCGCGCGCATCGGCTGCTCCAGGGTGACCATCCGCCCGCTGTCGCTGCGCGGCAAGGCGTTTTTTCAGCTCGAATACCAGCATGGGCAGAAGGTCACGCACCGCAACGTGACGAAGGGCGAGCTGCCCGGGCTGTTCGCGCAGGAGCTGGACGGTCTTTATCTTCAGGCCGTGCTCTGCACCGAGACGGAGACGCGCCAGTACATCCGCAAAACGAACGGCAGCTACAAATGCACCGCGAAAGGCGAGGCGCAGCGCACCGCCGCGCCGAAGGCGCATGACCGCCGAAAGGAATACATCCTTGCCGAGGGCGAGAACATTCCCGCGCTCGTCGACCTCGGCGTGTTTACGCCGGACCTCCGCATCGTCAAGGCGAAGTATGATAAGTACAAGCAGATCAACCGCTTTATCGAGCTGGTGGACGACGCCTTCCGCGCCTCGGAGCAGCAGGAGATCACCATTCTCGACTTCGGCTGCGGCAAATCGTACCTCACGTTCATTCTCTACTATTACTTCACCGTCAAGCGCGGCGTGAAGGCGACCATCCTCGGCTACGACCTCAAGGAGGATGTGGTGGAGCATTGCAACGCCATCGCGCAAAAGTACGGCTACGACGGCCTGCGCTTCGTCGTGAGCGACGTCACACGCGACACGCTCGCGGACACCCATGTGGATATGGTCGTCACGCTCCACGCCTGCGACACCGCCACGGACTACGCCCTCTGGTACGCCGTCGAAAAGGGCGTGAAGCACATTTTCTCCGTTCCCTGCTGTCAGCACGAGATCAACGCCACCATCCACAAGGGCGGCGATTTCGACGTGCTGCTGCGCCACGGTCTTTTGCAGGAGCGCTTTTCCGCGCTGCTGACCGATTCCATCCGCGCCGCCGTGCTCGAGGACATGGGCTACACGGTGGACGTGATCGAATTCATCGACTTCGCCCACTCGCCGAAAAACCTCATGCTCCGCTGCGTCAAGGACCGCCGCGTGGGCGAGAGGAACCTTTCCGCCGCGCGGGAGCTCGCGGAAAAATACGGCTTCCGCCAGGCGCTTCTGGAGCTTGCAGAGAAAAAATGTCACAGCGCGCAAAACACCGCCTTTTAAGCGGTGTTTTCTCTTCTTGACAGGGAAATCCTTTCGCAGTAAGATAATGCCCGCCGTTCCACAAAACGGCGGCAGGAGTGATATTCATGGACTACTATCTTTTGACGGATATGACCGCGCAGATCGGCTATGAGCTGGCCGCCGCCGGAGCGGAGACCTTCCGCATCGAGGAGACGATGCGCCGCGTGCTCGCGGCCTACGGCATCGAATGCGAGGCCTTTGCGATCCCCAACTGCGTCATGGTCAGCCTTGAGGCGGACAACGGCAAGCCGCTGATGGTGATGAAGCGCGTCGGCTTCCACGGCAATGATCTTGACGCGGTCGAGCGGCTCAACGCGCTCTCGCGCCGCATCTGCGCCGAAACGCCCGACCCCGCCGTTGCCGCGCAATGGCTGGAGGAGACAAGAAACGATCGCCGCAGCTATTCCGTTCCCGTTTATTACCTTGGCAATCTTCTTGCCGCGTCCGGCTTCTGCCCCGTCTTTGGCGGAACCCTGCGCGACAGCCTGTGGGCGGGCCTGATGGGGCTTATCATCGGCTTTGTCACGCGCCGGATGGATAAGCTCGAGACCAACCCCTTTTTCAGCACCATCGCCGCCGCCTTCGCCATGGCGGTGCCCGCCTACCTCGCCGCCGCCTTCGGGCTGGTCGACTATGCGGACGCGGTCATCATCGGCTCGCTGATGATCCTGGTCCCCGGTCTGCTCATCACCAACTCCATGCGCGACATTATCTACGGCGACACAAACTCCGGCGTCAATCGCATCGTGCAGGTGCTCCTCTCGGCGCTCGCCATCGCCATGGGCACTGCGGCCGCGTGGCACATCACCTCCTCCCTCTACGGCCAGACCGCCGCCAGCACGCTTTCCTATCCCTTCTGGCTTCAGGCCATCGCCATCGCGGTCGCCTGCACCGGCTTTGTTATCCTCTTCAACGTCCACGGCTGGGGGCGCTGCCTGTGCGCGCTCGGCGGCGTCGTGACGTGGATGGCGTATCTGCTGTGCGGCGAGCTCGGTCTCGGTCCCTACGGCGCGAACTTCATCGCCGCCGCAGTCGCCGCCGTCTATGCCGAGGGCATGGCCCGCGCCCGCAAGTATCCGGTCACCTCGTATCAGGTCATCTCCGCCGTACCGCTGCTGCCCGGCGCCGGTATTTACTACACCATGTCCCTCGGGCTGAACGGCAGCACCCAGCTCGCCCTCCAGCGGGGCTTCGCCACCGCAGGCATCGCCGGCAGCATCGCCGCCGCGATCCTGCTCGTCTCATCCGTCGTCCGCCTCTTCACTGCGCAGCGGAAAAAATAAGGCAAAGGATAAGGGAAGATACGCGCCGCGTATCTTCCCTTATCCTTTCTCTGCGCGACGGAATGAAAAACGGGGCCGGGCATTGCACCCGACCCTGCCGGTATGGCGGAGCGTGACCCGCACGCGGGCCGCTCAATCCAGAAAATACATATTTATCTGCGCGCAGGCGACGAGCGCTCCGGTGTCATCGGTGATATTGACTTCAAAAAAGCCAACGTGTCCGCCGACCTTGATCTCGCGCCCGACCGCCGTCAGCGTCTTGCTGTGCGTGGTGGGCCGCAGGTAATTCATCGAGCCGTTGAGCGTGACATTGCGCCGCCCATACTTGATGCGCGCAAAGGCTCCGGCGGCGGTGTCCGCCATCGTGTAGAGAAAGCCTCCGTGGACGCTGCCCCAAACGTTGCGGCTGTTTTCGGTGATCTCGGCCTTCAGCACGCTCCTTTCCTCATCAACGGAAACGATGCGGATCCCGTTGTGCCGGATAAATCCATTGGATTCGTGCTTGATTTTTTCTGCATAATTCTCTATCATAGCTATCGTGCTCCTCTGCTCCTTGGCTGTGCTTCTGCCAAAGATCATAGCAGAAGTGCGCGCGGCCTGCAAGGCAAATTCAAAAGAAATCACTACCGGCAAAGAGAGGTCAGATCACCATGCGCTCCATTCCCGCTCAAATCAAAAGCTACGCGCCGGGCTTCGCGCTCGCGCTCATCATCGCTCTGCTCGCCAAGGGCATCGAGGCGCTGCTGCCGTTCGACGTCATCGGCGCGTCCGTCATCGCCATGTTCATCGGTATGCTCATCAACGGCTACCGCAAGCCCGGCAAGACCACCGCGCCCGGCGTGAAGTTCACGGCGAAGAAGATCCTGAAATTTGCCATCATTCTCCTCGGCGCGAGCCTGAACGTCACGACCATCCTGAACGTCGGCAGAATGTCGCTGACCGTCATGCTCTTTACGCTCCTTACCTGCTTCGGCGGCGGCTACTTCATCGGCCGCGCGCTGGGGCTGGACTGGAAGCTCTCGAACCTCATCTCCGCGGGCACCGGCATCTGCGGCGGCAGCGCCATCGCGGCGGTCGCGCCCGTCATCGACGCCAAGGACAGCGACATCGCCTACGCCCTCTCCGCCACCTTCCTCTTTGATATGGCGATGATCGTGCTCTTCCCCATCATGGGCCGCGCGATGGGCCTTTCCGACATGGCCTACGGCCTGTGGGCGGGCACGGCAGTCAACGATACCTCCAGCGTCGTCGCCGCAGGCTATGCCTTCAGCGAGGGCGCGGGCGACTTCGCCACCATGGTCAAACTCACGCGCACGCTCGCCATCATCCCGACGGTGCTGGTCTTCGCCGCCATCAGCGTGCACCTCAAGAAAAAGGCCGCCGCGCAAAGCGGCGACCATGGCGTCAAGGTCAATATGAAGTCAGTGTTCCCGTGGTTCATCCTCGGTTTCCTTGCAATGTCCATTCTGTGCAGCGTCGGCGTCATTCCCGCGGGCCTCGCTACGACGCTCAAGAGTATCAGCAAGTTCCTGATGGTCGCGGCGCTCGCCGCCATCGGCCTCAATACGAACTTCGCGGCGCTGTGCAAGTCTGGCGCAAAGCCGATGCTTCACGGCTTCATCATTTCGCTGCTGGTCGTTCTTGTGGCGATTGCGGTCGAATATGTGCTCGGCATCGCGCCGAGCGGCACGCTCATTTAATCGTCCGCCGAAAGGATGAGATCGCAGCGGTTCCGCACATCGAGCACGTCGAAATAGCGCTGCTCGAAAGGGATCCAGCGGTCGAAAAACTGCTTTGCATGCGCGGGCGCATTCCGTTTGAGGATGCGCTCGCGCTGTTTTTCTGCCGAAATCGGCAGAAAAACGGATAGATCGTAGTACGGCGCAAGGTCGGGGTGCATGGAGTACGCGCCCTCGACAATGTTGAGTGTTCCCGCCTTAATCCGCTGCGGCGGGGCGATGGTAAACGTCGCGCAGTCGAAGCGGCGGTAGTCGATGGGTCTTCCCTCGCGCAGAGGGATCAGCACCTCT
>OGOV01001380.1_pt1 | contig 21767 bp, 24 predicted proteins | sample 1552711 | NCBI WGS metagenome assembly OGOV01 (sample SAMEA2580216, study PRJEB22360) | human gut metagenome | biome: human gut; feature: human-associated habitat; material: faeces | place: Denmark | collected 2008/2010 | reverse complement strand
CGCCGCTGCGGAGATTATGGCTCCGATTATCGTTTCCATAGCTACACCTCGCAATCATCTTCGGACATAAGGGATTGGTACTCTGTTTCGGTTATTTCACGCCATATACTCTCATCCGCATTACTTGCCGGATACACATCTTTTGCATAAATTTCACCGTCCGTGAGGTATTTCCCCTCGCTTGCCGTAAGTTTTTTCCTTATAGTCACGTTGTCTTTCATATGTTATCCCCCTTATGATAATGCTATTGTCCAATTAGCTTTTGTTGCGATTAATGTTGTCCACTCTTCGGACGTCGAACCGTCAGCCACACCGCTCGAAGTCTCAAAAGCATTATTTACTGCTGTTTTTGAAAGCTGAACCTTTAAAGCATTCGTTGTATCTGATAAGGCGTTTATAACGGATATAATAGATGCTTTAGAGAGTTTTGTTGAATAATGTAAATCCATTCCGTTTGCTTTTATCGTACCGGTCATTGTTAGGTTGGTTAAATCTGTACAATTGTAAAACATATGAATAAAGCTTGTACCATTCGATGTATCAAGTTGTGGTATTGTTGTCAGGGCAGAACAGGAGTTAAACATATAGCCAAAGTTTGCACCTTTTGATGTGTCAAGTTGTGGTATTGTTGTTAATTTTAAACAACTGCGAAACATATAATTAAAATCTGTACCATTCGATGTGTCAAGTTGTGGTATGTTTGTTAAATCTGTACAATTTACAAACATACTACTGAAGTTTGTACCACCTGATGTATCAAGCTGTGGTATCGTTGTTAATTTTGAACAGCCACTGAACATATAGTTAAAGTTTGTACCACTTGATGTGTCAAGCTGTGGTATCGTTGTCAAGGCAAAACAATAGCCAAACATACTACCGAAGTTTGTACCCTTTGATGTATTAAGCTGTGGTATTGTTGTTAAATTTGAACAGGAGTTAAACATATTGGCAAAATTTACGCCCTTCGATGTGTCAATCAATGGTATAGTTGTCAAGGCAGAACAGGCACTGAACATACCGCTAAAGTCTGTACCACTTGATGTATCGCTGTATTTAAGTTTTGCGACTAAATCATTGCGGTTATTATGATAACTAAAATAACGCCAATCTGTCCATTCAGGGTTAATTACACTTGTTCCGCCTGATTCAATGTCATTAACCTTATTAATTAATTCCGTTGTGGTTTCGGTTCCCTCTGCTGACACACCTTTACTCACAAGGTTAGTTGCAAGTCTGTTATTCAATTCTTGTATTCTTGTTGTTACACTCATAATCAGTCCTCCCCGAGTAATGCCATTGCCTCTGTGTTATACTTTTCGATCGCTGCTTTAATTGTATCATCGACATACTTTTTCGTTGCTGGTTGATAATCGCCTGTCGGGGTAAACGCTGCCGTGTTGGTCTTTGTGAGGACATCGTTCGAATCCGCTTTATTTGCAAGGCTGTGTACTTTATTACCCGATGTACAGGTTACGTCCACAGAGGTCGAGAATCCAGTTATCGGGCTTATCGTGTATGCCCACTTGTTCGCGCCGAGCTGTCCGATTTTTATATCACCTCTGAACGTTCCGTTATACGCCGCAACCGAAGCACTGTTTTCAAGTAAAAGGTTTGCGCTCGAATTTATTATATCGTTTGTACTGTCGTATGTGAGATTGTCCAATACATCACCGCCGCCGCTTGATTTCACCTCATTTATCGCCGCAACAATCGAGGATTTATCGGTTGTTGTGAGGTCGGATAACGCGCCAATATCGGCACTGTTTGCCTTTTCGGATAGCTTGTGAGTGGCGGATTTGCCATTTCTTCCGAGTGTCAATATTATATCGTCCGGTTTAATATTTATACTGTCGGTAGCGCCCGATACGCCATCACCGTCTATAAGATATAGTTGGTTTTTCGCAAGCCTCGTTCGCCACGGTTCGACATCTTTACTGCTAATTGATATTCCTCCCCCGTCTATTTTGACGTTTTCGGCACTGTCACCTTCTGTTACCTTTATAATTTTACCTTTCGCAAGCACAACATCGCCCGATTTTAAAAATACATCCGACGTGTTGGCTTTTTTGGAAAGATAGTGAGTTACAGGGGAACCTGTATCATCGTCCATCCGTGTAGTAAAAACGTCTCCAACATTAACGCCCACGTCTCCGCCACAATGAATACCGTGTTCAGCGTCTATCGCCACAGCTTGTATGTGAGTGGCTTTGATTTCTCCATCAAACGAAAGACGGTCAGAACCTTCCATTTGTGAATACTCCAAATTATCCGCCACGCCACTATCAATCAACGACTTACCGCTTACCTTATCTACCTTTGTGTCAAGTTTGGTGTCTGTCGAATCAAGTTTTGCCTTGACCGTTTCCGTATCGGAATAATCAATCATATCCGCCGTATGCCTGTCAGCCGTGCCGTCAATATGCTTATTCACCGCTCCGAAAATTTTTACAAAGTTGTTTTCAACCTTTTTCCACCAAGTTCTCAGCCGTTCCTTTCCGCTCGTTGCCCTTTCGGGCGTGTATTTGTCTGCCATTTTTAAAACCTCCTGTTTTGATTTTTAATTATTTCGAATATCTTAATTTAATCATACTTTAAATTAATTCCGTTTGCATCGGATGTTCGCACCACTTCTTCTATCAAACCGTTTCTTATCTTGAATTTAAAACCGTTCACAACAACGTTGCCCGTCGGGGCATATTTATAGGCTAAACGTATTTTGGTATCCGCAAAATCCCAATCGCCCCAACATTTTGTAGTGGCGTATTCGCTCCCCTCGACAACCTCAAACGCTCGCCAAGTTGGAATATTGGTTGATGATTCGGCTTTGTTTTCATCATATGACGTATTATTTACGGCAAAGGCGGTTTTCCTCTTTCCGCTCTCTGTAAACGAGTGTAAATTCAACGCCGGTATGCCGTCTATGTATAGCATAAAATTTGTTTCATCTTTATCCTCGTTCGTAAAAACTCTCAATCCGTGTCTTACCCATTTGCCGCCCGAATATTTACTTCCGAGAATCGAGTCACCGTCTATTTCGTATCCGCATTCACCCTCGACCGCTTGTGTTGTATCTAACGAACCTTTCAAAGTCAAGCCGCCGTAGCTGTTGAGCGATACCGTTTTATCTTCCTGTGCATTATATAGATTAAACACATAAACGCCCCCGTCCAATCCCATTTTAAGGCGGATGTTTCCGCCATTGTCTTTCATCGTCATAAGATTCCCCGAAAGTGTGGTTTTTCCGTCATTCGACCGAATCAAAACATTCGATGTGTTAAGCGTTCCCGTTGTCAGCTTGTCAGCGGTAAAACCGCTCCAATCACCGAACGCCGACCACACCCAATCACCGTTGGAATTCTTTCCGTTCGCCATTGCTATAACTCCGCCGACCAACGCCAACGCTTGATTCGGGTTATTCGGGTTCACCCAAATATCACCGTAATCGTGAATTACCGTTTTGCGCTGTTCTTTCTCATTGCCGCTTATCGCCTTGTTCACAAGCGTGCTGTAGCCGCCTTTGAGATTTTCAAGCCACGACGGTTTGACCTCGCCGCGCTCGTTCACGGTACTTTGATATTTCAGGGACGTACTCGCCATTCCTTTAAATGTTTCCGCTATTGACTTCGGCGGACTTCCTACCGTGACCTCGTTTTTGTTCGGCTCAAACGGATAGATTTTGACCTCTGTCGCACGTTGCTTTGACGTTATGTTATATTGTCGGTCGATGACCGTCACAATATCGCCCAACCGTATCTCTTTGTCCTTGCGCTGTGCATAGCTGACCGTGACCGAATATTTCGGAATGTCCACCCTGTCGGGATTGTCCGCGCTGAAAAGCCACTGTGCCGCCGTCTTTAATTCGGTCGGGTTATCAATTTCCGAAAATTCTTCGTATCCCTCGCGTTCCCACGTTGTAATATTCTCGCTCTCGATATAATTCTTTGAGTTGTTCACCTTGCCTATCGGCATATCCTCTTTTCCGTAGGGATAAAGCCGCGTTATAAGCTCTGACGTGTCGCGCTTGACTTTCATTTCTTTTGCGTTGTACGCCGTATCGAGTCGTGCGCCCCTGTCGATACCTATCTGTTTCACAAGCGCAATATTATAGTTGTCAATGTATAATTCGCAATGATGCCGATACTTTTCAAGGGTATCCGTCAGATTCTTCATTGCGCCGAGCGGCGTAACCTTTGACACCTCAAAGAAGTCCGTCAAATCCGTCACCCACTCCATACCGAGAGCAGCAACCTCGCCGACCGTCATAACCCTAACGGGCGTGCCCTCAAAGATTTTACACATTATCGTATACGGCGATTTCCCTATCATATCGGCTATACGCACAATGTGCTTGTATGCCGCGTCTTGATATATCGCCGTTGCCGTGATTTTATCATCGTCTATCGTCTTTATCCTATATCTCTGACCTTGTATATCACAAATATTCTCGGGCGATAAAAGCGGCATCTTTTCATCTGACGGGTGCAATGTGAATGTCAGTTCACAATCACCGCTAATATTCCGAGAAACACACACATCGCGCGCGTTTTGTATCGCGCCCAAACCGCCGCTTTTAAACGTTTTTTCATTATGCGGATATATTCTTATGTAATCACGCATTATCATCACCCCCTAAATTGTCCGCTCCGTAAAAGTACGGTGCGGCATATATAAACTCAATGCTTCCCGTTATCGAGGTATTGACCCATATCGCATTTTCGCCCGGCTGTAATTCAGGAAATTCCGAATATGTATCGGTTGTGTCAACAAGATATGACGTTATGTCCGCCCCCTCACACGTCACCGCACATTCTTCACAATCCACAATTGCAAACTTTCCGCCGTTTAAAAGATTGTTTGACGGAAATTTAAGCGTAAACCCTGTGCCGTTTACCTTTATTGTGATTGTGTGCGCTCCGCTGTCCGTCTGACCCGTGATGTATATCTTGGGTCGCGCGGCAACATCACCCGTATTCGTATGCGTGAACGAAAAATATCCCGTACTCGCCATCTCGTACACATTATCATCACCGAAATCAAGCGGCACATCACTGTCTATCGGAATATCGCTGTCAATCTCTATGCCCGATGTATCGAATAAAAGATTGTTAAACGGTCGGCATCTGAACTGTACCGTAAATTTTCCTGCGCGATATAATTCAATTGAAACATTTGATAAATCTATCGGTTTTGCCCGCCACCGCACAAGCGGCATATCGTCAAATATCAAATCGCCCCACGAACCGCAAAGCCATTTGACCGCCCTTGTTATAACCATATTTGTATCAACCAAATCGGGCGTTATCGCCATAAATTCAATCTCAACAATCTTATCATCATAAAAAAGCCGTCCGCCGCTCTCGCTATAGTCGAGATTACCGTCACGATATAAAATCGTTTCTTCCGTTGTCCGCACGGGCGGCGCGGCAGGGCGCGTCTTTGTTTTTGCGATAAGACCGACCTCGCCGCTGTGTACCCCTCTGTATCTTATTCCGTATTTCAAACTATCTCCTCCTTCCGAACAACATCATCGACAGACTTCCCAATCCAACACCCAAAGCCGCCGCTTGCAGGTCGGCTCTGTCACGAATGTTGTTCGCAATGTTCTGCGTTGAATTGTCGTAGTTATTTATGACCGTCGGACGTTCGTCCAGTTTTTCAAACAGCCGTGCGGCAAAGCTGCTGAAACTCTCGCCGAAATCGCTCATATTGCTTACAAGTGCGCTTATGTTGTCGTTTGCCGCCGCCGCAATCTGCCGCGTTTGGTCGGATATAACCGCGATACCGCCGTATTTCAAAAGCTCATCCTTAAGCCCTGCAAGCTCGTCAATCTTGTCTTGTTCCATTTTGTCATACTGTGCTTGCATTCGGTCGAGCTTTTCGCTGTTGGCGGCTTGTATATCCTCAATCTTTTGTTCGCGCGACAGCCTTGTGTATTCTTCGTTCAGGCTCTTGTATTTGTCAATACCCTCTTTTGTCTGTGCGTATTTAAATACGGCAATCTGTTCCGCAAGCTCGGACATATCCGCTTTTCTGTCCTCTGTTGTCCACGCGTCACGCATATTTTGAACTTCGTCATCAAGGGCGGTTCGCGTGTCCTCAATCGACTGTCTGAATTTTTCAAGTTCATCATCAAGCTCATCTTGCCGCGCCTTGTAAATTTCCATTCGTGCTTCATCGGCATAACGCAGAGCAGATTGCCGCTCATTCGCCGACAGATTCATATCGTGCGAATTCTCGATTTCACGGTCAAGCCGCGCCTGCCAATACTTTAATGCCGATTTGTGACCTGTGCCGTTAAAGCCCCAGCCGTACACTTCCGATTGCCGCTGATAAAAGTCCGCGTCATCGCGCCATTGGTTCACCTCGTCCGCATACGCACTCATAATCTTTTCGTTATAGTCCTGTACCTCTTTGAGATACGTTTGATAATCGATTATGCCCTGTGCGAAATATTCGTTTGTGCGCTGTTTTTTGCGGTTGAGTGCCGATATATAATCTTCCGTTGACATCGCATTATAGTCACGCTCGTGCTGAATCCAGTTGTCTGCGTCCTCTTTGTATGCGTCAAACATATTACTTCCGAAATTCTTCAAAAACTCGTTCTTTTCCTCAACGCTTTCATATACACCGTTCGCCAAATCTTCTTCCGCACGGTCAAGGACACGCGCATAAGCGGCAAGCGGCGAATCGCCTATCTCATCCCAATCCCCTGCGATTGTGTGGAATCTGATATATTCTTCCGACGCGTCATTTAACGCCTCTGCGCTCTCTTTCGCCATTCGCTTGTTATATTTGGTAATATCAAGCGTTGCCTTGCGCCACATCTCGTCATTGCCGTCAAAGTGTTCATCGCGGTATGTTTCAAGCCATTTATAATAATGCTCCTCACTGTCAACGCCCATATCAAGATAAAATTGCATCGTTGCCATTTCTTCATCCCACATATCCTTTGTGGATGCGACAATTTCTTCTTGAATATCCTTTACCGCTTCGGCATCGTATGAGAATTTTTTCATCATCTCGTCCCAGTGTTCGAGAGCCTCAAACGCCGAAACATTATTGACCTTTGTATAATGCGCCCAATCGTCCTGTGCGTTTTCCCACTCCTTATTATCCTTGCCTCGTGCGTATCGGCGCAGCCCTGCCATAGCAAGCATTTCCTTTGTCTGACCTGCCGTATACACCTTTGCGTGCCGGGGCAAAGGCAGAACAACGTCACGCCCCTCGAATATATAACCCTTGCCGTTTACCTCGACAAGCTCTCTCGGGTCGGAAACACCCCTTTGGTCGTTAATCATCGCCATTCCGCCCTTAAAGTCCTGTGTACCTTTGGCTTTAGGCTCACCCTCAACAACAGCTTTGTACACTACAATTGCATTTTTATTCGGTGGTGACCAATTATCGACCGATGAACTGTCAACGCCGTATTTTGCTGTTCCTGTTTTTTCATCAGGCTGATAATTGTCTACCTCCGCACTATCAACTGCCATTTTAACCGTTGTTGTCGTATCGACCTCCTTTGGGATTTCTGCTACTTTCTCGCCTGCTTCGTTGAGAACGTCTATATTACCGTTAGCGTTTACCTGCAATGACACCGCACCAAGTCCTTCGAGATATTGCACTTGATTTCCTGCATCATCAAGAACGGATACATCACCCTCTGCCGTAATTTTCACGGTTGTTCCGTTTGAGGTTTGTATTTCCTGTATCTTTCCCGACACATCATCCAATAATTGTATATCACCGTCGGCGGTTATCTTTATACTGTGGTTGCCGTCTATCTCGCCCAAATTTCGGGCAAACTCCGTCATATCCTTTGAAATAGCGTCAAAGGCTTTTTTATTGTCTTTCGGTATATCGTTTATGCTCTTAAAGCCGTTTTTCAAAAGTGCTGCGCCTTTTGCAATGTCGCTGTTTGCCGCTCCGAATTTTTGCATTGACCTTACATAATCGTTCACCATATTATTGAGGTCATCGCCGCCCTTTTTAAAGGCTTCATCCCACTTTATACCGTTAAACGCCTCTGCGGCTATCTGCGCGTAACCGTGCATATCAAGTCCTGCACGCTTTACCGATTCGGAAATTTTATTAAAATGGTTCTCAACCGCTTGAACGTCATTCTCTTTGACAGCTTGCGCCAATAATTCGCTCTGCTGATTTGCAAGTTCCTCATTTATAGCGATGTATTCATCGTGCGCCGCTTGAAGGCTGTTCATCTGATTTAAGTAAGATTGCATTTGCGTTTCAGACTTTGCCAATTCCTGCGAAAAACTAAACTCGCCGCGTTGCAACTGCTGAAAAACATCATTACCCAGTCCACACTGTTTTACAATTTCTTGTAAACCATTATCAAATTCTTCCTGTGAAACATTCGCCTTTTCCATTGTGCTGTAATATGTTTGAACAGCTTCGTTCAATTTAACATATTTATCGTGGGCATCTCTCGCTTTATTGAAATTATTCTCCGCCGTAACATAATCGGAAGCGTATGAATCAAACTTTGGCTGTAAATCTTGTAGCCGCGATGTTTGCCGAGAATATTGCATATCATATTCGTATTTTTTTAAATCTTTTATTTTCGCAACAGTTTCGTCTAAATTCGAATTATCGGACTTAATCTTCAAATTATATTCTTTTTCAAGCAATGCGGCTATCTCTTGTATTTTCTGCTTTGCCTTATCAACCTGTTCTTGGCTTGACTCGGGATTTTTAATAACAGCATTAAAATTTTTCAACTGATTTTGTATGTCTGATAATTTTTTATATGAATTATATGACTTTTTCAGCTGTTCCTGTTGTTCCGATAACCCGTCCGTCCACGCATAATTTGACTTATACCACGAATCATATGCCGCTTTGCCTATCTTTACGGCGGCTGTCACCGCTATTATCCCTGCCGCCGCATACGGTGCCGCTCCTTTTATTGCCGTGAGTGCAGGGGCAAATTTGGCTAATACTCCGCCTGCCTCTTTTGCCTTTTTTATCTTCGCAAAAGCGTCAGCGGTGTTGCCTATGCCTTTAATTACTCCCGATGTTGCTTTCCCTGCCGCACCAAGACCTATTACCCATTTGCCTGTGGTAATAAGAGCCTGTTTTTGACCGTCGCTCATATTTGCAATGCCCTGTGCAAAATTCTTTATATCCGTAACACCGTTGTTGATTGACGGTAAGAATGTTTCACCGAGTGAGCGACCTGCTTCAACAAGATTATTTTTCATAACCTGTATTTGGCTTGCCGTTGTGCCGGCTTTATTTTCAAACTCGTTCACAAGGGCGGTGTTTTCGCTCCACGCATTATTTGAACGCTGCAAAGCGTCCGTCAAAAGCTGAATACCTTGCGGTCCTGCAAGTTTTTGCAGTGCCTGTAAATCTAGAATGTTGTCAAACCCGAGATTCTTAAGAGTTCCGACAAGGTCTTTTGATTTTGAAAGTCCGTCAACAAAATCTTTAAATGTTCCGCTAGCGTCCTTTTTCCAGCCCTCTGCGAATTCTTTGGTGGTCTTTCCCGATACTTTGGCAAACTCACCGAGTAATTTTCCGCCCGTTGATACCTGAGTTTGAATATCCATCCATATACGCGATATAGAGCTTCCACCCGCCTCCGCTTCAACACCGAGCGAGGACAGCGCCGTCGAATAAGCGAGAACATCCTGCGCCGATATACCGACCGCCGTACCCGTTGCGCCCATACGCTGTGCCATTGCCGCAATCTCGGCTTCGGTTGTTGCGAAATGGTTACCCAAATCAACGATTGACGAACCTAAGTTTTGAACCTCACCTTGTGAAACGTTGGCAACGTTCATAAACCGTGCAAGGGTTTTTGCGCCCTCCTCGCCTGCGAGGTTTGTTGCGCTTCCCATCATCGCCATTGTTTCGGTGAATGCCGAAATGTTCTCGGTCTTTATACCGAGCTGTCCGCCTGCCGCCGCAAGCTCCGTCAACTCTGCCGTTGTCTGCGGTATTGCGCTGTGACCGTTTATGTCAACCGTTGTCATATCGATTATGTCTTGTTTGATTTTGTTCAGCTGTGCGTCTGTGCCGTCAACAGTCTTGCGAACATCCGCAAAGTTGTTATTAAAATCGATTGCGAATTTCGCCGATGCAACCGCTCCCGCCGCCATTGCCACCCCTGCGACCTGAAAAGGCTTTGTGAGTGTGTCTACGCCCTCGCCGAGTTCCCGGTATCCCTTTGCTTTTTCTTCAAGTTTTAATCTTTTTTCTATTTTCTCTACTTCTTCAAGATTGCTCGCATAAGTTTTGTATTGCTTTTCCGCATCAGCAACCGCATTGCGTGATTTTTCGAGTGAATTTTTCTCATTTTGTAATGCTGTTCGATGTTCATCTATTGACTTGCCTACATCCCTATGCTGTTTCTTTACTGCTTCAAGCTCGGTTTCCGTCCATTCGATTGCCCTGCGGTTATCCTTGTATGCTGTGCTGTTTTTATCCAAATTTTTGCTTGATGCCTTAAGCGCATCGATTTCTTCTTGCTTGCTGACGGCAAGATTGTTCAGTCTGCCCCTTTGCTTTTCAAGACCCGAAATATTATCTTGTATAGCCTTGCTGTTCTTTTTGTACTCTTTTTCCGTCTGCGCAAGAACCGCTCTTTTCTCATCAAGAGCCTTTTTCGATTGTTCTACCGTTTTAGCAAAACCACCCTGATTCAATGCCGCTTTTGCGATTGATTCTGCTCCCTTGCCGCCCGACCTTTCGAGCCGTGACAGCTGTGATTCAACTCGGCTTATCGCGCTTTCCAAATCGCTCGTATCGCCGCTTATTCTGACGTTTAATTCCGCATCTGCCATTTAAAACACCCCTTTATTTTGAATTTTGTGTATGAAAAAAGCGCCTACTTTTTGTAGACGCATAATATTCAATTTTAATTTTATCTTTATAAATCTGCCGCCGATAAGCTCATTACATTTCCCTGTTCTATATCGTCCTCCGCTTGCCTTATCGCCATAACTTCATCGGGCAACGGCGCATCGGACGGTATAAATTTAATCAACACATTATATATTGTGTCTGTATCGTTTTCATTCAACAAATCTATTAAGTTGTGTAATACTGTCTTTCCCATAAATAAGACCCCCTTACTAAATTTATCAAGGGTTTATTTGCTTATATGCAAATAGCTTTTTAATGCCTCTTGCAAAAATCCCGAAAAGTTTATATTGTGGTTCTCTGCCTCTGCGTTGAGCCAGTACGGAATTGTAAGCGTTTTTTTGATACAGCGATTTTTCACCCTGTCGCGCACGGGCGGCATAAATACATCAACAAGCATAAGTACGCCGCCGTTCGTGTCTATATCCTGCGGCTTTGACGGCTCGGGTATTTCGTCGTTGTCGAGTTCCATTCCGCAAAGGTGTACCCCTAACGCCTCACGTGCATTTTTTACCGCTTCTTCCGTTGTGTCCGCACAAGGACAACACCCGGGCAGGTCGGGAAAATCAATTGATATTCCGTCCTCATCATAATAAAACACAGCAGGATAAATATATGTGTCTTTCATTATTAAAACCTCCATCCGATAAATAAAAAGGGGGAAACGGGCATTATTCAAATTTAATACCCGCTTGTTTCTCAATGCTTTTAAGTGTTCCTGTCGGAATATGTTTTTTGGGGTGTGTTATTGTAACTTTACCCTTTTTCAGCTTATGCTTAAATTGGTGGTGGTCACCGTCACAAGCTATCTCAAACCAACCGTCTGCTTTAAGTATCTTGATAACTTCCCTTGAAGAATAGCTTTTCATCTGTTATCCCCCTTATATTATATATTATACCACGTGTTATAATACGTGTCAATATCTTTTTTTAATTTATCGGACGTTTCTCACTCCCCATAGAACCATTTAAGTTCATCGGGGATATTTTCTTCATCTTCGCTGTCGTTCAATCCGTCAAGCACCTTAAACAAAAGACTCGGCGGCTGTTTTGCCACTGTGTCCGGCAAAAGTTTATAATATTTAAACATCAATGTATAAATATCCCTCAATCCCTTGTCGGACTTTTTGTGTTTTTTGGTTTTGCCTTTGACATATTGTTAAGCTCGGTCGTGTATATATCCCATAACTCGTCACACAACACACCGAGTTCGGTAACATCCGCGTTTTCTATTACGTCATTCGTCACCTTTGTTCCCTCGAACAAATAAGGGATTGCGTTCGCACAGATAGAGAATTTTCCCTTTGTCTGATACGCGTGTACATCGTTCATAAGACACAATGCCTCAAAGTCGAACGGGCGAGATACAATGACCTCGCCCCCGACATTAAAGGAAAGCGTCCGCTGTTTTGCTTTCGCCATACCTTATCCCCTCCGATTAAACAGTTGTGTTTGACGGGTACCAAGTGAGAGATTTAAACCATTCCTCAACCGCCTTTTCTTCCGTCACCTTTTCGGGAAGATTATCGGTGTCGAGATAGTAATAATACATATCCCCATTATCCGTTGCAACAGCCGAATAAGTCGCTTTTGCGGTCTGTTTTTCCGCCGCACCCTCTGACGGCTTTGTCTTTGCGCCGACAGGTGACGCAAAACCGTATTTACCTTTGTAATATCTTACAAGGCGGTAATGTCCGTTTGATTTTGTAACCCTCCACGCAACGCCGAAATACGGTGCCTCCGTTTTCTTTCCGACCTCAACACCGTTGTCTTTGAGCTCAAGACCTCTCATCATCGCATCCACTTCGGGCGGAATATCCGCGTTTGTGATTTCGTGACCGAGCTTTTCGAGATAGTCCTCAACGTCATATGCGCCGTTGTCCGCATCGAATACATCGGTCGAGCCGTTGTCTGTCGGTGCAATCTCAACGGTACCGGGGATTGTTACCGCGTCTCCGTATGTGATTGCCTCCGCTGTGTCGCTTTTTACCTCAAATATAGTGTACATATCAACACCTATACGAGGCTTCGGTTTGTCAATTATTCTGCTTGCCATATAAATCATTTCCTTTCTTTTTATTGAGGTATTACCTCATAATTTGTGTTATTTGTTTGAAACATACGTGATGTTCATCACATCACGCGGTTATTCGTTTAATTACGCATTCCGAATTACGCATTCCGCATTATCCTACGCCTTTGATACGATTGTCGCATTGCCCGACTTGCGAGCCTTGCCGTCCGCCGTTACTTCCGCAACGGTTATTTTCTGACCGTTTGTGAGGGTCAGCTCATCGCCGCTGTTAAATTCCGTCCACGCCGATAAATCAGCGTCATATGTAACCGACTGTGCAGATGCCGCCGCCTTATACATAAGCCTGTGACCACCGATAACTTTGGGTTCTGCCGTAATCTTAGACTTGCCCGTTGCACTTCCCTCAACCGATGTAACGGTAAGAGTTCCGAGCGTGGGAACGGCATTCTTAAACGCCGCGAACGCGTCATCTTTGACAACAAGGAATCCCAAACGCATTGTTGCTTTAATCGCAACCATATCCTGTTCGGCAAGCGATAACGGCTTTCCGTCCTCGTCAAGCGTTCCTTGCAGTGTCGCTTCTCTCAAAATTTCGTAACCGATACCGTCACGGATTCCGACAATCGCATACTTCCACGCGCCCGTGATAAGGTCGCATTTTGCGTTATCCCACGCACCGTTGCGAACAAATTCAATCGGCTGTGCATAAAGCTCCGAGCCGCTTGTTCCGTTCACATATGCAGGTGCGCCGTTTGTATCGCGGAGCTTGCGCAATTGGTTCTTTACGCCTATTCTTCCGATATAGCCGTTCGGGTCGTATCCGTTTTCCTCTACAAGTGCCATTGCGTCCGATACGGCAATATCAATGTTCTTGTTGTCGGTGACGATCATCTCATTGTCGCTTATCGCCTTATACACATTGGTTGCAAAAGGCGAATTTGTACCGAAAAGGCACGCGCTGTCTATTGCGGTATAAAACGCCTCCGCAATCTGTGATTTAAGCTCCGAAAATACATTGATTGTCGTATCTTCAAGCTTTTCTTTTGTGACAGGGATAATAACCGCAAGCTTCTTCGCCTCGATTGTCGGGTGAATCCACTTGCTACCGCTTGTCTTGATACGCTCGCCCTCGCCTACCCAGTAAGCACCTGCGCCGTCTGTCAACACGTTAAACTTTTTCTTATCCGATGTCATTTTTTCGGTTTTTGCCATACGCAAAATCGATGAACCGCGCACGGTATCTTTGATTATATCCGTTGCCTGCGGTGTGGGAACAAATCCCGTCAATTCATTTTTTAAATAACTCATTCTTTAAATCTTCCTTTCTTTTTATCTGTGTAAATCATTAATCACATCGGCAAACCCCGACGAAACATTAAGATTTTCACCGTTTCCCGCTTTCGGCGTTGTACCGCGCATACGGTCGTTGACCGCATTTTGCAAGGCATCATTCCACGCGGTTTTGAATCCCTCAATGTTCGCTTTGGTTTCCTCTGCATTCTCGCCCACACACATTTTTGCAAAGCTGACAGGCAATTTATTTTCCGAAAGCTGTTTTACCGCTTCAAATTCAAGGCGTTCCGCCTCATATTTCGCACGTTCACTCTCAAACTTTTTCTTGTCGGTTTCAAACTTTGCCTTTGCCCGCTCGTCAGCGTTCATTTTCGCAAGCTTTTCACCCTCCGAGCGTGCCGAGTTGAGTTTATCGTCCAACTCCGCCGCCCATTTTGCCTGTGCCTGACTTACACGGCGGTCTACTTCGGAAATAAATTCCGCTTCTGTATAGGTTCTCGCCGTATTCGCTCCGCCCGTCTGTGTGTTGTTCTGCCCCGTTTGGTTGTTCTCTCCCGTTGCTGGTGTCGGCTGTGTGCCGTCTGCCCCGTTTGAACCCCGAAAAGTTGCAGTATTGTTCTCTGCCATTGTTTTTTACCTCCTGTTTTTGGCATAATAAAAACACCCGAATTTGGGTGTTTAATCTTTTTCAATTTTAATCTCTGCGCTGTCGGAGCAGGGCAACATCGCCAAACTCCCACGCCGCGACATATACCACGTCATATCTTGTGTCGCGTATCTCCGCAATCATACCCGATTTGAGTTTTCCGCCCGTCGGTTCGGAGTATATCCTCGCCGTGACTTCTTCCTCAATCCCGTATTCTCTTTGTGCCAAGCCGCCGTTGTACGGTTGAAAATCCGCGTCAAATGCCACGTCCTCGATAAATTCGGTATCATCGTCAACATATCCGTCATTTGTGTTGATGTATCCGATTTTGACCGTACAATTGTTAAATACGCTAAATGCACTCACTCGGCAATCGCCCCTTTCTTCGGCGGTACGGTTCAAGACGGCTGATAAAATCGTCTATCCAATCGCCGTTTGCGCCCGCTATGCCCTCATAGCTCACGGTTCTGTCACCTTGCTTTATCGATGTTACCGCACCGGTCGGTTCGGCTCTGCCATAACCGCCGCTTATGTATGCTCGGTGCGCCATTATCGGCAAGAGCGAAACAAGTCCGTCGGGAAAATCGTCACGTCTGCAATAGTTCACAACCCTGTCGATACATTCATCAATTATTATCATCAAAAGTGTGTCCTTTGTATCGTCCGCAATTCCCAACAATATCTTTAATTGTTTAAGCGTGTTTTCTTTGTTCATTATCCGTAAATCTCCTTTGCAAACCGCATTGTATAATGATAAACGTGGTTTTCCGCGCCCTTTGGCAAGTCGCGCCCGAGTTCGCGAATCCAACCGTTATTCTGCATTATCCTGTTTACCTTTTCTGCAATCTCGCCCGGTTGTGTTTTCTTCATCGCCCATATGTCGATCTGTACCCTTGACAGCTGCGCTTGTTCCGAATTATCCGCACGAAAGCTCTCTGTCGTTATCAAATCATAATATGAAACCGCCGGAAGTGTTCCGAAATCTTCGGGATATTGATAGCACACCCGAACGCCTTCACTTCTAAGCGGCGCAAGCAGCTTTTCCGTTATCCTGTTTACACTTGTCATATATTCTCACTCCTTAAATCTCGGCAAGCAATCCTTGTTTTATCGCCTCAACAACCGCGTCGCGCTGACTGTAAAGCGCGGGTATCAAAAACGGCTGCGGTACTTGACCCGTTGTATACACAAATCCGCCCGTCTTTTCGTTGTAATAAACCCAGCCTTTTTTCGACGTGTGCGGCTTTGAGCTGTCACCCTTCGAGCCTGTTCCAAACTCAACATATATTCCGTATTCGGCTGTCGGGCCGATAACAACGCTGTTTCCGCCCTCGCTCTGTACAACAATGCTGTTTGCAAGTCTGCCTGTGTCTTTCGGACAATTCGCCTGTGCCTCTGCTCTGACAACCTCGCCGCCCTTTAACAGGGCATTTTCTATATTACACAGCTTATTCAGTCTTGATGTCAGCGCATCAATTCCCTCAACATTTACATTTATCCGCATTGTATCACTCCTTTTGGGTACAAGAAAAGAGATTGCAAGTGCGCAATCTCTTGTGTGTCATTTTAATACGCGTTCGATGTCTGTAATAGGTACGCTCCAGAGTGTTTCCCAGTCCTTTGGTGAACTTCCTACATCAATTACAAATGTATCATCACCATTGATTTCTATAATATCTCCTTTACGTCCGTCTTTTAATAGCACCATATCATATTGCTTTATATCCATATCATTTCAGCTCCTTAATATACAAGGTAGTCATCTTGACGGTATCATGGTTTGCAATCCAACCGACAACTACATTTGCAGGCTTATTTTTCAATCCGTATAAAATAATCTTTTGCTCATATAAGTCACCCTGTGCATTTTTTCTCTTATACACACTCGGATATTTGCTTGCCTTTTTCAATATTTCATCTTTAAGTTTGTCATAATTATCGATGTCATATCCCAACCGACTTGTAAACGCTGCGCCCTTTGCCAATCCTCTTTCATGCGTGCCGCCGAACAGGTATTCCGTAAATTTTCTGTTATCCGCTGTCGCAGATAACGCATTAGGCAGTGCCAATTCCGGATTTTTAACAAGTGCGTTTTGTCTTTGATAGTCGAGTTTAACATATCGCCACCGTTCACTATCATTATACTTCATTTTTTGGAATAATTCAAGTGTTTTCGGCATATTTTCTTTACCTATACGTTCAACATATCGACTGTATTGTTCGCTGTCGGTATGCCGATTCTTATATGCCTTGATTGCCGTTTTCTTTTCCTGTGACAATCCCTCATACCATTCATTATATGTCATATCGCCCCGAACCTTATAATTTTTGCCCGTTTCGGGGTCACGGGCAAGTCTTGACGTGAGTTTTACATCACCGATGACCGTATAACACATACAATGCGGATGTATCGGCGGCTTGTTTTTGCCCTCGATACCCTCATCAATATTAAACGTCTTTCCGTCCAATGCCGCGCACACATCGCACGTCTTTGACCCGAGCGTTGCATAATATGTATATTTTTCTATGCCTATATCCTTATACGCGTCAAAACGCCCCATTTCGGTAAAATGCGTTGTTTCGGTCTGTATAAGCCGATACGCGTTATAGTATGTGTTGTTCGTTACCCTTGCAAGCTCCTGCGCCATATGCGGATAGCTTGAACCCTTAATAAGACCCTCCACGATTATCTTCTGCGCCTTTGCCGCCGTTTCCGCCGTGTTATCCCATACCCTTTGCGAGTAATTCTTACCGTGAAACGGTGATTTTACAACCCTTTCGATTGTGCGTTTCGGTATAAGCGAAAAGTCTATGCCGACATTCAATCCATTTGCAATATCGTCTATCGTGCCGTACCGCGCCGCTCTGTATGCATTTTCCAAATGCGGTTTAACAAGTGCCGCCGCAACTCCCGCAACTTTCATCAAGTGCATATACGCCCTCGATTTAAGCCATTCCATACGGTCTATCCGATAATCATATGCCGATACCGCGCGTGTTATCTGTGCTTGCCGTATCGGGTCGGGTGCGCTTGCTCCTATCTTTATCATCTCGGCTTTTAAATTTTCAACCTCTGTGCGGTTTAATTCATCGCGCGCCGACGACGTGCGCCTTATATCGCCCTCGATTTCGTCAAAAGCGTGTTTATAAAGCCGCATTATTCGGCTTATCGGCACTCTGTCACCGCTGTGTATTTGTTTTTCAAGCCGTTCGGCACGCCTGCGCCAATAATTACTGTTCGCCATTGTTATCATCGCCAAAGCGCATTAATTCGCGCTGTGTGAGTATCGCTTGCTTCTCGCTCTCCGCCTTTTCTTCCGCGACAAGTTTTGCTTCTTCTTTCGGGTCGCACACAAACGGCAATATCCCGAGCAAAGTCTCGGTCGATGCCATTCCGCGCAAGTTTCCGACTATCTGTGACAATTCAAGTTCGTTTGCCGGAAGGTTGCGCTTAAAGTGTATATCCACCTCGCAAGACGGCACAATCTTCATATTCGCTTTGACCGCAAAGAAATTTGAATACAGTTCAAAACGTTCTCTCAGTCCCTTTTCAAAGAGCCGCTCTTTATCCATTGTCAGCTGTTCAAACACAAGCAATTTATACTTTATCGCCACGCCCGATGTGTTATTGCCGAATTTCTCATCTGACAAATCGGGAACCATTGACGTTTGGTGAATATCGTCTTTTATTGCCTTGCGCAATACTTCGACATCGGTTTCACTCAAAACCTTGCTCAAATACTGTGCCTTTGCGTCCGTATCGCCGCAGAGGATTTTCTCACGGATAAGCTTTTTCGCCTGTTCGCTGTCTATGTCTATCCCGAGCAAGAGCAAAAACGCGTCAACAAACTGTACCTTATCATTCACACGGTCGGACATCAGCGTGTTATACGCGTCAATCATTGACATTTGCTGTTCAAAATCGCCCTGCCGCTCGTCATTGTTGAGATATTCTATAAACGGCACTGCGCCGAAATAATGCGGTTGGCTGTCAACAAATTGCAACGCCGATATATCGTGACCGAAATACGTATATATGTTTTGGCTGTCCGCCGCTATAACATTTATTCCGCTTTGCTGTCCGTTTATATCGAATTGCAAGTAATAATGTACGCCGAATAATTTGTTATGCGCCACCGTATCATCATATACAATAAAAGCATTGTCGTGTGTTGCCGCATATGATTTCGGGTTGCCGTCCTCGTCCGCGTACACCATTTCAATTCCAACGCCGCATATGCTCGCTTCTTTGCCGAGCTGTGTATCAACGCTGTTTATATGCTGTTCTCTGTAACAGTCAAGTACGGGCGTTATATCATATTTATCAAGCACGTCATACGTTATCGGATTGCCGAGCAGATACGACACCGCAACGGTCGTTATATACTTTGCCCAATTCGCCGCAACCTTATTGTTCGCCGCCGATTCACTGCTTTTTGTTCGGCTTAAAATATTATGCTTGCCGCGATAATATTCTTTCAGCATAACATATCTGTCTATGCCCTCCGCGTGCCGCTCTATGAGCCGTTTTAACACATCGGGCGTTATGCCGTCCTTTATGATTTCGGAATTAATATACATTGTATCACCTCTATAAACCGCCGAATACGCTTCGGTCGGGGATAATTATTTTCTTATGCTTGCGCCAGCCCTCAACACCATATCGCAGAGCTGCAATCGCATCATCAAATATCGGCACGGGTTCGTCCGTGTATTCGTCAAGTTTTTCATCTCTCTGCCAGCGCCATTGTTGCATTTCTTTGAGCAAGTTTTTACAACTCGGATGAATGTGTATGCGTCTGCCTTTGAGCCAGTCTATCTGTGCCTTGACCGATTGACCACCCTTTACAACGGCGCGCGCCTTATACCCTGCGCGGCACCACTCTTTTATTCGGTCGGGTTCGGCACTGTCGCACCACATACGCACGCCTTTGTCAAACTCACCCTCTGCAAGTCCGATTATCTCGGTCGTGTCCTTTTCGTGTACATAAAGTTCCTTGCACACCCACACATCACCGTCTTTAAAACCGAGCGCAAGAATCGCGTTTGCGTGATTGAATCCAAAGTCTTGACCCAACGCCACCGCGTCGAATCTGTCGGGCGATGTGTCAAATTCTTCCGCGCCGAAATTCGTAAAGATAAGCCCGCCCGTTTCGCCCCAGTCACCCAAGCCGTATATCCGATAGCCTTCCGGGTCGGTTTCCTTTCTTCTCATCATACGCCGCTTGTACGCTTCATCACAAAATCGGTTGTCAAGATATGTGCTGTGGTGCGTGAACACGTCCTCGTCCTCGCGGTCGAAATAATCTTTTTTTATCCAGTGTTCCGCCGATACGGGATTGAATGTCATTTTTATCTGATAAAACAACCCTTTCGGAAGTTCGCCCCTCAAACGGTCGTTGATTATCTCAAGGTCTTGTTTGGTGAGTTCGGTTGCTTCCTCAATCCATACATCCGTCAGTTTTCCCGTTGCAAATGTGATTGACTTTAGCTTTTCCCTCTGCCTATCATCATTCACACCGCGAAATATTATCTTGTTGCCGTTCGCGCACTGCATCGAAAGCGGATTGTTCGTTATCTTCCAAACGGACGATACACCCAATCGATATATTGCCGCCGTAAGTTCGGCAAACGTGCTGTCACGGTTCGTCACGTCCGATTTGCGGACGCAAACGAGATTGCGCCCCTTATCGTGCATAAGCCGCAATATGTACATCTGCGCCGTGTCAACCGATTTTCCCGAACCTGCCGAGCCTTTCATAACGATATAACGCTTTTTGCAATCGTGAACGGGTTTGAAAATCGGGTTAAACTGTGCATTTATAATCATTCGGCATCATCACCGTAATCAAAATGCACGTCAAAGCTAAGGTCAGCGTCAACCTTTGATTTTTCGGTATAAAGCGCGTAATACTTACCGAGCATATCCGCCGCCTTTAGCTTGTCCTTTTCTTCGGGCGGCTTGTCTACGCGTTCCGCTCCCATCGGCGTGGCAATGACAACCTGTGACCTGCTCTCGCCCCTCATTACCGATGTGAGATACTTTAAAACTTCGTCCGCCTTTGCTATACTCTCATCTTGAATCTTTTTGAGCTGTTCATCAAGATACTTTTTAATTGTAGTATTTTGTAGTAATTTGCTTGCGTTTGTATTTGCATACTTCGATGAATACCCTGCCCTGATTGCGGCTTGTGTCGCATTTAAATCAATCAGATATTCATCACAAAATCTTTTTTGCTTGTCTGTCACCGCAATCACCTCTCTTATTATGTTTCCGCTCCCCACCCCAACGCAAAATTATGAAACATTCTTTCCCTTAAATCCAAAACAAAAAAGACGCTCGGAATTGAACGTCTTTTTCTATGATACCATTATAGCACATAACCTATGTTACATTCTATTACATTTTGTTACATCTTTCAGAATAATACTTATTAATTTCGTTTAACGCCTGTGGGTGAAGTCTGTGGACTATATGAACATAGCTATAATTCATATCCTGTTCAACCCTTTCCCACGACTTACAATTGATATAATATTCTATAAGCAGTGTTCGATATGTACTGTTCGGGATATTGTTGATTAATTTAAGCATTTCTTTTTGGTAATCTTCAAGTTCGGATATACGCTGTTCAAGCTCTGCCGAATATTGGCTGTAGCTTACAAAAAGCCGTTCCGTACTGTTGCCGTTGCTTGCCTGAACACGTTCCGCGCCGTAATCGACCGCACCGCCCACAGCGGCGTTCAATGCCCTGCTCCGAGCTTCTTTCAATGCCCGTATCTCAAAATTTAAATTCCGTCCGTTTTTCAGCCATTCTTTGACCGTCATTCATCACACTTCCTTTTTGAACGCGCAGTTTATACAGCGCATATGTGTTAATATTTCACAGCGTGCGCCCTTTTTATGGA
>OGOV01001365.1_pt1 | contig 21941 bp, 18 predicted proteins | sample 1552711 | NCBI WGS metagenome assembly OGOV01 (sample SAMEA2580216, study PRJEB22360) | human gut metagenome | biome: human gut; feature: human-associated habitat; material: faeces | place: Denmark | collected 2008/2010 | reverse complement strand
TCGGGCTCCATGCCGTACATCTCTCCCACCTGCCGAACGGTGATGGCGGACTTGATCTTTTGATATAAACTCAAAATTTCTCCTTTGGTCAAAGGTTTTGGCACGGATCGTTTTGATCCCTGCCACGTTCAAAGTCACCGGGGTCCCCCAAATGGGAACTTCGGTGAAGCCGGTCTCCCTTGCTGCCTCCCGACAGGAAATCTTTTTGGACTCTGTGTCGGCCCTATGCAGGGCGCTCGCTCCCCCGATGGGAGGTCTTGGCGGTCTGGGCAGTTCGGACGGTCATTCTGTTGTCAAGGTTCGGTTATATGATTCGGGAGGGCTTTTACGGGAAGCCCTTAATATGTTCGCTGCTGGGGAGTGATATGTTTTCCTTCTGTCTATAGGATAGCACCTCCATGGCTGCTGTGCCGTATATCCATAATGTCGGAAAACAGGTGCAGAAACTGCAAAATTCCACGCTTATGGACAGGAACCGCCGGAAGTGGTATACTGTGCAAAAAACATCGGAGGTGCGACCATGAACATCAAGCTGACACTGGGAGAACGGCTCAAAGACCTGCGTGTGGAGCGGAGTCTGAAGCTGGAAACGCTGGCAGAGCAGACGGGTCTGTCCAAATCGGCATTGTCGAAATACGAGAGTGACGATGTGACCGACCTCAGCATTTATGCGGTGACAACGCTGGCTGAGTTCTATGGCGTGACCACGGACTACCTGTTGGGCGTGACGGAAAACAAAAAACGCCCAGATGCAGTCCTTTCGGACTTGCATCTGAGCGATGGCGCAGTGGACGTATTAAGGAATGGGAATTTCAATCATCGGCTGCTGTGTGAACTTTTGGAACATCCCGATTTTTCCCGGTGGATGACCGACCTTGAGATCTGTGTGGACGGTCTGGTCAGTGACCGCATCCGGGATATGAATGCCATGGTGGAAGCCACCCGGCAGGAACTGGAAAAGCGATACCATGCCGATGCAGAGGACCTGACCATGCGGACGCTGAAGGCGGCGCAGATCAACGAGGACGAATATTTCGGGCAGATCCTCTATGATGAGCTGGCGGCGATCCTGAAGCAGATCAAAGCGGCACATGGGACCGATAAGACCACGTCGGACGGCGCAGCGGTCGAGCAAGCGAGGAAGCAGCTTGAAAATGCACAGAAGTTTGAAGGTTCTCCGTTGGAAAAGAAGATGAATGTCCTGATGGGACAGATCGGCATCGACTATTCCAAGCTGACGAAAGAAGAACAGATGACCCTGCTGCGGCAGCTCGCCGGTATGGCCAACAACCTCAATCAGCTCGCCCGAAAAGCCAACTCCGCCGGATATGTTCAGGCAGCGGCGGAGTGCACAGCTCTGATCGAAAAGATAGATACGCTAATAGATCAAATTAACGAATAACCATGATTGCCAAAATATCGAAAGGCGGTTCGTTCGGCGGAGCCGTCGATTACGTCCTTGACAAAGGAAAAGACGCCGAATTGCTCGCCGGACTGGGCGTCCGGATGAAAGACCGGGATTCCATCGTCCGCAGCTTCCGAATGCAGGCGGCACTGAATCCGCATCTTTCGAAGCCCGTCGGCCACATCGTCCTCGCCTTTTCGGCACAGGACGCCGCACGGCTCGACAACAGGCGGATGGTCGGAATCGCCGCGGAGTATCTCTCCGGCATGGGCATCCGAAACACGCAGTTCATCATCGCCCGCCACCGCGACCGGGAACATCCCCATCTGCATATCCTTTTCAACCGGGTGGACAACGACGGCCGTACCGTCTCCGACCGCAACGACCGCTACCGTTCGGAGCGACTCTGCAAGGAGCTGACCGTCCGGCATGGGCTCTACTTCGCATCGGGCAAAGAGAATGTCAAGGAGCACCGCCTGCGCGAACCGGACAAAACGAAATATGAAATTTTCCACGCGCTGCGCGACGCCGTACCCCGCTGCCGCGACTGGCCGGAGTTGACGGCAGCGCTGCGGCACGAAGGGATCGCTACCGAGTTCCGGATGCGCGGCGGCACATCCGACGTACAAGGCGTCGTCTTCGCCAGGAACGGCTACCCGTTCAACGGTTCGAAAATCGACCGGCAGTTCAGTTTCTCCAAAATCGAAGTAGAGCCCCAAAACCGCCCAGGCGCTGAGCCTGAACCGCCGACAAGCACTCTCCGCAAACGAACGCGGTTCTGTAAGCAATCCGGTCGCATCGTTCAGTCACCTGCTCGAAGATCTTCTGCAACCGGTCTACGATGCGGACGAAGAACGGCGCCTTCAGGAACGACTGCGCAAAAAGAGAAAACAACACCGACTTTAATCGACAATACCTATTATTTATGGACACGAACACGATTATCGAACTTTTCGAAGAACTGAGAAAACAACTCACCTCCCTCAGCCGCAGAATAGACGACCGCAACATATCCGCCCCAGCTCCAGTAACAACGGATGATAAAATCGCCCGACTGCTCGAAACGGCCCAATTCACCCGCACGAATGTCGAACGGGTACGCATGGAACTTGCAGACCGCATTACAACTATCGGAAAAGAGACTGAAAACCATACCGAGAAAATTATTGCGGCCGTCGCTCATCCTGCGCAACCCGCAGCCCAACGGCATATCCACGTCATCGACTTCAACACCTCGTGGGCACTACTCTATATGGCGATCTCTTTCATCGTGATTCTCTGCGGCGGCATCCATATTACTAAATTATACGACCGTATTGCCAACCTGCGTGATACGGAATTGAAATACCGTTACGTTCAAATGATGGGCGACATCGACGAGCAAAAATTGCGCAACCTGAACGCCCTCTTCTACGATTCCGAACGCCGCGCAGACCGTCGCTCGCTCCGGCAACAAGTTGAGCGTTACGAAACAGCCGTCCGGGAAGCAATCGAGAATCAACAACGTAGCGTTATCCGAAAGCAGGAAGCAGAAGATATCCGGCAAAAAGCAAAGCAGTTCCAAAAGGAATTAGACATTACAAAATAATCATACGCGCCTGTTATCTAATCAGAGTTAACAGGCGCGTATTACTTATCTTGCAAAATCATTATGCAACTCTTCTATACGACTCTTCCAACTTACCCATAGCTATCCCATTCAATTATTTTCGTTCCACTTCTTACACTGCTCCATAATCGTATTCAAAGCATCTTCCTGCCCAGCAGGCGGATAATTATACTTTTTCAACAATCGTTTGACAATACGCCGCATTCCGGCACGAGCACTCTCCTTCATATTCCAGTCAATCGTCTTGTTTCGCCGAAGCGCATCTGTCAACTCTCGCGTAATAGCGACCAACTGATCGTTGGAATAGAAATCTTTTACAGCCTCAGGCTTGGTCAACGCATCATAAAAGGCAAGTTCTTCGCTGTTCAGATTAAGCGACTTGCCGGCCTTTTCGCCGTGAACGATCTCACGGGCTATTTTCAGCAGTTCTTCGATAACCTCTTCGTTCGTCAGCATCCCTTTCAAATAGCGGCTCATGGCATCGGACAGAATTTCCGAAAACTTCTCGGCTCGTACCGTATTCGTTCGCTGATATAGTTGTACCTGCTCTGCAATCAACCTACGCAATAATTCTACGGCGAAGTTCCGTTCCTTCATCCGGGCAACCTCTTCCAGGAATTTCGAATCGAACAAAGAGAACTCCTCCTTGATATCGGAGAAAAGATTAATTACCCCTTCGCTCTTGATACTCTGCTTGAGCAATTCATTAATACGCCCGTTGATCTCACGGAACGAAACCTTGCCCTTGGCTTCCACGCGCGTCAGTAATGTGCGAACCGCCTCAAAATAGGCAGCTTCGATACGTTGCTCATAATTCAATAAACTCTGACAAAGCGACAATGCCTGCCGCAGCAGCAGCGCCTCTTTGATATAGAGTTTTTTCGTTTCCATCCGCTCGGGGGACTGCATGAAATCGACACCTCCGCTGATGGCTTTCGCCCGCTCCAAATCAGACTTACCGAAGAAAGCACCATAATCGAATCCATACATCAGATCACGGCAAACGTCCAGTTTCTTCTGAAACTCCGGATAGGCGGTTTTAGCCACATCCGTATCACCATAATTTTTGCGGTCACGGTATGTATAATCGTTCATCGCCGTCTTCAACGCCGAAGCGATACCCACATAATCCACAACCAAACCACCTTGTTTATCCCCGAACACACGATTCACACGAGCAATAGCCTGCATTAGATTGTGTCCGGACATCGGTTTATAGACATACATCGTCGAAAGCGAAGGTACGTCGAAACCCGTAAGCCACATATCAACTACGATGACGATTTTCAACGAGCTATCGTTGTCTTTGAACCGCTTCTCCAACTCTTTCTTGTGGGAATCATTTCCAATAATCGCCCGCCAGTCTTCCGGATCTTTATTACCGGAAGTCATCACAACAGCCAGCTTGTCACTCCACACCGGACGCATTTCGAGAATCCGACGGTAAATCTTGATCGCTATTGGCCGCGAATAGGCTACTATCATCGCCTTACCCGTCTGCTCGTATTGCCGGAATTCCTCATAGTGTTTTACGATGTCCTCGCACAATGATGCCACCGTCGCGTCAGCTCCAAGGATCGAGTCGAGCCGCCCCAATTCACGCTTGCTTTTCTCAATGACATACTCTTCCGCCTCCTCAGCCATCGCATCATACTCCGCATCAATACGCCGCAAGGACTGCTCGTCGAGTTTCAGATTGATTACACGGCTCTCGTAAAATACCGGCCGTGTCGCACCGTCCTCCACCGACTGCGTCATATCGTACACGTCGATGTAATCTCCAAACACTTCGCGTGTCGACCGATCTTTTTGCGAAATAGGCGTTCCGGTAAACCCGATATAGGTAGCATTCGGCAACGCATTACGCACCAGACGCGCCGCGCCGATTACAACTTTGGCTTGCGTTACCCCGTCAGCATCCGTAACCATCCTGACCCTCTCCTCCAATCCGTATTGACTGCGATGCGCCTCGTCGGCCATAACAACTATATTTCGTCGCGTCGAAAGAGGTTCTTCGCTCTCTTCGAATTTCTGCATCGTCGAGAAAAAGATACCGTTCGCTTCGCGTCCCGCCAATAATTCCCGAAGATGAGCCCGACTTTCGGCCTGCACGGGTGTCTGACGCAAAAAATCCCTGCAACAAGCGAACTGCCGGTACAACTGACCGTCCAAATCGTTACGGTCTGTCAGCACGACGATAGTCGGCGACGACATCGCCTGCTGCAACTGCTTGGCGAAAAAGACCATAGACAATGACTTTCCGCTGCCCTGCGTATGCCAAAACACGCCACCCCGACCATCTGTCTCAGCTGCTTTAACCGTCGAAAGCACAGCCTTGTGTACGGCATAAAACTGATGATAGGCACTTAATATCTTAATATCCTGTTTACCGTCTTTCGAATAACAAACAAAATTCCGCAACAATTCAACAAACCGCGTTTTTTCGAACATTCCCGCGAAAAGCACATCGAAATTCGCGCTATGGGTATCTTCATAACTCCCATCTACCGTTTTCCACTGCATAAAACGGTCTTCACCCGCTGTGATCGTCCCCGCCTTAGTCATCGCCTGATCGCTCATCACACAAAAAGCGTTATAGATAAAGAGTGACGGAATCTCCTGCATATAGTTACGCAATTGTGCATAAGCTTCCGACACGTCTGTATTCTCACGCGATGGCGATTTGAGTTCGACCACCACCAGCGGCAATCCATTGACAAATACGATCATATCCGCACGCCTTACCGAGTGCCCATCGACCGTCCATTGATTAGCGATCGTAAACCGATTATGTAACGGTGAATCGTAATCGACAAGCCGGACATTTGCGGAACATTGCTCGCGGCCATCGAAATAATTGACAGCTACGCCATTTTGCAAATAATCCGTGAACAATTCATTCTTCTGTACCAACGTTCCGCCCTCATAGGTCCGAATTTTCACCATAGCTTCGTCAATAGCGGCCTGTGGCAGTCCACGATTGATCTGCGGCAACACAGCCTCCAGCACCTCCACGAAAAGCGGTTCTGCATAGTCGCGCATCACATTGGGACCGTACACATAATCATAGCCTAATTGCTCTCGAAACAACTCGAGAATGGCGTTTTCAAAATCATCTTCGGTGAAATGCATATAATTGTTATTTTTTCACATACAAGTTAACAAGCTGTGATACCATATTACGCGCAGATTGCGTTGCGACATCAGAACTAATAGATTGTAAAGACAGGCTTCGTTTGATTTTACGTCTCAAATCACTAATGGTTGCTTCCTTATTGGCCCAATCTATATATTCGGTTTGCCGTGTAATAATTCGAAGAACATTCTGTTTTATAGCATCATCTGAAATATATTGTGATACGATATCATAAATAGCCTTATCAACTAACTCTTCTTTCACTACGGATTCAGCTATCTCAACACCTTCCTTCGATTCTTCAGCTTTTATTGCATCAAAATCTATCTTTTCAAAAGATGAAGCGCTTCTGACATTAGATTTACACATACTATATTTGATATATGCCATCTGATGCTCCAACTCCGGAAATAAAGCCCCTTGGTTTATATTGTAGAAATTCAATTCTTCTAAAAGGCTTTCCTTGCTTCCGGCCGGTATGATTATCCTTTCGCTCGCAAACTGGCTATTTAAAGAACAACTGCTCTTCTCGATCCGACTGGCGCCGTAATCAGATTTATTGAGTTGAATATTAATGCTACCAGAAAGCAAAAAAGCTCCGCTCTGCCGAATCAAACGTTCATTGTTGAATGTCGATATAACAAAGTAAGCATTTTGCATCACCTTTGCCAGTTCCTCAAAATCCTCGGCTTGTTTTATTTGACTGCGTAGTCCTAATTTCTCGACCAATTGATGCAATACAATATCTCCGCTGAAATCCATTTCCGCGATTCGGGCCAACAGATCAATATCATCTGAATTATGCTTATGTCCATAAGCCCGTCTATAATAAACAGCCCCATCGACATCATATTCATTATCAAATGAATGATCGGAGTCGACATCAATAGTATCAGATTCTTTATAATTCTTGTCGTAGTTTTCTTTATCTTCACATTTCGCACACGCAAAATACAACGCGACTAAAGGATTTAGCGTTACATCCAACATTCTGGTTGGCAGTCCATAATGTTGTAATTTTGTCAGTCGTTCAAATGCACTTCGGCCGCCAAATTCAAAAGGAGCACGAGCACAAGCCTCGGATATAATATCGGATTCAATCGTCAGGTTATTCTCTCTAAATAAACACGGGCGCACATCCCAATTTTTATTGGATTGGCCCCTGAAAAAGAATCGCTCATTGCTACCTTCATTGGCAGCTTGCAACTGAGAAATATATGCAACATATTCCGACAATGTATTGACGATTACATTGCCATTTGAATCAATATTAAGATCTAATTCCATTAGAAATCCCAGTTTAATACAAATATAGCAAAAATAGAAATTACAATAGTAACTTTGATAAATGATAATTTAGCAAGCTAATCGAGAGAAACCTCCTCGACGGAGAGCTCGCCGGACATGAGTTTGGGTAGAAGGGTATCACGGAGAGTGGATAATTTTATGTTTTCTTTTTTATTAGATTCAATTTGACTAAATAAAGGATCAGCAATAGAGTTAAATTGCTTCAATTTAGTGTCAGAGGGTATTGATATTGGAGTTTTTCTGAAAATCGGAACAGTCAATTGTTGCTGAGTCGTCCCCGTTCCTGTAATATTCTGAGTTAATGCCCACAAGTATAAATATTTTGCAGACAACTCTTTTTTATTAGGGATTATTGAAATTAGCCGGACAATAGGAACATATGGTTCTAATCTCAAACAGACATAACCTATAGTTCCTCTTGCAGAAATAGTTATACTTTCCTCATGAATTTTTGCAACATCTGTATAACCATATAATCCTTCATTATCTATTCCATTAGAATATATAGGAACATAACACTCAATAGTCTTCTTATTAGTATATTTTGAAGGCCTATCACCCCCAGCAGTAATAAGTGTGATATCTCCTAATTCATAGTGAACCCATTCGTTTCGATCAGAATCCACAAACCACGACTTAAACAGCGCTTTAGCCTGCTCCTCTAAATTATCATTTATGCATCGATTGAGTTCGATTTTATCATCCAATGCTCCTAATATTCCGGCAATCTGCTTTTGCTCGGCAAGCGGTGGAAGATTTACTACCAAATTTTCCAACATAGCCTGCTGTACCCGCTGACGACCGGAAGACCCAACCATTGATTTAACAGCAATGTCTCGAAACCACGGACTCGTGACAAAATAATAGACGAATTTATTATCCGTAATGCCTTCTATATTTCGAAAAACAATATATTCGGTCGAGCCAAACCCCACCTCGTCTTCATCAAGCATAGAAACATATGCAGTTTTTCCATTCTCAAGACAAGGCGTAATACGAGCCATTAATGTATCACCATTGCGAAACTTACTTCCTCCGGTATATGAAGCCATTTCAAAACCAGAAATGCCCCTTGTATAAGGTTGCAACAAATCCATCGGCACTTTTTTGGCGATCTCCCCTTTTAACAAACGCTCAGAAGGATTAAACCGAACAACATCGGATAACTTATATGAATGCCATTTCTTCATATTTCTATCCATTGTATATCAGCACTTTTTTTATTGAGAACGATAGAGCAGCCAAATTTATATCCATATCTTAACTGAGGATTCATCATCCATTTAATTTTATCGATATCAGCATTATTCTCTGAATTCCACCATGTTTTAAATTCAATTATGAGAATATTATTGTCATTGCAACCTCTTTTATGTAGGATGAAATCCGGATACACATAATTCCCATTTACTTGTTTTATTCCATATCCATCTCTATTATACTCACAATCTACATTATATTCAGCAACGATAGTTCCTGCTATATTATTCTCAAAATAATGAGCAAACCGATGGGTAATATCTCGTTCTGCAACTTTGCGTTCTAATAAATCTTTATCATTGGCATATAAACAATCCAGCGACTGCTCTATAAGATACTTCAATACATTCTTCATTGTGCTATTCCATTTTATATCCTATACTTCCCAGCTGTTTCCCAATCTCCGCTTCTAACTCGTGCGACCTTTCGAATAATCTCGACAACTCGCCTGTCAGACGCTTCATCTTTTCGTCGAACGGCTCCGTGTCCTCTTCTTGCGCCGCAATACCTACATAACGGCCAGGCGTGAGGATAAAATCCTGACGAGCGATTTCTTCTGTCGAAACCACAGCACAAAAACCCTTTTCATCCTTCAACATTCCGTCGGCATAGGCATTGTAAGTGTCAGCAATACGCTGAATATCGCCACGTTTTATCAGATCTACCGCGTCACTATCGGTCAATTCGCGCAGTTTGCGCGTTACCATTGTACCCAAGTTACGAGCGTCAATAAAAAGGGTTTTGCCCTTTTGTTTCTTATCCTTGTTGAAAAACCAGATTGACACCGGAATCTGCGTTGTGTAAAATAATTGCGGCGGCATGGCTACAATACAATCGACCAAATCCGCTTCGACCAATCGTCGCCGGATTTCGCCCTCACCGCCACTCTGGCTCGACAGCGAGCCGTTGGCCAGCACAACGCCCGCACGTCCCGTCGGGGCAAGGTGGTGGATGATATGCTGAATCCACGCAAAGTTGGCATTGCCGTTGGGCGGCGTACCGTATTTCCAACGCACATCATCCGCCAGCTTATCCGCCCCCCAATCGCTCAGATTGAACGGGGGATTGGCCATCACGAAATCGGCCTTCAGAGTCGGATGGCAATCATTGAAAAAGGTATCCGCATTATATCGACCGAGATCGGCTTCGATACCGCGAATCGCCAAGTTCATCTGCGCCATTTTCCATGTCGTAGGATTGGAATCCTGACCATAGACCGATATATTATTGATATTTCCGGAGTGGCTCTCGATGAATTGTGCAGACTGTACAAACATACCACCCGAACCGCAGCAAGGATCGTAAACACGACCTTTATAAGGTTGTAATACGTTCACCAACGTCTTAACGATACAAGCCGGAGTATAAAATTCACCTGCCAATTTTCCTTCGGCCTCAGCAAACTTCGAAAGACAATATTCGTAAGCACGACCCAAAATATCCTTCGAATCGCCGTGCTCATGCATCCGAATATTTGTAAACAAATCGACAACTTCACCCAAGCGGCGTTTGTCGAGCTCGGGACGGGCAAAGTTTTTCGGAAGAATATCTTTCAGACGCTTATTCTCCTTCTCGATTGCCCGCATCGCATTGTCGATGATCGTTCCAATTTCAGGAGAGTGTGCATGGATGGCAATAGCTTCCCAACGGGCTTCCGCAGGGACATAGAAAACCGGATCATAACTACCCTTCTCATTTTTATTACTCAAATACTCATCCTTGTCTTCCTCAAAGCCCTCTCCTTCGGCAACAAGCTGTTGATATTTAGCTTCGAATTTGTCCGAGATGTATTTCAGGAAAATAAGTCCCAATACAACGGATTTATATTCCGATGCATCAATATTTCCGCGCATCTTATCCGCCGCCTTCCATATTTCCTTTTCAAAGCCGATGTCGGCTGTATTCATCGCTGCCATTGTATAGAATATTTTAGGTAAAGGTACAAAATCTTCCCATTTTTTTCGCTTTCCCGCAAAGGAATAAACCTTAAAAACAATATCCGCAAGGCTCACATAGCGATTTGCAGGACCTTGCGGATATTGTTTCCTCAACTAAATTTTAGAGAAAATGATACAGCTTAGTTGTTCTTATTCAATAAAAACGCATTTTTCTTGTCAAATCCCCACTCATAAATGTATTCGGCACCTTCAATCCGGATAATGAATACGGCACGCTCTCCTTTAATCCATGCTACATAAACAAATCCGGATACGGATTCTCCGGGATATATCGTGTTTTTCTTCAAATATCCCAACTTTTTGACCTGTTGTTCGTCCTGCAAGGCCTGACCGAAATTGGCGAGCCGCTGCTGTGAGGCTATGTTGGCCTGATAGGCCGCAGAGGGATTATAAGTCGTAGTCGTATAAGACGAATAACCGCCGTAGCTGCTGTAACCGGTCGTCGTGGAGGTCGAATAACCTGCGCCGGCAGAAGCCATTCCTTCGCTGACGCCCATCAAAACAGCGGCCCAGGTCTGCGATCGGTTCACTTTCTTCAGATAGCTATCGCAAGACCAGACCTGCAGATCGGTGGCCACATCGTGTTCGTCTACGGAATAGGCCGTCATATCGGTCTCCGGATTGAATTCGACCGGCGTCAATGAATTATTGGAGATAATCAGATCGACCCGGTGCCACTTGCCGTAATCCCGGACGATGGCATCCGTCAAGGCGATCGTCAATCCGTTTTTGAAATAGACCTCCCAGGGCACACCGTCCCGATAATCGACCGAACGCTCCGTTATGACCGGAGATTCCCATACCGGCATGTCGTCCGCAATGCGGAATTTAAGCGTGTTCCCGCTGCCGTCCGCCAGCAAATAATAATCATGAACCGGCAGCCCTGCACGATATTCCACCATTCGGCAGGAGCCGTCTCCGTTGTATGCCTCGTACATCCCGGACAATTCGCCGCCGGCATACGACGCACGTGTTTTCAACGTTCCATTCTCGTCGTATTGCCGATATTCGCCTTCCAACAATCCTTCCGAATAATATGATTTTTCCGACATGCGACCATTCTTGAAATAGGAAACAACATCTCCGTCAAACACCGTCCGGCGATCATCAAGCGTATCGATTGTCTGAAAACGCCCTTCTCTCCGCAATTCTCCCGAAATATAAAAATCCTTGAACATTTTGAGCCCCGCCGCATCCGCAGGATAAAGCGCCAGTCGATAATAATCGGCAAAAACCGGATTTCGCACCGTCATCCCCGAACGGCTATAGTAGAGTGTATCTATCCGCTCCTGCGACAAAGCACCTTTGCCTACCACTAGCAACAATACAAACAATAAAACTCGGTTCATAAAATGACTAGGCTTCATAGGTTTCATCACTTTTCCGATATCCGACACGCTGTTATCGTGTCAATTGTTCTTATTGATCAGATTCACCACAACCTTCGTCATCACGTCTTTTTCCTCCGTGCGGCTCTCGGCAATCATCAGCGTCAGGGCGACCAGTGTATTGTTATCCAAAAGGCGCGAACCGTCAGCACGGTAAAGAATCCGATTGTTTTCCAAGAACCAAAGGAACAGGAAAGCGGCGATACGCTTGTTACCGTCGCTGAACGAATGGTTTTTAACCGTCAGATAGAGCAGATTAGCCGCCTTCTCCTCAACGCTCGGATAGAGGTCCCGCCCGCCGAAAGTCTGGTAAATTGCGCCCATCGTGCTTTTGAACGACTCGTCCTTCTCGTGGGCGAACAGCTCGCTGCCTCCGAACTTGTCGCGTAACACCTGTAACGCCTCCATCGCATTTTCATAGGTCGCATGAAACGGCTCCTCGGTCGTAGTAGCCGACACTTCCAACTGCTGATAATCGTAGCGGTCGAGCGTATCGAGACCGTAAGTATAGTCCGTAATCACGCGCAGCAACCCGATTGCCTCGGATTTCGTAACATCCTTTGCCGACAACACGTTCGAGAGCAGATGAACGGTTTGTTTCAGCTCCTCCAACTGCTCGGCCTTGGCCTGGCTATTGACTGCATAGCCTTTTATTAGATACTCTTTCAAGACCTTATTTGCCCAGATACGAAATTGAGTGGCATTTTTGGAATTGACGCGATAGCCCACCGATAGAATCATATCGAGGTTATAAAATGGAATCATACGTCGCACTTGCCGTTGCCCCTCATGCTGAACATGTGCAATTTTTGCACATGTTACGTCCCGCTCCAATTCGGACGACTTATAAATGTTGTTGACATGTCTGACAATAACCGTTCTGTCAACTCCGAACAAATGCGCAATCTGCGCCTGCGTCAGCCACACGCTGTCGTTCTCCATGCGAACGTCCAAGCGGGTCTCGCCGTCTGCCGTCTGGTAAATGATAATCTCCCCTCTGTCCATAGAAACAAAGATACGAATAAGCCTGAAATATCGAAAATCCGTCGAAGCGATTATTTTACAGCCACCCAAATACAATTCGCTCTCCCTTACCCAAAAGTAAAGGAGAGCGTACTGCTACTTTCTCATCAACTTCTCGAAATACTTGCAATCATAGCCCCAATAGCATTTGCCGTCACCGGCAAAATCCCAAATATTCATTACTTCCCGAAGCCGAAGCGGCAGCTCCTTACCGTCCCGGATAAATCGTTTGGATCGGCTACGAAAAAGACGGTTACATAACTGCTTGTCCTTTTTCTGCGACTTGCAACACGCGATCGTGCTGACGGGTGTTCGTTTCCTGCTTCTGCTCATGATCTCATAAGGTTTGACCCGTAACTTTCTACGAGTCGATTAAACACTTATGAGGCTCTAAATATTAAATTATTCAACATATTGACAATACTAAATTTCAAAGTGACGCATACGAATCTGTCTATGCTTCGGCTATAATCCGCAATGTTTCCTTTACATATCCCCTGCGATCATACTTCTCTCCTCGGCACAACCAACAACTGCATGGCGTTCCTGTTTTTTTGTAGATCTGCATCCATTTCACCCTTGCCAACTCGAACCAATGAGGATGTCTATTCCAGTTACCATCCGCTTTCTTGATTCCACACCCGCAAGCGGCATGATAAACCATGCGAGCTTTAAACACCCGGTTCTGTTGTTCTCTCCTCCAAAGTTTGTTTCTTTTGTCCATCGTCTCTTTGTATTAAAGTTAGAATGAACAAAAAATTTATCTGACTATACCCCAGCCTGTCCATATTGTAAAGTTTTAAGTGATGACTAAGACTATATTATGAATACAAAGGTAATGTTTATTTATGTCATCTTATGACGCAAATTATTTTTTCATTTATAAAATCGATATCGAACATAAATCGAGCTTGATACGATTCACATAATTTCATTCAAACAACCAACTATTAATGCATAATATTAACAATACGAATAATGCTCAATTTGACGATAAAAATCCGCCTGCATCTCCAAAAGTCTTCGCATTTGTTTTTTTCGCCGAAAATCGCTATATTTGTACTGTCATGCAAGGAGATACGGCGACGGCGCAGGCGAAACGGGCAGGCGGGCGCAAGACCGTGCAAAATGACGGTAGGCGATGCGGGGACAGAAACCGAAAACCGCTGCAATTCGTTGATATACATCGGGCTTACATTCGTGCGGAAGCACCTTTATCCCGCACTTTTCAGTCTCCTTTTGGAGACTTTTTTTGTGAGCGAATTTGCGCAAAAAAAAGAAAATTTTAATCTGTATATCAACACCTTACAATCGAATTTACGATCTTCCTCCGGAGCAAAGCTGTTCCGATAAAAGTACGTTCCGCACCTACCGATTCGGATTCTTTCATCGCAACGTTTGCAATATGACAACCCATAATGGGCGAAGCGGGCTTAAAATTTGGCACGAAGCCGGGAATCGGTTATCTTTACTTCGAATTGTAAACATTATGATTATGCAGGACATGATAAACGGACGGTGCGGCTGGTGCGGAACCGACGAGCTGTATGTGAAATACCATGACCAGGAGTGGGGGAAATTGGTGACCGACGACAAGACGCTGTTCGAATTTCTTGTCCTGGAGAGTGCCCAGGCCGGGTTGAGCTGGATAACGATACTCAGAAAGCGTGAGGGGTATCGCAAGGCCTTTTGCAACTTCGACGCCGTGCAGGTGGCACAAATGACCGATAGCGATGTCGAACGGCTGATGCGGTTCGACGGCATTGTAAGGAACCGGTTGAAAATCAAATCCACAATCACAAACGCAAGGCTATTCCTTGCCATACAGGAAGAGTTCGGTAGTTTCTACAACTACACCTTGTCGTTCTTTCCCGACCGGAAGCCGATTACCAACACCTTTGGGTCGTTGAGCGAGATTCCGGCATCATCGCCCCAATCCGATGCCATGAGCAAAGACATGAAAAAACGGGGATTCAAATTCTTCGGCAGCACGATTTGTTACGCCCACCTGCAGGCGGCAGGATTTATCGACGATCACCTGACGGACTGCATTTGCCGAAAGAGATAAATAACGCATAGACTGACATTCAGGCTGCTGAAAAGACAAGCAGGTATTCCGTTATCCGCACATCGAAGTCGCCTCCTTGGGAGATTTTTTTCGGGCGGCAGGCCGGACAAATGCGAATCGCAAGCCGATCTGGCCCCAGAAGCCTTCCATCCCCGTATTGGGCGGAAATTGCAGATTTATTTTGCAAATGCGTGTTTATTTCATACCTTTAAATCGAAATCCGAGGGGGGGGGGGGGAAACTGAAACCAACCCTTATGACCGATGCGGGCAACACCGCGCAGGGACACGCATATTTTCAATCTGCCTCTTCCCCCAATCGTTTAACTAAAACACTTTTTAGGATGAAACATTGGGGTCTTTTCTTTTTGGCGCTCTGCTGCGCAGCCTGTCACAACGATGAACCGGAGCAGAAGTATTACATCACCCTCGATGAAGATGAAATCAGGGCAGATTATTCCGGGATTCAGCAACGTATAGCAGTTTCGGCCAACTGCGACTGGAGTATCCGAAATATTCCGCAATGGTGCATTATCGAAAAGGCCGTTGCGGATAACGCTGAGTATCTGGATATAGAGGTGTTGCCGAACGACACGGAAAATCCGCGCGAGGCAACAATAACGCTTGCCTGCCTGCATGACAGGTACAAACAGACAACCGCCGACCTGTTCGTTTCCCAAGCCGGGCAAAAAAAGCCGGAATACGACCCTTTGCAGTGGCATACGTTCGCAGTTAATAAATTCAACGATAACAAATACGACCTCCTGCCGGACAATGTCACGCGCAAATATCGGCTTTCGGCCGAACAGTCATTTGTAAACCCGGCGTTCAGGACGCAGGTTTATCCGGGACATTTGATTAACTGCCATACTGACAACCGGACATTGACGGTCTACGACCAATATACTTACAACCCGATTAACATAAGCGCCTATGTCAACAGGACGCTTTATGAAAAAGAAATGCTGCCCTCGTTCGACGGTATGAATGAAATGGTGCAGCAAATAACCTCCGAATTACCAGCTCAAAGTCAGCAATTCAACTATATCGGCCCTTTGCAATACCACTCACACAGGCATCTGCACCTGCTGGGGGTAGGCAACCTGGGCCTCAACCTCGATGAACTGCTAAGCGGGAAACCCTACACCGAAAAAGAAATGGGGAAACGGACGGGGTTTTTCTATAACTATTCCCGGGAAATGTTTACTATTATGATGGACTATCCTGATAAATTAATCCGAGAAACAATCAGCGAGGAACAACTGCCCGATATGTCCTATATTACCCACCTGACCTTTGGCCGAATGTCTTTGCTTTTCGTTGAGACAGACCTGGAATATACGAAGGCAATAAGCGTTGTTGATAAAATTATCAAAAAGGAAGAGTTGAGTGCGGATGACATTCAGGTTAAAGCCGATCTTCTCGTCTATTATGTCTATTTCGACAAAGGCAACAACCCGCAAACGGTTACGGGCGGCAGCGAACTGATCGGAAGATTCGTGAACGAGATCGGCTCGCTGAATATCACGCCTTTAGGGTTTAGCACAAATAAACTATCCAACAATCAGGTTGGAAATTTAGTCATAGAATTTGCATTGCCGTAAACCGGATCCCTTCGGAAAAGGCAACCGGAGAGGGAATAAATTCCGGTTTCAATACAGTGCGGCAATCCCCGCCTCAGCGCATCAGCAGCTTATACCCCACTCCCCGCACGTTCACCAGCTGGATCGACGGGTCGGCTACAAGGCGGTGGCGCAGGCGGGTGATGAAGACATGCAGGCTGCGGGCGTTGAAAAACGAATCGTCGCCCCAGATATTCACCAGCAGGGTTTTCATCGGCACGATCTCGCCCGCATTCCGGCAGAGGTATTGCAGCACTTCGGATTCGCGGGCCGAAAGTTCCGTCACCACGCCGTCGCACGTGAGCCGCTGGCGCTCGGCGTCGAAACGCATACGCCCCAGTTCGAACACACGTTCCGTACGCGCTTTCCCGACGCCCGCACGCCCGGCAAGCGCCCTGACCCGCACGATCAGCTCGCTCATGGCAAAGGGCTTGCGCAGGTAATCGTTGCCCCCGGTCTCGAATCCCTGCACCACGTCCTCGGCCGCCGAGCGCGCCGAAAGGAAAAGCACAGGCACCCCGGGCGCTTCGCGGCGCAGGCGCCCGACGAAGGTGAACCCGTCCATACAAGGCATCATGACATCCGACACGACCACATCGGGGCGCGACCCGCGGAACGCCCGCAACCCGGCCTCGCCGTCATGGGCGACCGTCACCTCGAACCCCTTTTCGGAAAGGGTATCGGCAATGATCCCCGCGAGGGTTTGCTCGTCCTCTACGAGCAGCAGTCTGATCTTATCGCCCATCGTCCGGAAGTATCAGGGTGAAGGTCGTACCGTGCCCCTCGGTGCTCTCCACCGCGACCGAGCCGCCGTGTTTGGCGGCGATTAGCCCGACGTAGTACAACCCGAGGCCGAAGCCCTTGACATTGTGAATGTCGCCCGTAGGCACGCGGTAAAACTTATCGAAGATATGCGCCTGCGCGGCACGCGGAATGCCGATGCCGTCGTCGGCGACTCGCAGGACGACCCGGCCGCCGTCCCGCCCGGCCGAAATGCGGATATGCACCTCCTCGCCGGAATATTTCAGGGCATTGTCGACCAGGTTGTCCAGGGCATGCGAGAGGTGGAAGCGGTCGGCGAAGGCAGTCAGCCCTTCGGGTGAAACATCCACCGTGACCCGTGCGGGTTTGGCTGCCTGCATCCGGAACTTCTCGGCCAGCGCCCCGAGCATCCCGGCCAGGAGGATCCGCTCGCGGCGGAGCGTGAAATCCTCGCGTTCCTCGCGTGACATGGTGAGGATGCGCTCGACCATCTCCGACAAAGCCGTCAGCTGGCTGCGGATCACACCCAGATACTTCGCACGCCGCGCCCCATCGTCGGCCGCCCCGAAATTCTCCAGCGCGTCGTTGGCCGCATAGGCCACGGCAATCGGGGTCTTCAGTTCATGGGTGATATTGTGCGTGAAATCCATCCTCATCTCCTCGAGCGTCTTCTGCCGGAACAGCGTCCGCAACAGGTAGATGACCACGAACGCGACGACGAGCAGCATGAGCACCGAGGTGAGGATGATGCCGAACAGCTCGCGCAGCAGTTCCCGGTGGGGGTTTTCGATCTTCACCCGGAAAAGCAGCTTGTCATCCGTGGTGACGCGCGAGGTGAACACCTTCGGGTTCCGTATCTGCGGAGCATCCTTCTGCGAAGCGATGACCGCCTCCTCCCGTTCCGCCCCCGTTGTCCGCGCCGCCAGGCTGTCGAGCCGGATTTCGGCAACATCGCCGCCGTCCCGGCCGCGGATCACGTCGACGCTGTAGGGCAGGCCGATGCCGGCATCGGCCAGGTAACGCGTCAGCAGGGAGTCGTAGCGGGACAGGTTGAACTGGAGGGCCGTGAACGAAGGCATGCGCACCTCCTGGTAGATATAACGGGTCTTGTCGCCGCGGCGCAGGGCGATATTCGTCCGCAGCGTGTCGACCTTCGACCGGATGGAAAGCACCTTGCCGGCCGCCCCAAGGCTTTTCACAGAGATCGTGTCGATCATATCCAGCTTAACGGAGTCGATATTGCCCGTCGTCACGACCGACGTCCGGGTCTGCGACGTCCGGCGCCGGTTACCTATCAGCAGGTCGTCGTACGCCGCGCGGTTCATGGCGAGCGTCACCTTGCGCGAAAACTCCTCCGCACGGTCGGCATACATCCGCCACAGGCTCCACGCCTGCACGAGGGCCAGCGCCAGCAGGGCGCCGATCGCGCAAAACGAGATATTTCTGAAACGATTCTTATCCACGGCCGAGGGGTTTATACTGCAAAAATACGAATAAAAACACTCCTGCCGCCGGCGTTAACATTATTTAACACTTCTTAACGCGGCGTTAACCATCGCCCTTCGTTTTTCGGGGTAATATTGCACCGTAAACCAACACACCGAAGCCATGAAAACAAAACTCACCTTCCTTATCATCGCCGCCGCGCTGGCCGCCGCAACCGCCGGGCGGGCACAGACCGTCATCTCCTACTCGACCGACGGCGGGGCACAGGCCCTCGAAACGGGCAGCGTACGGCAGACCGTGCTGGACACCGCCACGCTCGAAGTGAGCTACCGCATGGAGTGGCTGCGGCGCCCCGACAGCAAGGAGCCGATGCAAGACCTGCTGCTGTTGCAGGCCGGAGGGAAGGTTACGAAATTCTTCTCCTACAAGACGCTCCAGCGGGACTCGCTGCTGCGCATCACCCCGACCGAGCAGGTGCTGGCCAACGTGGGCAACTTCAAGGGGGGCCTGGAGGCCGTCGTATTCCAGAACTACCCCGCAGGCGAGATGACCTGCACCGACAAGATCTCACGGGACAACATGCTCTACACCGAGCCGCTGCCCGAAATCGAGTGGACGCTCCGCGACGGGACGCGCGAGGTCATCGGTTACGACTGCCGCCGTGCGACCTGCCGCTTCCGCGGGCGCGATTACGAAGCCTGGTACACCGAGGAGCTCCCGCTCGCCACCGGCCCCTGGAAATTCCACGGACTGCCCGGACTGATCCTGGCCGTGAACGACACGGGCGACGACGGGGGCATCATCCGCTTCGAGGCGACCGGGATCCGCCGCGCCGAAGTCCCGGTGACGATGGCCGACCTGAACTACCTGAAAACTTCGCGCAAAAAATTCCTGGCCACCGAGCGCAAATTCATGACCGACCCGATCGGCTACATGCAGGCCAATTCGAACATCAGGATCACGGTAAGGAACGAGGACGGGACGCCGCGCGAGGGTGCCGACCTGCTCCGCGAATACAATCCGCTGGAAACAGAATAGCCCCACGGCGCGATGAAGTACCTGCTGACCCTGCTTTGGTTGCTGGGCGCAATCGCCGCCCAGGCCCAGGAGTACACGGGCCACGTGGCCGACAAGGAGGACGGGGCGCCCGTCGCCGGGGCCATCGTCACGGCGCGAGACTCCCTGGGCAAGCCGCTGGGTTACACGACGACCTCGGCCTCGGGCGATTTCGTGCTCAGGCCGCGCGGGGGCGGGACAACCGCGCAGCTCGACTTCTCGACGATGGGCTACCGCCGGCAATCGATTCCGGCGGATGCCGGACGGATGCTCGTGCTGCTGACGCCCGAGGCGACCGGCATCCGCGAGGTGACGATCCGCGCCCCGCGGCTGAGCTTCCGGGGCGACACCGTAAGCTACAACGTGTCGCGCTTCACCGAGGCGCAAGACCGCTCGATCGCCGACGTACTGCGCAAGATGCCGGGCATCGAGGTGGCGAAATCGGGCGAGATACGCTACAACGGCCAGCCGATCAACAACTTTTACATCGAAGGGCTGGACATGCTCGACGGCCGTTACGGACAGGCGACCAACAACATCGCGCCGCAGGACGTGGCGAGCGTCGAAGTGATGGAGAACCACCAGCCGATCAAGGCGCTCAAGGACATCGTATTCAGCGACCGCGCAGCCATCAACCTCCGGCTGAAGCCGCATGCCAAAGCCCGATGGACGGGGACGCTGCGCGGCGGTGCGGGCTGGTCGCCGGCGTTGTGGAACGGCGCACTCTTCGCCATGCGCATCGGTGCCAGGGGGCAGTCGATGGTCAACCTCAAAACCGACAACACGGGGCAAAACCCCTCGGCCGAGACCGAACGGCTTTCGGTCGAGGACATCCTCAACGGCGGAGCCAACGACTACAATCCCGCCGCACACCTTTCGGTCGGCACTTCGTCCGCGCCGCTCGACGATACACGCACGCGCTTCAACCGCTCGCACATGGCCAGTCTGAACAACCTGCGCAAACTCTCCGAGGACTACCAGCTCAGCAGCTCGCTCACTTGGGGTTACGACCGCCTGGCCTCGGATCGCGCCGCCCGGCAAAGCTGGTACCTGGCGGACGGCACGCGCGTGGACACCGAGCAGGAGTCGGCCGCTTCGTGCCGGCAACAGCTTTCGGCACGCATCGCACTGAAAGCCAACACCGAGCGGTTCTACATGCTGGAAAAACTCGAAGCTTCGCTGGCATGGAACGACCTCCGTGCCGTGCTCTCGGGCAGCTACCCCAACCGCCAGCGTGCCGAGGCCCCGGCCTACGGCATCGAAAACGACCTGAAATATATCCGGCGCACCGGCACACGTTCGCTCACCGTCACCTCCTACCTGAAATACCTTACCCGCCCCCAGTCCCTCGATGTGGTGCGCGAAACGGGCAGCCAGCGGCAGACGATCGCCGACCGCGCTTTTTACATGAACCACAACGCGGCATTCGGCACGCAGGCCGGGCAGTTCGCCTTCGCCTTCAAAGGCGGAGTTTCGGCACTCTTCCGAGGGCTCGTAACAGACCTGACGGGCACCGGGCTCGGGACAGGCGCCGCGAACGACCTTTCGGCCGGCTACGCGGGCGTCTACCTCCAGCCTGGCATCACCTACCGCTCGCAGCGGCTGCGGCTGACGCTCGACCTGCCGGCAGGTTACCGCCGCTATGGACTGCACGACAGGATCGACGGCAATCGAAACCCGGCGGGCATTTTCACCTGGAAGCCCCGCTTCGCGGTGAAATGGAGCCCCACGGGACACCTTTCGCTTTCGGCATCGGGTACGGTCGGCCGCGACGCGGCGGACGACAGCCGCATAGGCAACGGCGCCGTCCTGCGCAACTACCGTTCGGTGCTCTGCGGCGTAAACGAATACCGGCAGGCGGCGCAAACCGTCTGCCGGAACCGGTTCTACTTGAACTTTGAA
>OGOV01001357.1_pt1 | contig 22030 bp, 19 predicted proteins | sample 1552711 | NCBI WGS metagenome assembly OGOV01 (sample SAMEA2580216, study PRJEB22360) | human gut metagenome | biome: human gut; feature: human-associated habitat; material: faeces | place: Denmark | collected 2008/2010 | reverse complement strand
ATTGGAAAGAATAGAAAATAACCAATGCGAACAGAAGACAACCGCCCACCATCGAACTCGAGTAATGGATCAAAATGCCGAAAGCCTGTATTCATGCGGGTTTTCGGCATTTGTTTTTATCAATGCATAAGGAAAGGGAAAAAAGGGATAGGTTATGCTGCCGACAAGAGATGAAGCAATGGCGTTGATTCGGGATGGTCTATCAAATAATCCGGGGCCTTGGGGAAAACATAGTTTAACAGCAGCACATTGTGCAGAAAAAATAGCAGTGGCATGTGGAGACATGGATGCGGAGAAGGCCTATGTTTTAGGCTTACTGCATGATATAGGAAGAAAATTTGGCGTAAGACATCTTGGCCATGTTTCCGATGGGTACACATATATGATGTGCCTTGGATATGATGAGGCGGCAAAAATCTGTTTGACGCATTCTTTTAACAATCACACGGTGGATGAATACATTGGAAAGCTTGATGTTTCAGAGGAAGAGATGGAAATGATTAAGACTGAATTAGTCAGGACAGTATACGATGATTATGACCGGCTGATTCAATTGTGTGATAGTCTGGCAGGAGCGGAAGGAGTTCTGGATATAGAAGATAGAATGAGCGACGTAAAGAAACGGTATGGCTTTTATCCGCAGGACAAGTGGGATTCTAATATGAGATTGAAACGATACTTTGAGAAGAAAATGAAGAAGGACATCTACCTTGTTTGTGAGAAAGACTCATTTGTGCCGGAAGAGATAGGATGATCGAAGGTCTTGTGAATGGGTTTCCTGATGGAAGACTTTATGCTATAATAGGCAGGCAGCGAGGTGAAGTGTATGAAAAAAACAAGAGATCTGTTCTGGACTTTTTTGAAGATTGGTGCGTTCACATTTGGCGGCGGCTACGCAATGGTGGCCCTGCTGGAACGGGAATTTGTGGAGGACAAGCAGTGGCTGAGCCGGGAGGAATTTCTCGATATGGTCGCCATTGCGGAGTCCACGCCGGGCCCTGTGGCGGTGAACAGCGCCACCTATGTGGGCTATAAGATCGAAGGGGCAGAAGGGGCCGCGGCATCCACGCTGGCGGTCTGCCTGCCCTCGTTTGTGGTCATCTACCTGATCTCACTGGTGTTTGACCGGTTCTTGCAGCTGTCGGCAGTGGCAAGCGCGTTCCGGGGCATTCAGGTCTGCGTCATCTATCTGATCCTTTCGGCGGGGATGAAGATGCTGAAAAGCCTGTCCGGCACGGCCTTCAACAGGATCATCGTTGCCGGTGTTGTGGTGGCCATGGTGGGCTGCTCGGTGGCGGCGGTGTCCTTCTCGTCCCTCTACTACATCCTGCTCTGCGGGGCGGCAGGGGTGCTGCTCTACCTGTTAAAAAAGCTGCGGAAGGAGGATAGAGCATGATCTACCTCCAGCTGTTCCTCAATTTTCTGATGATCGGAGCGCTCTCCTTTGGCGGCGGCTACGGGATGATCTCGCTGGTGCGGGAGACCGTGCTGCGCCATGGCTGGCTGACCGAAGCAGAATTCCTGAGCTTTGTCGCCGTTTCCGAGTCCACCCCGGGCCCGCTGGCAATCAATATGGCAACCTTTATCGGGTCATCACAGGGCGGCTTTCCGGGAGCGCTGATCGCTACGCTGGGGGTGGTGCTGCCCTCGTTCTTCATCATCCTGCTGATCGCGGCGGTGCTGAAAAACCTGATGAAGTATGCGGGCGTGGAAGCCTTTCTTTCCGGTGTGCGGCCCTGTGTGGTGGCCATGATCCTGGCGACCGCGCTGAACATGATGCTCTCCACACTGGGCGGCATCAAGACGCTGGCGGATGGCTTTGCACCGGATGCGAGATCGATCCTTGTGTTTGCTGCTTTATGGGCGGTGCATTTTGTCTGGAAGAAGCGGACGCAAAAAGCCCCGTCGCCCATCGGAATGATCCTGCTGGCGGCGGGACTGGGAATCCTGTTCTGGGGCGTATGAGAGATCATCGCCCTTTTTTTGTGGCTCAGTGCTCCACGAATTCGCCGCGCAGGGCGAACATGTGGTCCATGGGGCCGGAGCCTTTGCCCAGATCGAGCATGGCGGACAGGCAGCCTGAAATATATGCCTTGGCCCGCTCAACGGCGGCATCCAGGGGATAGCCCTTTGCCAGATTGGAGGCAATGGCGCTGGACAGGGTGCAGCCGGTGCCGTGGGTGTTGGGGTTGGCAATGCGCTCGCCGTGGAACCATTTGCCGCTGCCGTTGCGCCAGAGCAGATCGTCGGCATCGTTCACCTTGTGGCCGCCCTTGCAGAGCACGGCACAGCCGTATTTTTCGCTGATGCACTTTGCAGCGGCCTCCATCCCGGCGGCATCGGTGATGGTCATGCCGGACAGGATTTCAGCCTCCGGAATGTTGGGCGTGACCACCTCGGCCATGGGCAGAAGCTGCCCGGTCAGGATCTGGATGGCGCTGTCCTGCAGCAGCTTGGAGCCGGAGGTGGCCACCATCACGGGATCGACCACGATATGTTTTGCATCGTACTGGCGCAGCTTTTTGGAAATGGTCTCAATGAGCGCAGACGACGACACCATGCCGATCTTGATGGCATCCGGGTAGATATCGGTGAACACCGCATCCAGCTGCTGGGCCAGAAATTCTGGTGTGGTCTCAAAGATTCCGGTCACGCCGGTGGTGTTCTGGGCCGTCAGAGCAGTGATGGCGCTCAGGGCAAACACGCCGTTGGCGGTCATGGTCTTGATGTCGGCCTGAATGCCTGCGCCGCCGCTGGAATCGCTTCCGGCAATGGTCAATGCTGTTTTCATAAGGAAAATCCCCCTTTTTCCTTTCAGCATAGCACAGTCCGGCAGTATTTGCAAGGAAAACCGGCCTGCCCTCTTTTCTGCCGGAGAAAAGCGTGATAAAATAAGGCAAAAACGAAACTGGGGGAGAATATAATGAACATCACGGTATATCTGGGCGCAAACGAGGGCAATGATCCGGCCCTGAAGCAGGCGGTGCAGGAGCTGGGAAGATGGATCGGGGAGAGCGGGAACGCGCTGGTGTACGGCGGCTCCCGCTGCGGCCTGATGGGAGAAATCGCCGAAAGCACCCTGAACGCCGGGGGTAAAGTGACCGGCGTGGAACCGGAGTTCTTCGTGCAGGGAGAGCTGCAGCACGAGGGGCTGACGGAGCTGATCGTGACAAAGGATATGACTGAGCGCAAAACAAAGATGATCGCGCTGGGGGACGCGTTTATTGCGTTTCCCGGCGGCACCGGCACACTGGAGGAGATCGCCGAGGTGATGTCTAAGGTGTCGCTCAGGCATCTGGATGCGCCCTGCATCCTCTATAACCTGAACGGCTACTACGATGGCCTGAAAGCCCTGCTTGCCCGGATGATCGAAAAAGGGCTCTCCTCCCCGGAACGCCAGCAGGGGATCTATTTTGTAGAGGATCTGGAGCAGATCAAGGAAATTTTGCAGAAATCGTTTTGAAGATCCTGTTTAGGGTCGCTCTCTGCACACCTCCTGCCGCCTTGGCATAGACCGGGAAAAGGGGGAGTGCGATTTGGAACAGATTTTCCTGACGGCGGCAGTGCTGCTGCTGCCGATGCTCTGCACCACGGCCGGTGCGGCTGGTGTGTTCCTGCTGCGGAAGACCGGGGAGCCTGCCACCCGGCGGATGCTCTGCGGCATGGCGGCGGGCATCATGCTGGCGGCCAGCGTATGGAGCCTGCTTTTGCCGGCCATTGAGCGGGCAGAGCAGGGGCCGCTGCCTGCATGGGTCCCACCTGCCGTGGGCCTGCTGCTGGGTGCGGTAGGGCTTTTGCGGCTGGAAACGCTGGCGGGCCGCCTGCTGAACGCCGGGCCGGGCCGCTGTGGGCGGATGGTGCTGGCAGTCACCCTGCACAACCTGCCCGAGGGCATGGTGGTGGGCCTTGCTGCCGCGCTGGCCCTGCGGGGAGAACCGGATGCGGTCAGCGGGGCGCTGGCCCTTGCGCTGGGCATCGGGCTGCAGAATATTCCCGAGGGAGCTGCGGTCAGTCTGCCGCTGGCGCAGGAGGGCAGGTCTAAGCGCCGTGCCTTTGCGGCGGGGGCTGCCTCCGGGCTTGTGGAGCCGCTGGGGGGCCTGCTGGCCCTTGCACTGGCCGGGTGGGTCAGTGCAGCCCTGCCCTTGCTGATGAGCCTTGCCGCCGGGTGCATGGTCTGCGTGACGGCACAGGAGATGATCCCGGAAGCCGTGGAGGCAGACGAACCGGCGGGAGTCATCAGCGTGGTGGCAGGGTTTGCCCTGATGATGGCGCTGGATGTTGCTCTATAAAATATTCTGTAACGCAAAAAGGAGACCGCGCGGTGCGGTCTCCTTTTTTGTCTGTCAGTGTGCTTCTAGTATTTCGGCCTGCAGGGTATCCAGCTGCTCAAAGCTGTACAGCCGGTTCAGCGCCTCCACCAGCTCCTTTTTGGAGAGCCGGGGCGGCAGGCCCAGCGCGTTGAGCAGCTGGTATTTCCGCTCGGCACTGCCCGGGGTGCCGGAAAGCCCCCAGTTGTACAGGTCGGTGTAGGTGATCTGCCGACCCTCCGGGCGGGCAGGCGCGGCCCCGGCTTCTGCGCCCAGTGCATCCCGCAGGCATTGCAGGACGATGGCATCGTCCACGCCTTCCACGCCCAGCAGGCCTTCCTTGCCAGGCTGGGGCTTCCGCTTTTCCTTGCCATGGATGGCGGGCACATAGGCCTGCACCACGTTTTCTGCCCCCACCAGACCGGTGATGTAGGTGCGGATGCGGAACCCGGCGGCATCGGAATCGGTGAAGAGGATCAGGCCGTTTTTTTTCGCCAGGGCTTTCAGCAGCTGCTGGCGTTTTTTGTCCTTGTAGATGCCAAAGCCGTCTGTCAGCAGGATCATGGCATCGGTCAGGTGGGAAAGGCGGGCGGCATCGTATTTGCCCTCCACCACCAGCACCCGGTCGGTGTGCAGCAGTTCTCGTTCGCTCATCGTCCGCTCCCCGCCAGCGCCAGACGGCAGAGTGCTGCTTCCAGCAGGGTCTGCACATCCACGGGCTGGCTCTTCAAACTTTTATCGAGGTCCAGCAGCACCTGCAGGCAGGTCTCCAGCTGGCCCAGCGTGTAATGCGATGCCGTTTCGGCTGAGCGCTTGAGCCGGTAATCACTGCCCTTGTAGCCAAAATCCTTGAACACGGCGGCGTAGCTCTTCCGTTTGGAAGCACCCAGCTTGACCCGGTACAGGTCTACATAGCTGCCGATCATTGCGCCGGTGATGGCAATGGGCTCCTGCTGTAAGCGCAGCAGGGTCTGCAACTTTTTGCAGGCACCGGTGGCGTTCTTGGCGGTGATCATCCGGATCATCTCAAACACATCTGCTTCCAGGCTCACGGTGCCCATCTCGGCCACCATGGCGGCGGTAACGGTCTGATAGCCGGAAAGGGCACAGAGCTTGTCTACCTCGTTTTCCAGTAGGAAGGGATCCTCGCCGCACCGCTCCAGCAGGGCTGCGGCAGCGCCCTCGGGCAGGGTGGTATCCTGCGCCTTGGCCCGCTCAATCAGCATCATCTTCAGCTCGTAGGGCTTGGGTTTGGAGAGCTCTTCGGCAAAGCCCAGCTTCTTGCATTCAGCGATCAGCTTTTGTGCCCGCTTGCCGGTCTTGAGCTTGCTGCGCTCCAGCTCGAACACGCTGCCCAGCACCACCACGGCATTTTCCAGGCTGGCAAGGGTGCTGCACAGCTCCTCCAGATCCTTGTCGCCGTAGGCGGCGGGGTCAAGCTCTGGCAGCACCACCACGCGGCGGGTGCCAAAGAAGGAGATGGTGCCCGCCGCCATGATGAGCTGCTCGATCTCGGGCGCGGTACCGTCCAGCACAGTGGTCTCCTCATCTGTGTCAGCGCTCAGGATCCGGACGGCGGCAGACACCGCCTGCCGGACAAGATACCGCTCGCTGGAATAGAAATAGTAGACCGGACAGCTGCGGTCTGCCAACTGACGCAGTTTGGCTTCCGTTGCCATGGCGGGGCCCCCTTTCAGAAAAGAATACCTTATAAGTGTACCCACCGGGGCGGGAAATGTCAATGCAGGAGGCAGAAGAAAAAACGACAGATGTCTTTTATCGCTTCCGCAAACGTGATATACTGAAAGAAAACGGCCTGCGCCGGAACGGAAAGGGAAGAATACGGATGAAACGAGCCTATTTCAACTGCATCCTGCTGGACGGCACCGAACAGCTGGAGCTGTTGGTCTGCCGCGGCCGCGCCGTGCACAAGCCCGCTCCCAAGCGGAACAAAACGGTGGATGCCCTGCTTGACCCGTATCTGGCATAAATGCTATAATGTCCTTAAATTCCGTCCGTGCCAGAGCGGGCGCTGAAAGGATGAAACGCTTACGAAACGCCCTAAGCTAACATTGCAGCTGCAATACAATTCGCCGGTGATCCTGACCTTTTTTCTGCTCTCCTTGGGGGCTTTGTTCCTGGGGCAGTGGACAGGCGGCTGGACCACAAAGCACCTGTTCTGCATCTATCGCGGTTCTCTGAAAGACCCGCTGTTTTACATTCGGCTCTTCGGCCATGTGCTGGGCCATGCCAGCTGGGATCATTTCCTGAACAATATGCTCCTGCTGCTGGTCATCGGCCCGCCGATGGAAGAAAAATATGGCAGTGGCCCCCTGCTCAAGGGCATCCTGCTCACGGCCCTCATCTCGGGTGTTCTGCAGTGTGTGCTCTTCCCCCATACCGCCCTGCTGGGGGCTTCGGGCATCGTGTTCATGCTCATCATGCTGGCATCGCTGTCGGGCTTCTCCGGCGGCATCCCGGTGACCATGCTGCTGGTGGCGGCACTGTATCTGGGCCAGCAGGTGTATGATATCATCTTTGCGCACGATAATGTGGCGAACTTCATGCACATCGTGGGCGGTGTGTGCGGCACAGCCTTTGGGTATGTGTATGCCATGCTGCCCCGGAAACGCAGGAGACCGGCTGCCAGAAAAAAGCGATGATCAACAAACGACCCCGGAAAGCGTGAGAGCAGCTTTCCGGGGTCGTTTTATGGATTATAATTCGTTCAGGACCCGCCGCGCAGCACGGATGGTCTCCTCGCTGGTCTGCCAGACCTCAAACTCGGAGAAGCCGGGCAGGCCCATGGGAACACCTTCCCGCCGGAAGATCATCCGGCTGTCCAGAACCTGCTTGCCGGACATGTGGAAGGCGTGCGCGCCTGTCTCAGCTGCCAGAGCCGGAAGATTGGCCGGGGTCACGCCCGCACCCACCAAGATCTCAAGATCAGGTCCGGCGGCTTCCACCAGCCGACGGAGCAGGGAAGCGCCTGCCGGGGCGCTGGCGGCCTGCCCGCTGGTCAGGATGGTGCCAAGGTTCAGCGCTTTGGCCGCTTCCAGCGCCGCAAAGGGGTCTTTGCAGACATCAAAGGCACGGTGCAGGGTGCAGACGACCGGACGGCCAGCGGCCTTTGCAGCGGCCCGGGCGGCCGCGTAGATGGGGCGCAGCGCGTCCACGTCCAGTTCTCCCTCCGGGGTCAGCACACCGGTCACAATGCCGTCCGCACCCGCCTGCACCAGCGCGGCGGCGATCTCGGCCATCTGGGCAAGCTCATAGCGGTCGTAGCAGAAATCACCGAACCGGGGCCGCAGCAGGGCACGCACCGGCAGGCCGGTCTCCGCCTTGACCAGCGCAAGGCTGGGCGTGGTGCCGCCGATGATCAGGTCAGCGCACAGCTCCAGCCGGTCGGCCCCGCCCCGCTTTGCCGCAATGGCGCTTGCGACACTGTCTACACAGACTTCTAAAGTATAGGGCATAAAAACCTCCCGGGAAGCAGGCCAGCGGGCGATGAAATGGACTGCAACAACAGCGACCGCCGCCAGTGGCGGATGTAGGAAGCTGTTGTTGGGGCCGCGGCCAGCAGGATGCGAGTGCAATTGCACGAAGCAGACGCTGGGAGCCGCAACCCGTACTCACTTGCGTGGGGAATCACCGCCGGCCTGTGGTGGTTACTTTACACTTTCGAGGAACCGCACGAAACCGGCGCGGCCGGCTTCATCCAGCTTGTAGACACCGGCATCTGCCAGCACCTGCGCGAACACCTGGCCTACCTCATCCTGCAGGATCAGGTGGACGCTGTCGCTGTTCAGCTCAGGATGGCGGGCCAGGATCTCCTGTGCCCATGCGGCGTGCTTCTGCAGGGCTTCGGGGTACTGCTCGGCAGGCACCCGGGCCACCAGCATATCTGCCAGATCGAACAACTCCTGCTTCAGGCGGCTGGGAAGGACTGCCAGACCCATGACCTCGATCAGGCCGATGTTCTCCTTTTTGATGTGGTGGAGCTTTGCGTGGGGATGGTAGACCCCCAGCGGGTGCTCCGGGGTGGTGATGTTGTTGCGCAGGACCAGATCCAGCTGATATCTGCCATCCCGCACCCGGGCAATGGGGGTGATGGTGTTGTGGGGTTCGCCGTCCGTCTCGGCAAAGATGAAGCTTGCCTCATCGGTATAGCCGCGCCATGCGGTCAGGATCTTGTCGGCCAGCTCCACCAGACGCTCGTCATCCGCACAGGTCAGGCGGATGCAGCTCATGGGCCAGTGGACGATGCCGGCTTCCACATCCTCAAAGCCGGGGAACACCCAGCTCTTCTCGATGGGGGCCTTGGCCATGGCGAACTCGTAGTGGCCGCCCTGGAAGTGGTCGTGGCTCAGGATGCTGCCGCCCACAATGGGCAGGTCTGCATTGCTGCCCACGAAATAGTGGGGGAACAGGCCCACGAAGTCCAGCAGCTTGCGGAAGGTGGCACGCTCGATCTTCATGGGGGTGTGCTGGCTGTTGAACACGATGCAGTGCTCGTTGTAGTAGACATAGGGGCTGTACTGCAGATTCCATGCGCTGCCGTTGATGGTCAGCGGGATGATGCGGTGGTTCTCGCGGGCGGGATGGTTCATCCGGCCTGCATAGCCCTCGTTCTCCACGCAGAGCTGGCACTTGGGGTAGGCGCTCTGGGGGGCCAGCTTGGCGGCGGCAATGGCCTTGGGGTCCTTTTCGGGCTTCGAGAGGTTGATGGTGATATCCAGATCGCCGTAGGGGGTCTTGGTGACCCACTTCACGTCCCGCTTGATGCGGTAGCGGCGGATGTAATCGGTATCCTGGCTGAATTCATAGAACCAGTCGGTGGCGGCCTGGGGGCCCTCTTTCTCGTACCGCTCCTCAAAGTTGGCGCGGACAATGGAGGGGCGCGGGGTCAGCACGCCCATCAGCTTGGTGTCAAACAGGTCACGGGCGGTGGAATTGTTCTCACACACGCCCCGGGCCACGGCATCGTCCACCAGCGTTTTCAGGATGCTCTCGAGGTCCGTGTAGCAGACATCTCCCTCGGGCTCGGCAAAGCTGTCCAGCTGCATGGTCATCAGCAGCTGATTGCGGATGTAGATCTCGTCATCGGGCAGGATGAGCCCGGTGTCCAGCCCATAGTTGACGAGCTGTTGAATGGCAGTAGAGATCACAGCACGGCACCTCCTTCCGGACGGATGGAGAGGATGTGGCACTTGCCTGCGCCCAGAATGGCCTCCATCTCAGCCTTGAAGGCATCCAGCTTCTCCAGCGGCACAAAGGCCTGCACGGTGCCGGCAAAGCCGCCGCCGTGAACGCGGACAGCGCCTGCGCCGTTCAGGAAATGCTTTGCAGCGGCAATGGTCACAGCCACTTCCTGATGCTCCTTGTACCCGGCGGGGATGACGTTCTGCAGATATTCCCAGCTGCTGGTGCCGGATTCGTTGACCAGCTGCAGGAAGGTCTCAAAATCCCCGGCGCGCAGGGCGTTTACCTGCCGGGCAACGCACTGGTTGTCGGCGTAGATGTGGAAAGCCCGGAGCACAGCCCGGTCACCGCACTGTTTGCGGCATGCGGGCAGATTTGCAATAAAGGTCTCAAAGGGCACATCCCGCAGGACTTCGCCGCCGCAGACAGCGGCCACGGCGCGGCACTCGTTGGGGATGGCGGCGTACTCATCGGTCAGGTCGGCGTGGTCTGCACCGGAATCCAGGATGCAGAGGGCAAGGCCGGCCTGAGAGAAATCCACCTGCACCGGCTCCACATCGGGGTGGGCAGGATCGGCAAAGTCGATGGTGATAATGTTGCCCACGCTGGAGGCCATCTGATCCATCAGGCCGCAGGGCTTGCCAAAGTAGACGTTCTCTGCCCACTGGCCGATCTGCGCAATGGCGATGGGGGAGACCTTTTCGGCCATGAAGCGGTCGTTCAGGATGACACCGATCAGCACCTCAAAGGCGGCAGAGGACGAAACGCCGCTGCCCTTGGGCACATTGGAGGAGATGTACACGTCCAGGCCGGAGAGGGCAGCGCCACGCTCCTTGAAGGCCTCACACTCGCCCCGCAGCAGGGCCATGGTGGTGTTCTCTTCCTCCTTGCGGGCAGCAAGGTCGCCAAGGTCGATGACACAGAGGTCATAGCCCTCGCTCTGCACACGCAGCTGGTTCAGGCCGTTGGGGGCAGCGGCAGCGATCATGTCAATGTTCACGCTGCCGGTCAGCACCCGGCCATGCTGGTGGTCGGTGTGGTTGCCGCCGATCTCGGTGCGGCCCGGGGCGCTGTACAGTCCGGCCTCGGTGTGGGCACCAAAGGTCGCTTCCAGCCCGTCCAGCACTGCCGCATAGCGTGCGGCGTGGGCAGCGGTCTGCTCCGGCGAACAGCAGTAGAGGGAGGCCAGCCGGGCGGTATGGGTGCCGCCCGCCAGCTCCTGCTTCCAGACAGAAATAGGCTTCATCATGGCGCGTTCCTCCTCGTATAGGTGAATGATTCTTCAAAGGGCCAGGGCCCGTTCTTCTGATTCTATAATATCGGTTCTGTCGAGAAAAGACCATGTATTATTGTTGCATCTGGATGAAAGGTCAACGCAGTTCCGGCAGTCAGCTCCGGGGCGCGAAATCGCCGCCGGTGAGCCCGTCGAGGTTCAGCATCCCTTCCAGCGCAGCAATGTCGGTGGAAACATCCAGCGCATCGGAGGCAAACAGCTTGTCCAGCTGGTTTTCAAAGGCGGTGATGAGCAGATCCATGCTCCGCTCAATGCTCTGCTTTGCCTCAGTGATGTTGGTGCCCTGCACATCCTGTGCCGAAAGCTGGGCGTAGGTATTCAGCAGCTTCAGCGCGGTGGGCAGGTAGTAATCCATAAATTTCTGCAGCTGGGCTTTTTTGTCCGGGTCCCTTTTTGCCAGTGCGAAGATGCGGGCGCTGACATCCTCCAGCCGGGAGATCTTGGCCGTCATCACCGGGTCGGGGATGGCATCATTGGCCTGCCGGAGCTGGCGCTGCAGGGCGGCATACTGATCCTCGGGAGCCGGTGCGGGTGCGGGCTCGGCGGGTCTGGGCGGCTGGGGCGCAGCGCCCCGCACCACCAGCGTGCCGGTGCGGTTGTCGATATAGGCATCGGCCCCGAAATAGCCGTGGTCGATGGCGCGCTCCACGGCGGCGCGGCCCCTGTCGGCATCAATGCCCGCGGCTGCAAAGAGTTCGTCCAGCGGGATATTATCCCGGGTCCCAACGATCTTGTCCAGCTGGCGCTCCAGCTTGCGGGCCTGCTTCATCCGCAGGCCCATGGCCAGCGCAGCGCCGCCGCCAATGGTCTGGGCCAGCGCGGTCAGAAACTCGCCCCAGTCGAACCAGTAGCCCCACAGGTCGATGATATCGGCAAGGCCTGCAAGGCCCACCACCAGAAAGATGCCGCCGAACACCGTGCAGAGGCTGGTCAGGGTCTTGTGCCACTTTTTGGCGTTCTGCTGCTCGGCAGTGGGCACATCGTGGCCGTAGACCGGCTCAGTGTTCCGGGCCGGCTGACCGGCACCGGTGTCCTGGGGGCGGAAATCGCTGGAATATTCTGCGTTCTCCTGCTCCTTTTTTTCGGCATCCCGGTCAATGGCACGCAGGATGAAGAACAGGATGCCCAGCCAGGGCGACATGGCGAATACTACCAGCAGGGCAATGGTGGGAATGTGGGCAAGAAAATGTTTGCTGCGTCTGGGCTCCATGGGGCAGAATCCTCCTAAAACAAAAAAGCCGTGTTCCACTTTATTATAGCGGAGCACGGCCCTTTTGTTAAGGGGGTAATTTATTTGTGGGAAAGGAAATTACTTCATCAGGCTGCAAACGGCCTCGGCGTAAGCGGCGGGATCATCCACGGGCAGGCCCTCGATCAGCTGTGCCTGTGCATAGAGCAGGCTGCTGTATTTCTTGACCTTGTCGGTATCACCGGCCTCCTGTGCGGCCTTCAGCACGGCGAACACGGGGTGATTGATGTTCAGCTCCAGCACCTTGTCGCTCTTCACGCCCTCGCTGCCGGGCTGCTTGGAGAGCACCTTCTCCATCTCGATGGACAGGGGGCCGTCGGCGCTCAGGCAGACGGGGTGATCCTTCAGGCGGGTGGAGACCTTGACCTCCTTGACCTTGCCGTCCAGAGCGTCCTTCATGGCATCGAACAGGGGCTTGTTCTCGGCGGTGGCATCTTCAGCGGCCTTTTTCTCGTCCTCGGTCTCAAGGCCCAGATCGCCGCTGTTGACGTTCTTGAACTCCACGGTGCCGTCCTTGCCCTCGGCATCCTTGCGGGGGTAGCTGCGCATGATCTGCAGGCAGAACTCATCCACGTCCTCAGTCAGCAGCAGGACATCATAGCCCTTGTCCAGCACCAGCTCGGCGGCGGGGAGCTTGGCCAGACGGTCAGTGGAGTCACCGGCGGCAAAGTAGATGAACTTCTGCTCGGCAGGCATCTTGTCCACATACTCCTGCAGGGTGACCATCTTCTGCTCCTTGGCAGACCAGAACAGCAGCAGGTCGCGCAGTAGCTCAGCGTGCATCCCGTAATCAGAGTAAGCGCCGAACTTGATCTGGCGGCCGAACTCCTTCCAGAATGCCTCGTACTTTTCGCGGTCGTTGACCAGCATGGAGTGCAGCTCGTTCTTGATCTTCTTTTCCAGTGCGTTGTGGATCAGCTTGAGCTGGTTGTCCTTCTGCAGCATCTCACGGCTGATGTTCAGGCTCAGATCCTGGCTATCCACAATGCCCTTGACGAAGCTGAAGTAATCGGGCAGCAGGTCGGCGCACTTTTCCATAATGAGCACGCCGGATGCGTACAGAGCCAGACCCTTCTCATACTCCTTGGTGTAGAAATCATAGGGGCGATGGCTGGGCACGAACAGCAGGGCGTTGTAGTTGGCGGTGCCCTCGGTGCGGCTCACGATGACGCGGGCGGGGTCAGAATAATCGTTGAACTTATCCTTGTAGAAGCTGGCGTATTCCTCATCGGTGACCTCGCTCTTCTGCTTCTTCCAGATGGGTACCATGCTGTTCAGGGTCTCAAGCTCGGTGTAGGTCTCCCACTCCGGCTTGTAGTCCTCGGGCTTGGGATCGGGTTCGGGCTTCTGGCGGCTCTTTTCCCGCTCCATCTGGATGGGATAGCGCACATAGTCGCTGTACTTTTTGACGATGGCCACGATGCCGTATTCGTCGAGGAAGTTTTCGTAATTGTCGGTATCGGTGCTGTCCTTGATGTGCAGGATGATGTCAGTACCGGCGGTGTCCTTCTCGGCGGGGGTCAGCTCGTAGCCGTCAGCACCGCTGGACTCCCACTGCCAGGCTTCGTCCGCACCGTATGCCTTGGAGATGACGGTGACCTTGTCGGCGACCATGAAGGCGGAGTAGAAGCCCACGCCGAACTGACCGATGATGTCGATGTTCTCGTCCTTGTTGTCCTTCTTGAAGTCCAGAGAACCGGAGTGGGCGATGGTGCCCAGGTTCTGCTCCAGCTCTTCTTTGGTCATGCCGATGCCGTTATCGGAGACAGTCAGCAGGCGGTTGTCCTTATCGCGGGTGAGCAGGATGCGGAAATCGCCCTTGTTCATGCCCACGGAAGGATCGGTCAGGCTCTTATAATAAAGTTTGTCGATGGCATCCGAAGCGTTGGAGATCAGCTCACGCAGGAAGATCTCCTTGTTGGTGTAGATGGAGTTGATCATCATGTCCATCAGCTTTTTGCTTTCAGCCTGAAATTCTTTCTTCGCCATAATACAAAACCTCTTTTGTACAGTATTCAGATCCGGCCCCTCGCAAAAGGAGCGGCAATGCAGAAGAAACAGCCGATGCTGCATCTTCTTAGCACTCATATCTTTCGAGTGCTAATATACACCGATGCGGGTCAAAAATCAAGGGGTTTCATAAAAAGTTCAGAAATGAACTGGAACAAAATGCCTTTTGTGCGTTGCTACAAAAAATTCATAAAGAAATAGTTGACCTTTCACAATTTTTAGCGTATACTGGTCAGCGGAAACAAACGAGGAAAGAGGAATATGTTATGGCAATGAAGCCGGAGATCTCCGTGAAGAACCTGCTGATGCAGGCATTCCTGACGGGCTGGGAACGCTCGGACAAGAGCATTTCGCAGGATGAATACTTACAGAGTGCCATTCAGGTCATCGAAGTGCTGCAGGTGGAACCTGAAAATGTCTACGCCGAGGAGGGCCTGGGCCTGACCGACGGCGATGAGGTGGATCATCTGGACGACCTGCTGCGGGCAGACGGCCAGTGGCTGTATTACGGTGTGGAGGAGGAAAACTTCTTCCTCATCCAGTGGTACCCGGACAAGGCTTCTGCCGAGGCCAAGCTGGCCGAGCTGGAAGCACTGGGCGACGGCAAGCAGTATCTGGTGGACCTGAGCCTGACCCGCGAAAATCCTTCGGCCGCTGAGAACTTCGGCAGCTCCAACCCGGTTCAGCTGCGGAGCTGAGCCCGGCGTTTCTGACAAAAAGAAAGGGAATTTTCCATGCAGCTTTCACAAACGGAACGGGAGCGCCTGTCCGCTATTCTGGAACAGTACGACCATCACCCCAAGGTGCAGGAAATGCGTGAGTTTATCCAGCACGGTGATGTGACCACCTACCAGCACTGCAAGAATGTGGTCGTGGTCAGCTGCTGGATCAACCACCGCTTCCATCTGGGAGCCGATGAGACCACGCTGGCCGTGGGGGCCTTCCTCCATGATTTCTACCTCTATGACTGGCACAAGCAGGGCTCTTTCCACGGCCTGCGGCATTTGTTTGAGATGCACGGCTTTTCCCACCCGGGGTCTGCCTGTGTGAACGCACAGCGGGTGTTCGGCATTACCAAAAAGGAGCAGAACGTCATTGCAAGCCACATGTGGCCCCTGACTTTCCGCCATATCCCGACCTGCCGCGAGGCGGTCATCGTTTGTCTGGCGGATAAATACTGCGCCATTGTGGAGAGCATGTTCCGCCGCACAAGGGTGGGCGCTGACGAAGAAGAGTGGTAAAGAAGCCGCCGCACTGTTCACATTAAAGCAAAAGACCAGAGTTGTAACGCCTTTTGGCGAAACAACTCTGGTCTTTTTTGCTGGGGCTTGTGCAACAGCCTCTTTGAAAAAGTGATCTTATTCCGCTCTCAGAGCCTTGACAGGGTCAGAGCGGGAAGCGGTTTTGGCGGGGATGAAGCCGCCCAGAATGGTCAGCACAGTTGCCAATGCAACCAGCACCACAGAGGCCTTCCAGGGCAGAACGGCCACTACGCTGGTGCCGACGGCGATCTTCTGGATGAGCATGTTGCCCGGAATGAGCAGCAGTCTGCTGAGGCCGATGCCCATGAGGCCCGAGCACAGGCCGATGATGAAGGTCTCGGCGTTGAACACCTCGGAGATGTTCCGCTTGGAAGCACCGATGGCACGCAGGATGCCGATCTCCTTGCGGCGCTCCAGCACGCTGATATAGGTGATGATGCCGATCATAATGGAGGAGACCACCAGCGAGATGGAGACAAAGGCCACCAGCATGTTGGAGATCATGTTGATGATCCTGGTCACGGAGGTCATCAGGGTGCCCACTACATCGGTGTACTGGATCACCTTGTCTTCCGCGCCCTGCTCACGCATGGCGGCATTGTAGCTGTCCAGCACGTTGAGGACCTTCGCCTTTTGCTCGAAGTCCAGCGGATAGATGTTGATCTGGCTGGGGTCGTCCTCGCTGGCATAACCAAAGGCCTGCAGGTTGCTTTCATAGGTGGCGCTGGTGGACATCATTTTCGACTTCATCAGCTCCGCCAGATCGTCCTCGGTCATGTTGAATCGGATGGCATTCCGGAACGCATCTGCGTCGATCTTCAGCGCACTTTCCATCTGGCTGCCCAGAGAGGAGAAGCGCTCGGTCATCTGGCTCTGCAGATTCGTGCTGATCTGGCCCATGGCCTGCTCCATGGCAGCGCCCAGCTGGGCCTGCAATTCGGCGGCGATCTGTTCCGAGAAGTTTGACATCACGCTGCCCATGACCTGCTGCATGGCGGCAGTAAACTGCTCCTGCAGGGCAGCGGTATCGATGAGGCTGCCCATGGAATCCTTCATCAGCTGCTGGAACTGGTCACTGGCAAGATACTGGTCAAAACCGATCTTGTCCAGCCCCAGAATGCCGTTGCCGATGATGTAATCCTTGTAGCCGGTCATCACCTTCTGGGCCAGCTGCTGCATTTTGTCGGCGGGGATGGAAATGTCCATGTTGGCGAACACGTCCGTCAGGGCGCTCATGTCGATGTCGGGCGTTTCGGTCAGATCAAATTGGAAGCTGTCCGGGTCAATGAGGGAGGAAAAATCTACGGAACCGTCACTCAGGTCAAGATCCAGCTTGCCGGGGTCGAACTGGAAGGCGCTCTCGAGCTGGTCGGTGTCAATGGAGAAGAGGGAAGCCATGTCCACGGCAGCGGTCTGTTCGGTGCCGAAGGGTTCACCGTTCAGCACATTGGTCTGCGGGTCGGCAAGCTGATCCTGTACCAGCCTGCTCTGGGCGGCGGTGTCCATGACATGCCGGGTCAGGGAGGCGGGATAGGCGATGCCGGAAGAAAGCATGGCGGCGGAGGCGTTCTCCCTGGGCTGCACCACGCCCACGATGGTCATGGTCTCGCTGTTGGCCACAAGCTCCTGCAGGAAGGCCTTGTCATCCGATTTATCCACCCAGGTGCTGTGGGCATCATCGTACTGGTAGCGGTCGGCCGCGTTGACCAGCTTGAAGGTGCGGCCCAGAAAATCGCTGTACTGGTAGGTCTTGAAATCTTCGGGCACATCCACATTCTGGTTCTGGGCGAATTGCTGGATCATCTTGTCCAGCTCAGCGTTGTCCCGCAGGCCCAGCGCGTAGAGGGCATAATCGGTGATGGAACCATCCGCACCCAGCACGGCAACGCACTCATTGTAGTTTTCGGGCCAGCGGCCTGCCTTGACCTCGTACTGGGAATGATACAGGGCATCGCTGGCGGGCAGCTGGTAGAACACGCTGGTGTTCATCATGCTGGCCATCATGTTGTTGGTCGAGCTGGTGGAGCTGATGCCCAGAGCGGAAAGGGAGGAATCCGGGTTCACCTGCCGGATGCTGCCGTCCGGGTCCTGGCGGTAGATCTGGGGCTGTACATTATAGGAATACTCCACCGAGGAAACGCTCTCCCCGATGGTGCAGGCATCGCTCTCGAGGTAGGTTTTCAGGCTCTTCAGGTCGTTGGAGGTGATGCCGGAAACCATCTGGGTCACGAGCTGGCGCACCGGCACCATCCCCTCGCCGAGGTCGGGGGCAGCGGTCTGACCGGGCAGGTCAGCAGACAGCAGGCTGGTCAGATCCATGCCGCTGCGCAGGATCTGCACCGGGTACTCGGAAAGGGTGTCCCGCTCCATGTCAGCGATATACTGGTTGACACCGGTGGACAGGGAGATGATCAGCGCAATGCCGATGATGCCGATAGAGCCTGCAAAGGCTGTGAGCAGGGTGCGGGTCTTTTTGGTCCAGAGGTTGTTGAAGCTCAGGGTCAGCGAGGTCCACCACGACATGGAGGAGTGGCCCATGTTCTTGTGAACGGCAGGGGCAAGCTGAGCGGTGTCAGGCTCGTAGGGGGCGGTGTCGGAGCGGATGACACCATCCTTCAGGTTCACGATGCGGGTGGCGTACTGCTGGGCCAGCTCCGGGTTGTGGGTGACCATGACCACCAGCCGGTCCTTTGCCACCTCCTTGAGCAGCTCCATGACCTGGATACTGGTCTCGCTGTCCAGCGCGCCGGTGGGTTCGTCCGCCAGCAGGATATCCGGGTTGTTGACCAGCGCACGGGCAATGGCAACGCGCTGCATCTGGCCGCCGGACATCTCGCTGGGGTGCTTGTGCAGCTGATTGCCCAGCCCCACCTTCTGCAGTGCCTCGGTGGCGCGGCGCTTGCGCTCTGCGCCCGAGATGCCGGAAATGGTCAGGGCCAGCTCCACGTTGGCCAGAACGGTCTGATGGGGGATCAGGTTGTAGCTCTGGAACACAAAGCCGATGGTGTGGTTGCGGTAGGAGTCCCAATCGCGGTCGGTGTACTTTTTGGTGGAGATCCCGTTGATGACAAGGTCACCGCTGTCGTACCGATCCAGGCCGCCGATGATGTTCAGCAGGGTGGTCTTACCGGAGCCGGAGGGGCCCAGGATGGCGACGAATTCGCTGTCGCGCAGGTTCAGGCTGACATCATTCAGTGCGGTCTGTACAAGGTCACCGGTTTTGTATTCCTTGCGGATCTTTTTCAGTTGTAGCATAGGCAGGCCTTTCTTATGCGTGCCCGGCGGCGTGTGGGAAATGCCGGACAAAAAACAAAATAACGTAGATATGGTATCAGATGAATGTGAACAAACCGTTGCTTTTCTGGAAAGATGGTGTTATGCTGGAGAAGGTGAAAGAAACAAAAATCGACACTTTATGACGTAAATTACCAGAAATCAAGACGCAAAAAGCTGCCGTTCCTGCACGGTTCGACGCATAGTGACGTTTTTTCGGGGATTGAATCTTTCCGCAGGGCCTTATAAAGTAGTATCGTACAGTACGCACGGAAGAAAAGTGCGGCAATTTTAAGGCAAAGGGGAAGGTTGGATTGACGGAACGACTCGTTTCAAAGCTGCATGTCGCGCTTTTGAGCTACGACGAGCGGGAGATCCGCGTCCGGAAAAATTATCTGGAGGAGCAGAATCCTGCGATCTGCTGTGTCTGCTTCCACAGCGGCGAGGAGCTGCTGCGGGAGCTGCGCCAGCAGCGCAGTGTGGATATCGTGGTGCTTTCGAGCCAGCTGGAGGATATGGATGGGTATGAGTTCCTCAAGCGGCTCAACAGCCTGCATAACCGCCCGCTGCTGCTGTTGCAGGGGGATGACTGGTACAGCGATGCCACGGCATCGTTCCTGCGGCCGGACGGCAGGCAGTACCTGCCGGAGCGCAGCAGCCTGCTGGATCTGCTGCTGGATCTGCGCAGCTCCACGGACATCGGCATCTTCTGGGTGCTGCCGTTCTGCAAGCAGCTTTATGCGGAGTGGGGCATCCTGCAGCCGGATGTGAACTGTGAATATCTGACCACCGCGCTGCAGGTCGTCTGCGGCACAGAGCGGAAGCTGGCCGTGCGCAAGGAGATCCTGCAGACTGTGGCCGAGGAACACCACACCACAGTGGCCGCTGTGGACTGCGGGATGCGCCGCCTGATCGACGGGGTGGAAAAATACAACACCGAAGCCTGGCAGAAATTCAAGCAGGATTACGGCCTGATGGGGCATAGCGTTACCCTGGGCAAGCTGATCTATGCGGGCCGCCAGAAATTGATCGACAGCGGAACGCAGGGACGGAAGGCCGGACGATGAGAAAAAAGAGAGAGAACGGAATGGCAAAAGAGAGCGGGATGGGGGATTTCCCCCGCAAACAATTTGAGAGCGTGCTGCTGCACTCCCTGCGCATCATGGACCAGAACCGGGAATACCTGCAGATGCATCTGGCCCGGACCGGAGACGAAAGGACCCGGCAGGCGCTGGAGGATATGGGGCAGGAGAGCATCCGCCTGGAGCGCACCCTGCGGGAAATGATGGGTCTGCTGGAAGTGGAGATGAACGACAAGCCGTCCATGAAGCCGGTAGACCTGTGCTGGATCCTGATGGAGGCTGCCCAGATAGCCCCGGAGATCGAGAAGCAGCTGGATATCCGGCTGATCGTGGATCACAGCCCGTTCCGGCGCTGCTATGTCAAGGCGGATGCCCAGGAGGCCGAGCAGCTGCTGTTCCATCTGCTTTCCAACGCCCTGCGGGCCGTAAGCCCCGGCGGGCAGATCAAGATCCGGCTCACCCGGGACGACGAGGATCTGTACTTGATCGTGGAGGACGACGGCTGCGGCCTGCCCACCGGTGAAAACTGGATGGAGAACCGCCGCCGCTTCCTGGGCGGTGTGCAGGCAGGGCTGCTGCTCTGCCGCCGTTACTGCGCCCACATGGGGTGGGTGCTTTCCCTCACGCCGCGCGGTGCCGGAAGCGGCACCCGGGCAGAGGTGCGCATCCCGCTGGCCGGAACGATGTTTCCCATTGAGGGCAGCGTGGAACTGCACACCATCCATCCGGCGCTCACCACTGCCGACGGCCTGCGCTGGCAGATCCTGCGGGAGCTTGCCCTGTTGTCCGATAAAATGGAATGATACGATATTCAGCGCCCTGCTCCGGGCTTTTCCGGGGCAGGGCGTTTTTGTGTAAAAATCACTCCGAGTAAAGAATCTTAACCGGAATGTAGAAAAACAGGGGGGCTGTATTCGTGAATTTAACAAAATGTTTAACTTTTTGAGCGGAAAATACTATTTTTTGCGTGTAAAATGTGGTGACTGGATTGATTGTATCCCGATTTTTGAGTATAATACAACTGTATTTTTATATTGTTCCTCAGGAGGAAAAGCAAGTGAGAGTAGGTCTTGACATCGGAAGCACCACCATCAAGTGCGCGGTGCTGGACGAACATGATGCGCTGATTTATTCAACATACGAGCGTCATTACAGCCATATTCTGGAAAAGGCGCAGGAGCTGCTGCGCCGCATCGATGCAGAGCATCTGCACGGAAACAAGGCTCTGCTGAGCATCTCCGGTTCTGCCGGTATGGGCCTGGCCGACAGCTGCGGCGTGCCTTTTGTGCAGGAGGTGTTCTCAACCCGTGTGGCAGTCAAGCGGTTTGTGCCCGCCACCGACTGCGTGATCGAGCTGGGCGGCGAGGACGCAAAGATCCTGTTCCTGACCAACGGCACCGAGGTCCGCATGAACGGCAGCTGCGCCGGCGGCACCGGTGCCTTTATTGACCAGATGGCCACCCTGCTGAAGATGAGTGCCGACGAGATGAACAAGGCCGCGGAAAAGGCCGAGCGCACCTATACCATCGCGTCCCGCTGCGGCGTGTTTGCCAAAAGTGACGTGCAGCCCCTCATCAATCAGGGCGCACGCACGGAGGATATCGCCGCCAGCATCTATAAGGCTGTGGTCAACCAGACCATCGCCGGTCTGGCACAGGGCCGCCCCATCAAGGGCAATATCCTTTATCTGGGCGGGCCGCTCACCTTCAGCACCGTGCTGCGCAAGAGCTTCGACGAGGCACTGGGCGTCACCGGTACCTGCCCGGAGAACAGCTTGCTGTTCGTGGCCCTGGGCGCGGCGTTTTACGCCGAGGAATCGTGGGACCTGCTGAAAACGGCGGAGCTGTTGGAGCAGCGCGGCATGTCGGAGACCTACCGCTCCCAGCCGCCCCTCTTTGAAAATCAGGCGGAATATGACGCGTTCAAAGCCCGTCACGCCAAGGCGGCGGTGCCGCAGGCGGACTTCCCGACGGACTACGCTAAGCCCGTCCACATCGGCATCGATTCAGGCTCCACCACGGTGAAGGTGGCGGTCATCGACGAGAACGCGGAGCTGCTGTTCACCGACTACCGGCCCAATCAGGGGGACCCCATTGCCCTGCTGAAAACCGTGCTGCTGGGGTTATATGAGAGCCATCCCAAGCTGAACGTGGCGTCCGTCACCACCACCGGCTACGGCGAGGATTTGGCCAAGGCCGCCTTCCACGCGGATTTCGGCGTGGTGGAGACCGTGGCCCACTTTACCGCCGCCAAGCATTTTATGCCGGATGTGGACTTCATCATCGACATCGGCGGCCAGGATATGAAGTGCTTTAAAATCGAGGATGGCGCTATCAGCAACATCTTCCTGA
>OGOV01001354.1_pt1 | contig 22082 bp, 14 predicted proteins | sample 1552711 | NCBI WGS metagenome assembly OGOV01 (sample SAMEA2580216, study PRJEB22360) | human gut metagenome | biome: human gut; feature: human-associated habitat; material: faeces | place: Denmark | collected 2008/2010 | reverse complement strand
GGGAGCGAGGTTATGTTTTGGGAACCCCAAAACGCCTCGCTCCACCATGAGGGCGAAGAAATTTTGCTCCCAACGGTTGCAGAAAGTGAGTGTACCAACTGTAGGCAGTGCATAGAAATATGTAAATAGATTTGTCAGGTGTAGTTTATTCTTCCTTTATTTGCACAAAAGTATGTTTTGAGTGTTATAAAAAATAAAAAAATGCACTATTACGTTGATACTTTTGTATTTTTGCACTCAGTTATCTTGGACAGCAGAATTTGAAACACTGAAAATCCGTAATCTGTCTATATGTAAAATCTTTAAATTTGGATTATTATGACTAAGAAGTTTTGGTTAATAGCACTCATCGTAGCTTGCACTGTTGTATTTGGCAGTTGCGATAAGTCTGAGGAATTGAGTGTTGAGCAATGTAAGTTGGATATGAATCTATTCAACCAAACCTATACTGTTAATGATGAGGGGTGCTGTGTGCTAAAAGGGAGAAAGCCAATAGCAGCAGAAGAAATACAGAGTAAGGTCAAGGGCTATGGTTGGGAGAGTATTGCCACTTATGAGGTACAGGAAAACGGAAAGTTGAGCAAGGAGGAATTTTGGAAAGACAGATTTGGTGGCAGCCCTACACACTTTTGGTTTGAGACATCACAGCAAGCTTTTAGTTATTTTTATAGTGATGCCTTGCCAGCCTTTTGTTTCAGTCGTGTATCATGGACTTATGACATGGACAAAGGCTTCATACTGTTTGGCAGCAACAAGCAGACAACAGACAGCAGATACATGCAGATTCTTAAGCTTGACGAGTCGAATGGCAAGACCTTAATGTACACCATACAAAAATTGGGAGCGACGAGTGATGGCAGCAATGGTTACAAGTCTATATATGGCATGATTGTATATAAACGCATGACCGAAACCGATTTGGAAATGATGAAGAAAAGTTACACGTATGATACGGATATTGACCGTTCTGTTCCCGACAACTGCAAGTTTAAGATTAAGGCATACTATGCAGAAGACGACAAAGACAACACAGACCCTGTGTTTCAGACCTTCTGCCTTGTAACATTTGAGCTTACCGATGAATATGGTTTCAACTCTTCAGATAATGCCTATTACAACTACTACGATTCAATTACTTGGACGAGTGATTGTCGTGATATGCCAGATAGCTTTGGAATCATGGAACGTAAGACAAACTGTTTGAATACTTCCTATTGGTGGAGCACATACTTCTTCACGCCTCATGACAATACTATTGTCTATGCCAATGGCTATAAAGATGGCCGTATTGTCTATCAAGCCCGAAAGAGGCTCTATTTGGTGAATGATGGATTCTTTGGTTACGATTGGGATAACGTAAGGTATAATTCCAAGAACCCCGAACTAACAGAATATTGCTTGCTGGACAAGAGCCGTGAGTTTATCCTAACTCCACCTACTGCCTACAAAGAAGACATTACAAAACCGTATGCAGAGTTACGTATTGTACTGAAAGGAGCAAAAGACAAAAACGACAAGGAATATATGTTAGGCGTGCTTGAACGTGAAAGAGAAGGTCTGTTGAAGATTATGGACCAGTACTATGAAGCACATAGTACTATAAAAGAAACAGAAAAGGCTTCGCTGTGTAAAACGTTTAAGGCACTACCCGAAGATGCTGATATTAAAGCATATTGGCGTACAAAACATTCTCGCATGGTACTGATACTTAAAACTGACGGGGAAGACCCTATAAACAGTGAATACTATGTGCATGCGGAACCAATTAAATGATAAATAAGTTTAATGTGGACAACAATAGTCATAAGGCGAAGTTAATCTTTGTTTTATGACTATTGTTTTTTTGCACCAACATAGTGTGGTTTCATTTTTATTTTGTATTTTTGCAACTGTAAAGAGTTGTTAGGCAAAGCAAACATATGCATATTGCAGAAGTTGTGACTATTGCCAAATCATTACCTCTATTGAGGTTGAACACTTATAAATCGCTCATTTTAAGCTATTCAGCAGATTATAGAAGAATTTTTCAGAAAAAGAACCCGCTCACGGAAAGCCTGATCCGGGATTGGCTCCATGTCTTTTACGACCATCTGCATCTTGCGGACAACACTCCTTCCGCCTCCCCCAACCTGCCGGGTTTTGTGGAAAACCGGTATGACCAGAGCATCTTTTCCATCCTATGCAAACTGAGGGGCATCACCACCCTCGACGGATCGGAAACCTATGCGGAAAACTGGGAACAGCTCTCCTTGTTTCCATTCCAGGACAGACGGGACATGGGAATCCCACGGGCCGGGAAAAAGGGATGGCTGGAAAAATGCAGGCAGCTCCTTCTTTCTTCCAAAAGAAACGGATTAGGAATCCGGTAAAGCTTCCCCATTCGGAACAACCGGGCTGCACGACGTTTCCAAACGGGGCAATCTGACGCACCATGAACTATTTTCCCGTCCTTTTCCACAACTTCATCCCGAGAATTCCTTTCCCCTTCGGCTGCCGTTTCCGGAATGTAATGACGGTTATTTGGACAAGCTCTTTTCATTTGATCAGGAATGTTTTGCCTTCATGAAAGCAAACATCCCTCCATTCCAAAACTCCGCACCCGCACTATCCTCCGCCGACATTCTCCCACCTCTATTCACAGTTATGCTGTCACCGGAATCCGGCTTTCCCCCATTCATACCGGAATGAAAATAAAAAGGCCGTCATGCTGGGAACAGCCTGCCGCAGTTCATGGAATACTGGCAACCTGGATTTCCTCAAAACGTTTTTCTTTCAGATTTGTAGGCTTGACGGCGGATTCCTAATCCTCATACTTTCCTATGTGACTTCTCCTCAATGCCGAACAATATTTCAAGTCTCCCATAGCGTCTCGGACAGCTCCGCCCCTTACCGGTTGAGCGACGCTCTGAACCGGCATATTCCCGGCTTGAAATCCACCCTGCTGCTCCGGAGGCGCAAAAAAATTGACGGCCTGGAAATCCACAGGACACCCGCCAGAAGGGCTACGGACGCCTTGCGACGCCATCTGGCCCATGGATTTGACATTCTGCTGCCGGAAAGAAGAAAAGACCTGCCTTTCTCCCTGAACGTGCTGGGCATGGGATTTGACACGGCCCAAATGGAAAAAGCCGATGTGGTGCATCTGCACTGGATAGGCGGCAGAACCGTGGATTTCTCGCAGCTGCGCCATATCCGCCGTCCATTGGTCTATACCCTGCACGACATGTTTGCCTGCACCGCGGGATGTCACTGCACCATGGACTGCAGCCTGTTCCAAGACGAATGCCGCGGCAACTGCCCCCAGCTTGGCGCTCCCCGCCTCTTCCGCAACATTCCAGCGTGGCTGTTTTCCCGCAAACGCCGCGCCTTCGGCCGCATCCCGTCCCTTACCCTCGTAACTCCCTCCCTCTGGTTAAAAAGGGAAGTGGAAAGAAGCTGCATGTTCCCTGGAAGAAAAATCGTACAGATTTACAATCCTGTGGACACGGACCTTTTCCGTCCGGCGGAAGACCGGAATGCCATCCGGGCCGGCCTGGGCATCCCACCCGGAGCGTTCGTCATCGCCTGCGGCGCAACCGGCCTGTTCAATCCGGTCAAAGGCGGCCATTTCATCCCCCTGGTGCTGGAGGAACTATACCGGCGCGGGCACCGGAATCTCCATCTCCTGCTCTTCGGCAACCAGGAAAAAAGCGTGGACTACCCCTTCCCCAGCACAAGCGCCGGATTCATTACGGACATGAACAAGCTGGCCGGGCTTTACAGCGCGGCGGACATTTTCCTGAACCCCACGCTTCAGGATGTCCTTTCCAACGTAGCGCTGGAATCCATGGCCTGCAAAACCCCTTCCGTTACCTTCCGGACGGGAGGAGTTCCGGAAGCGGTCCTGGACGGAAGGACGGGGCTGGTCGCTCCGCAGGGAGACCTGAACCAAATGGCCGCCCACTGCGAACGGCTCATCCAGGACGGAAAACTCCTGCAAACCCTGGCGGAGGAAGGCCGCCGGCACGCGGAACAAACATTCTCCTACCCCGTCATTGCCGCACGGCACGCCGCCCTGTATGAGGAAACGCTCCGGGAATACCGTTACGAAGAGTGAAAACGGCCGGCGTTCAACTGACGGACTGCCTGTTCCTGTACATCCGGGCGCATCTTCCTTTGTCATTGACAAGAAAAAGACGCCTCATACACTCTGCACCGTTTCAACCCTTCTCTCCCCATGAAAACGCTTAAAATCTCCTTTTTACAGTCCACTCCGGATTTCGGCAGGGAAGGAATGCTTCAGCTTCTGAAAAGCCGGTATCATGTGGTGGAAGACGATTCCGATTTTGATTACCTGGTCGCCACCCCCTGGTTTTACGTCAACCGGGAGGCTTTTTACGATTTTCTGGAACGGGCCCCCGGCCACATCACCGTCATGTACGGCTGTCATGAAGCCATTGCGCCGGATTTCATGCTGTTTGACTATTACATCGGGCTCGATACGGTGCCCGGAAGCGACCGCACTGTCAAACTTCCCTACCTTCGCCACCATTTGCAGGAAGTGCACGGCGGAAAGGAAGGCCTGGATGCCCATGCTCTCCTGGCCTCCAAAACGGGTTTCTGCAACTTCATTTACGCCAACCGCAAATCCCATCCCAACCGGGATGCCATGTTCCACAAGCTCTCCGCTTTCCGGTTCGTCAATTCCCTGGGGCCCCATCTTAACAACACCCCGGGCGACGGCCACCGGGCGGAAGACTGGTACGCATCCTCCATCAGAATGAAAAAGCCGTATAAATTCTCCATTGCCTTTGAAAATGCATGGTACCCCGGCTACACCAGTGAAAAAATCGTCACCAGCATGCTTGCGGGCACCATTCCCATTTACTGGGGAAATCCGGACATCAGCCGGGAATTCAATTCCGCCTCATTCATCAACTGCCACGACTTCCCAACCCTGGACGACGCCGCAGCCTATGTGCAAAAAGTGGACGAAGACGATAGCCTGTGGTGTGAAATCATGTCGCGCCCCTGGAAAACCCCGGAACAGGAAGCCCGCTTTCTGGAAGAAACGGAAAGGGAAACAGCCAAGCTTTACAAAATATTCGACCAATCTCCGGAAGAAGCGCGCCGCAAAGGTGACGGAACATGGGTATCCTACTACCAGCGCTTTTTAAAACGCGGCCACAGGATGCAGCTGGCATGGCGGCGGCTGAAAAACCGCCTGCGCCGCTGACCGGAATTTCCGGGCAAATTCAACCCCATGCCGGTTTTCCTCCATCCGCCTTCCCCCACTCCCATCTACCCTCTCTCCGCTTCATGAGCAAATGCTTTTCTGAAACCTTTTGTTCACCTTCTCTACATCAAGCCGGAAGCGCCATCCACGGAACCTATTTCCCGCACATTGACGGCTTGCGCACCTTTGCCGTGCTGGCCGTCGTCCTGTACCATTTGCAGGAAGGGATCTGTCCGGGGGGCTATACAGGCGTGGACATCTTCTTTGTCATCTCCGGATATCTGATTGGCGGAGGCCTTATCCGCGGCCTGAAAGAGGGGACCTTCTCCCTGACTTCCTTTTACCTCCGGAGAATCAGACGCATCATGCCCGCCTACTTCTGTCTGATTGCGGTTGTGCTGGCCTTCGGCTGCGTCGTGCTGGACTGCGATGACCTGCGGACTCTGGGCCGGACGGTGAGATCCAGCGCCCTTTTCATCACCAACATTTATTTCAGCAGAACCACAGGGGATTACTTCAGCCCGGCGGCGGAAGAAAACCCTTTGCTGAACCTGTGGTCCCTGAGCGTGGAAGAGCAATTTTACCTGATGATTCCACTCACCCTGTGGCTGCTCTGGAAATTCAGGGAAAAAGCCGTCAAACCCGTTCTATGGGGGGCGCTGGGCCTCTCCTTCTTCGCCGCCGTCTGCCACATGGGGCATCTGGAACATAACAAGGCCTTCTACCTGCTTTACTGCCGCGCCTGGGAACTCCTGGCCGGCTGTCTTCTGGCCCTCGCCCCCGCCGCAGGACAAAACCGGGGCGCCGGATGGCTGCGGGTGGCGGGATGGGCCGGCATCCTGCTCCCATTTGCCTGCTATACGCCTTCCACTCCTTTTCCCGGATACACGGCCATCCCTTCCGTCGCGGGGGCGGCTTTGCTTATCCGTTACGGGAACCATGGCAGATCCGGGCGTATCCTCAGGCACCCGCTCAGCACAGGCATCGGCAAAATCTCCTACTCCCTGTACCTGTGGCATTGGCCGGTTATCGTGTACTGGACGTACATCTGTTTCGACGAATGCGCTCCCTGGGATTATGCGGGAATGTTCCTTCTCTCCCTTCTTCTGGGTTTCCTCTCCTGGAAATTCGTGGAAACTCCCTTCAGGACGACCGTCTCATGGCAAAATCCCCAAAAAGCGTTTCTGGCCACGGCAGCAGGGTGCCTCATGCTGGGACTTGCCGGCGAATGGCTCAAATGGACGGACGGCGCGCGGGATTACTGGCATGTAGCGGCCAACAACATGGAATTCCCTGAATACTGGAAAGGGCCGGCCTTCCCTCCCTCCTTCGGCATCACGCCTCCCGGCCGGGCGGTGGTGGAAAAGGGCAACGCCATTCAGCACCATCATCCGGAGCTGGGGGATGTGACGGATTACCCTTTTGTCCTGCTGGGAAAAAACGGGCAGGCCCCTTCCTTCCTGCTTATGGGAGACAGCCATGCCATGGCCAGTTCCCCCGGATTTGACGAGGCCGCCCGGCTTCTTCAGCGTTCGGGCCTGTTCTACCGCGCGCGCCTGTGTCCGCTGAGCGGTATCTCCGGCTCCGGAGACTCCTCTTCCCTAACGCTCCTGCGCCTGATGTACCCCCATTGGGAACACAATATGGAACTAATCCTGGACTGGCTGGAAAATACCCCCCAAGTACAGACCGTATTCATCCACAACCGCTGGATTGAACTGGTCAACAACCACCGGGATACGCGCCTGAAACAACTGGTTGCAGACGGCCTGCGCCACACCTGCGCGCGCCTTCGGAAAGCCGGCAAGCAAATCGTGCTGCTGGGCCCCGTTCCCGAATGGACTTTCGGCCCGCGCAAGCTCATGCGCCGCAATGCCCTGCTGAACGCCAACCGGACAGACCGCCTACTGGGCGGAGATTTCAACACGCGGCAGCGTCCGGTATTCGCCCTGTTGGAGCACATGGAATCCACAGGCCTGTGCCGCTTCATTCCCCTCCACGGCACCTTCCATAAAAATGGGCGGTGGCAGGCGGAAGACGGCGGCCAATTAATGTACTGCGACGATAACCATCTTTCCCCCTATGGGGCAAAAAAAATGGTCGGCGGCATCATCGACCAGCTTTTCCCGGGAATGGAAAGAACAGCCGCCAACTGACGGAAGTACCGCACGGAAAAACATCCAATCCTTTGACATTGACAAGGCATGCAGGCCCCCTACACTGGCGCCAGGCAGCAAAGCCTTCGCGATGGTCCCGGATAAAAGCCCGGAATATGGAGGCCATACCGCGCCCCCCTCTTCAACGCCTGTACTCCCATGACGGATTCCCCCCGCCCCACACGCATCAAGGTCATCAGAAAATCCATGAAGGCCTCTCCGGATCAAACGGAATCCCTGTTGTGGGGCGACTGCCTGTTCTGCACGGACGCCGCCATGACGGATTACGAATGGGTTCTGGTATACGACGAATTTCCCAGAACTCCCGTGGGCACCATCAGAAATGAAACGGAACCCCTTCTCTGCCCTCCGGACCAGACTATCCTGATTACGGTGGAGCCCCCTTCCATCAAAATCTACAGCAGGGCATACACCAGCCAATTCGGCACCGTTCTCACCACCCACTCCGCCCGGGACCTTCCGCACCCCGGGCACACCCTGGGCCGCGGATGTCTTGAATGGCTGTACATCAAGCCTATGCAGGAAATTCTGGACCAGAAGGAATTCCCGAAGACAAAAATGCTCTCCACCATCTGCTCCGCCAAGCAGCATACGCATACCATGCATAAAAAGCGCTATGATCTTACGCGTTACCTGGCGGACCGTCTGCCGGAACTGGACTGGTTCGGACACGGCATCCGGGAAATAGAAAATAAAACCGTCGCCATGGATGACTACAAATATCATCTATGCGTGGAAAACCATCTGGAACCCCACCATTGGACGGAAAAACTGTCTGATGCCTTTGTCGCCATGACCCTTCCCTTTTACGCCGGGGATCCGTTGGCAACGGAATGCTTCCCGCAGGAAAGCTTCATCCCCATCCCGCTGGACAACCCGCAAAAAGCCCTTGAAATCATCCGCAAGGCCATGGAGGACGGAGAATATGAAAAACGGCTCCCCGCCATCCGTGAGGCAAGGCGCCTGGTGCTGGAAAAATACAACATGTTCGCTCAAACAGCGGCAGTCATTCACAACCACAGGGAAACGGGAACCATACGGCCCGGAGCCATGCTGAAAGGACGTCACGTCCTGCGGAAAAATCCGCTCAATGCCCTTCGGGAATTGGCAGACACCCTGGCCTATAAAATCAGATCGTTCGGCAGACGCGGAACCGGCCCCGGCGTGTAACCTGGATTCCGGGCGCGTGCCAACAGGAGGGAACAAATTCCCCCTGCCGGTAAAAAAAATAGGCGGCCAATATTCCGCCAACTGCCTTGCGGCAGACGGAACGGCCCAGCCCGGTCTGAAACCGATTCAAACCGGACGGAAAACAGGCCATTAAAACGGAAAAAACTTAATCCGCTTTGCGGGAAGCGTGCCTCTTGGCCCGTTCCTCCTCCCGCTGCTTCTTCAGGTCTTCCTTCATCTTGGCCTTCTCTTCGGAATCCAGCTTTCCATCCTTGTTAATATCATATTTTTCAAGGAGAGCGGCTTTCTTCTCCGCAGAAGTCATTCTCTTGGGAGCGTCTTCCTCCGCCATGGAAGGCATGGCGAACGCAACGGCCAGAACAATAAGCAAATACTTCATGATTAAATGGGGTTTTTGAATAATCCTTTTCTACTCCCGCACGTGCCGGTTGTCTCTCTTTTTTTAGCAATACATGCAAATTACCCGGCCATGCCCCTTTTCCGCCGCATGAACTCCCCCCGGTCAAGCCTTCCCGAACGGGAAAAATAGCGGAATCACCACGACCATGACCAGCCCCATAATCACCTGCAGGGGAACGCCCACTTTCACGTAATCCATGAACGTATATTTCCCCGCCGGCATGACCAGGGCATTGGGCGGCGTGGAAAAGGGAGAGGCAAAACACATGCTGGTGCCTACGGAAACCGCCAGCAGCAGCGGATAGGGGCTGATGCCCATACTCGCCGAGGATTGCAGCGCGATAGGCGCCAGAAGCACCGCCGTAGCTGTATTGCTGATAAACATGGTCAGCAGGGACGCCGTGAAATAGACGCCCGCCATCAGGGCAAACGGCCCGAATCCCCCCAGTCCGGCCACCAGCCCGTGGGAAATGGCCTCTGAGGCTCCCGTCTTCTCCAGCGCTACGGACATCGGCAGCATGGCGGCAATCAACACGATGCTCTCCCAGTTGATCGTCCGGTACGCCTCCTCCACATTGCGCAGACAGCCGCACAACACCATCAGGACGGCGGCAATCAATACCGCCGCCACAGCAGGCACCCAGTTGAACACCATGGCCGCAATCATCAGCAGCATAATGCCTGCGGCCAGGGGGGCCTTATGCGTCAGGGTCACCTTGGAGGCCTCCGCCAGAGGCTGGCCCACTACAACCCATTCAAAGGTTTTCTCACTCAGGCGCGCAATAACCGTCCAGGTTCCCTGAACCAGCAGCGTATCTCCGTACTGGAGCTTCACATCCTTCAAATTATGGAAAATGTAATGGTTGTCTCGCTGGATGGCCAGAATATTGACCCCGTACTTGGCGCGCAGCCCCGAAGATTTCACGGGCATGTTGATAAGGTCCGAGTTCCGCATGAGCAGCATTTCCGCAATGCCTATCTCGTCAAACTTCAATTTGCTTTTCAACAGGGAATCCGTATCTTCCGACGTCTTCCGGTTAATCATCTCCGCCCCATATTCCCGGGCAAAACGGGCCACGTCCTCAAACTCTCCCATTACATAAATGACGTCGCCCCGGGCCACCCTCGTATCTGAACCCGCCATAGTCTGGCTGACCGTCTGCAGGAAGGAATGCCGGCCGGAATGCCTGCGGCGCACCTCCACAATATTCACGCGGTAAAGGTCCGGTATCTGAAGATCATGCAGAGGATGTTCCGTCAGAGGGGAATCCTCCAACACCCGGAGGCGGTAAAGATTATTAATAATCTGGTACTCATCTATCAACTGGCTGAGGGATTTCCCCTTGGCTTCGTGTTCCGCCCTGTCGTCATGACGTCCCAGAAATTTCCTGCTGAGGGGGATCAGCACCAGGATGCCCGTCACGATGCAGACAAGGCCGATGGGGGTGAACGCAAAAAAGCCCAGCCCCTCCATTCCGGCCTCCTGAAGCTGGTTGTTGACGACAAGGTTGGGGGGCGTGCCGATCAGCGTCAGCATGCCGCCCATACTGCTGGCAAATGCCATGGGCATGAGCAGGCGGCTCGTCTGAATGCCTCCGTCCGCAGCCAGGCTCACCAGAATAGGTAGCATCAGCGCCACCGTCCCCGTATTGCTGACAAAGGCGCCTATGCCGGCTGTAACAAGCATGGTCAGCACCAGCAGGCGCAACTCGCTCCTGCCGGCCAGTTTCATGATTCTGCCGCCCATCATCTTGGCCAGGCCCGTCCGGAAAATGGCGCCTCCCACCACGAAAAGCCCCACCATCATCACCACAATGGAATTGGAAAAGCCGGAAAGCGCCTGTTCCGGGCTCAAAATCCCGAACATAATCAGGCAGAGCAGGGAACACAGCGCGACAAGATCAGAACGAATCCTCCCTTGGACAAATAAAACGGCGGATACTCCCAGAATGAGAAGCGTGGTCAACATAGCAAAAACGGCAGGAGTGGAAAAATGGCAAGGGAGGATATCTAACATGACCGGCATGTCTTGTCGATAGGCTGAACAAGTCATTCACAAAACCGTCTCTCCGCCGGCATCCGGCAGAAAAAAACACTTTGTGCATCCTGCTCGGAGAACCCCGCTTCCTCTTTCCTTTCCCGGTATCATGGGGATGATGAAACAATAAAAAACGCGCTCTCTGAAAGAACGCGCCATAAAATGAAAAGTGGTGGGTAGAGAAGGATTCGAACCTTCGAAAGCAAATGCTAACAGATTTACAGTCTGCCCCCTTTGACCGCTCGGGAATCTACCCACTTGAAGTGATGTGCGGCGAATGTATAGGGATTCCCGTGCCTTAGCAAGTTTTTTTTATAAAAAGTAGGTCCTTCCGGAAGCAGGAACCCCATAGGCGACAGCCATGCCGCCGGAAGGAAAGCGGATGCAGGAACAAAAAGTCGGAAAAGGCAATTTTTACGAATCTCCCACATATACCGGAGCGCGGCTGTCCGGGGAATCCGCATCCAGTTGCTCCAGTTGGGGCAGAATGTTCTCCATGCTCTCCCATACGGAGGGAACAATCTTGATTGCGGTTCCAAACCGGACTGCCATCATCAGGGCGTCTGAAGGGCGGGCGTCCAGCTCCACCAGCTTGTCCATCACCTCATTGGCAGCCTCTATGGTCACGCGGGCATAAAAGACTTCATCCTTGCGGCCGTTGATAAGCACCAGCCTCACCCGGCATTCCATGGCGGATAAAAAGTGAGCCAGCAGGGAAGACGTGTCCGGCCGTACCGGGCGTTCCCCGTTCAGGCAGCGTTCCAGGGCCATGCCGTCTGTCAGCTCCATGAAAATGACGCCCACCTTGCCGGTCAGCGGATCACGCAGGCACACACCCGCCCCGGCCCGGGTGTAAAGCAGGGCGTAAGGTTCCAGAGTAATCAAATGTTCATCCGGCATGGCGGGCGGAAATCACATGTTAAAAACCGGGATTAATAACCCGTTCCGTATAGCGGGCAGCCACCTTGACGTATTTTTCCGCCCATTTGTGGTTATTATCCGCGGATTCCGGCCCCAGGTCCTTCACCACCTTGGCAGGAGAACCCAGCACCAGGGAATTGGGAGGAATGACGGTACCTTTGGTAATGAGCGCGCCCGCTCCCACCACAGACCCCTGGCCGATGACCGCTCCATCCAGAATGATGGACCCCATTCCTATCAGGCAATTATCCTCCACCGTGCAGGCGTGCAGAATCACGCCGTGCCCCACGGTTACGTACTTGCCTACATAGCAGCCGAAATCGTCTGCCAGGTGGATGCAGCTGTTGTCCTGGATATTGGAGTAATCACCAATGACGATCTTATTGATATCTGCGCGCAGCGTGGTATGGTACCAGACGCTGGCATGTTCCCCAATGGTAACATCTCCAATCAGATCAGCGCTTTCCGCCACAAAAGCGGTATCCGCCACTTTGGGCCAGAAGTTCGCGTAAGGTTCTCTTGCCATATAAGTCATGTATTAATTGAAGATAAGACAGCATTCCAGTCTAAAAACGTTCATTCCGCGGGTATGCCGCAGCCGGAAACGAATACGGCCGAACCCACCCGAGAATGAAAGGCCGCAGGCACCTCCGCACTAATTTTCTTCCCGGATGCCCTTCTTGCTGTTCTTCTCCCGCTTCTCCGCATCCTTGCGCAGGGAGTCGGCTTTTTTCCCATTACCCCCCTTTTCATAATACCCGGCTATCCTCCGCTGGATGGCGGCTTCTTTTTTTACCTTGAAATAATCGCCCGATTTAGTCCGGATATACCGGTTGTAGGAAGACTCCGCCTCCTTGGCCAGCTGAAGCACGGCATCCTGATCCTGGGAAACGTACTCGTAATATTGCCCCATCAGCGCTTCAAATACTTCCGCGCGGCGAGCATAATCCTTCATGGACTTCCGGTACAGGGCAGCCACCCCGGCCTTGTCCCCGTTTTCCATCAGGAGATCCGCCTGCCGTTTGATGGCGGCGGAAGTCAGGTCGCTGCGCCCCTCGTCCGTCTCCTTTTCCAGCTTCTTCAAATCGCGGGCAACATGGCGCTTATTGGTGGAAGCGTCCCTCATGGGGAAAATATACTCATCTTCCACGCGGGCGGCCATGGCCAGGTAATCCGGACGGGAACGGAACTTGCGCTTGATCATGGCCACCAGTTCATCCCATTCTTCCAGCTTCGTGCCGCTCTCCGGGCGTCCCATCAGCGCAATCAGGCGTTCCCAGCCCAAGGGGCTGCCGGGAGTGGCCTGTGTGGCGGCTTCCAGCATTACCCGGGCGCAATCCGGCTTCTGCATCTCCTCAAACAGGTCCGCCAGGGAAAGATAATCCAGGGAAGTATCCAGCCGGGCGCCATTCACCTTCTTGTCCATACCCTGGAGAAGGGTGGATTCATGCTTTGACTTGCAGTTGTGCGGATGGGAAAAATGCCCCGTATTATATCCGTACCCGCCGTAGGATTGCCAGGTTTCATCCGTCGTCAGCAGATTGACCCAGGCATGCGGCCCGCGGTTGCCGTCCCCGGTAACATAGGCGGAGGGAATGCCGTTGCATTTGGCGGTATTCACCGCAAAATAGGCCTGGTCCATGCAAATGCCGCCTTCATCCAGAATCTCCTGGAAGGTATAATTAGTATAAGGGTCCTTGCCCAGTGCGGCGCGGTCCATCCGGTAACGGATCATGGAATAGGCTCCGCCCCATCCTTTCCGGGTAAGGCGCACCTTTTTGCGCGCCCAATCCATCTCCGACCGCGGCAGACGCACATCCACCACAAACAACAGCTCGGAAGGGCTTAATTTGGAAATGTCCGTGAGAAGCTCACGGGCTTCATCCATCTCCATGAAGTACTCGAATACCTGTTCCAGCGTCAAAGGCGTGGTGGAAATATTGGTGGAAGAAGACGCCCTCAGCTTGGACGGGCTGGAAGCGATGCGGGGATTCAGCATGGCGCAGGCCAGCGCCAGGGAGGAATACCTGCTCCGGGGCATGGCGGAGGTTTTCATCCAGAATTCCGCCCACTTCCTCAAAATCCCTCCCCACTCCTCCCCGGGTGTCTGCTCCCGCGCCATCGTGCGCAGGAAAAGTCTCAGGGGATCGGAAGGGTCTGAAAAAAGCCATGGATAGAAATACCTGGGGGAACTCTCCTTGATTTGTTCCTGGATAGTTTCCGCTCCCACTTTGCTGATGAGCTGGTACAGTTCATTGGCGCGCACGAGGTACGGGCTCTGATCGTACATGGACGCGTCAAATTTACCGAATTTGATGACCTTCACGGCATCCCGTTCCAGATTGGAGCGCAGGAAATCGGCATACAAGTCATAGCGGCCCGTTTCCAGGGCTAGATTGAAAGCATCCGTAAACAACTTTCTGTTGGCGGCGTTATTGGCCTTCAGGCTGACCAGAAGAACAGGCTTCTTGAAAATCTCCAGCCGCGGATCTTCCTCCTGGACCACGGGTTCTTCCTTCGGTTCCTCAGGGGAAGGCTCCGCCACTTCCTGTTCCTTGTTCCGCCGTTTTCCGGCGGCTTCCTCAGCAGCCAGGCGTTCCGCCTCAAGACGGGCTTTTTCCTCCGCCTCCGCGCGCGCCCGTTCCTCCGCCTTCCTGCGCGCCGCCTCCAGTTCCGCGGCTTTCCGTACACGCGCCGCTTTCGCTTCCGCTTCCTTTCTGGCCGCCAGCTCAGCGGCGGCAGCCTTACGTTGAACGGAAACCCGGTGGTAAGTCACTCCTCCGGCGGCAAGAGCCAACACCAGGACAATAGTCATAATAATTCCGCCGGAAGAGGATTTTTTATGCCTGGGAAAACCGGGACGCAGAGGATTGACAGGATTCATGGGGATGCAGCTTGAACGCGTTGAAGCAAATTGGGCAGGGGAATGAGACGGTTTTATCCCTGTTCCGTGTAACATAAAAGCGCAATACCTTTCTGAGGTCAACTTGAAACAATGGTCTTTTGCTGAAGGTTCGTTTTCCCGGAACCCGTTAAGAATCAAACCAGAGTATTTTTTCTTGTATTTTCATAGTCATTTTATAGTATCAGGCCTCTTCATGTTTCCAAAAACATGAGAAAAACACAAGTATCCTGCTGATTATTCCTGGCTGACATATGTTTTTCCCGTTGCCTATGAACACTTTCTCTCATCTCAGTCCGTTTCTGGCCGTCATTTCGGGAAGCCTCTTCTCCGGAACGGCTCTCTGTAACGACATCGTGCTGCCTCCGCCTGATAAAAAGGGAGGAAAGCCCCTCATGCAGGTTCTTCATGAACGGCATTCCACCAGGTCCTTTGCAGACAAACCTATCCCGGTGGAAATCCTGTCCTCCCTGCTCTGGGCGGCGCAAGGCGTCAACCGGGACGATCCCGACTACCGCACGGCGCCGTCTTCCCGGAATTCCAATGAAATAGAAATCTATGTCGTCCTGCCGCAGGGCACCTATCTTTACAGGCCGGAAACCCACCGGCTGGAGAAAGTGGTTCAGGGCGACATGCGGGCCGCTACGGGAACACAGGAATTCGCGGCTACCGCGCCGTTAAACCTGGTCTATGTAGTAGACCAGTCCAAACAGCCGGGAGACTTTGATGCCAGGAGAAAGCTGGTCACGGCCTGCACGGATGCGGGGTTTATTGGAGAAAACGTTTACCTTTTCTGTGCTTCCGAAGGGCTCGGCACCGTGTTCCGCGCCATGATTAACGCCAATTATATCCAGCAGTGCCTGAAGCTCCCCGTCCTCAAAAAAGTCCTGTACGCCCAGAGTGTCGGCTATCCGTCAAAATCCTGAAAAAACCATAAGCCGGAACGCTGTGAGACTCGCCGTTCCATCGGCGGCTCTTCCTCATGCCCTGCGGAAAACCGTCATGGGAACCGCCGTTCCCATGGAAATAAAAACGCCAGGAACCATTGCCGGGCCAGTCAGGAGCGCACTCTTCCGGACAGCCCGGCAACAATAGAAAAAGCGTTTGGCGAACTGTTGGATGAACGTTTCGGGCAAGCCCGGTTCCGCCACTCCGCCCTGCGGCATTGGCTGGAGAAATGTTCAAACCGGAATTCCCGGGAAACTGCGGCGCCAGGAAATCTACTCCCCGCTTGCGGTCTTTCCCATAGTTCAAATTCATGGAAAATCCGGAACCGCAAGCGGAAAACGCACCAGCATTACCACTGGTTGTCCAGGTTTTTGGTATTTATCTTTCCGGGTTCCTTGTTGCGTTCCTTCATGCCGCGGACAGGCTTGGGCTCCTTTTCGTGCAGGTCCAGAATATCAATCACATTCTCCCCTTTTTTCAGGAATGGGGCCGGAACATACAGCCTTAACTGAGGTCCCACATTCCAATAGCGCCCCACGTTGATTCCGTTCACCCATACATACCCCTTGACATAGCGGGACATATCCAGAAACGTGTCCTGAGGCTCTTCAATATTTACAACGGCCCGGAAATGTGCCCCTTCCCGTTTCTGGGAAGGCCCCTTTCCTTTGGGAGCCCGCACAATGGAATCAGCTTTCAGGGGAAGCGCCCTCACCGTCCAGTTCTTTAACTCCCGCGTTCCCAGCTTCACAGGACCGTAAACTCCCTTGCGGTCACTCTCCATGCTGATATGAAAATTGATATGTCCCATGGCCTCTACCAGAACTTCCAGCGTCCCCGGCTTCCCGCGCTCCGGCAGTTTCACACTCTTCTGCCCCAGCCGCCGATCCAGCGTGCCGACCAGCTCTCCATCCAGATACACCTGGGCATAGTCATTGACATTGGTAAATTCCAGCGTTTCAGGCGGTCCTGACGGAACGGCCGTTCTGTAAACGGCAATACCCTGGTTCTGGTTCCATTGTTCAAAATAGGGAGGCTGCGGGAACTTGGACCGGAAAGGCTTGGGCAGGTTCTCCCAAAGGCCGGCATGCACTGCGGGCGTGAACTCCGGAATTTCCATGGCCGGAATGTCTGCGGGAGGTTCCGGCACAGCGGCTTCGGGAGGCAACTTTTTTAAAATGATTTCCCTCATCTGGGCATAATATTCATTCATCCGCCCCTGCTCATCCACGGGAGAACCGTAATCATAACTCGTCAGGTCCGGCTGGTATTTTCCCGGCCCTCCGTTGTTGGCTCCGGCCGAGAATCCGAAATTGGTACCTCCGTGGAAAACGAACAAGCTGAAGGAACGCCCCTTGTCCATAAACCAGCGGACGTGGTTGACCACTCCAGGGGTGGGAGCCCAATTCCCCTCCCCCCAGTGCCGCAGCCAGCCCGGATACGTTTCCGAGGAAAAAACGGGAACTCCCGGATTGCATTTATTAGCCACTGCCCAATGGCCGTCGTTCAGCCCCGGATCCAGCCCTACGGCCACGCCTGGAAGCACCACGCCTTTCAGAAAATGTTCTCCCGCGCCGTCGGAGGTGTAAAAGGGGCCAAAACCCTTCCTGCTCCAGAACGCCTTCAGCCATTCCATATACTTGCGGTCTTTACGCTGGTAGCTCCCGTATTCGTTTTCAAGCTGGGTCATCAGAATGGGCCCCCCGTTTTTGGCTAAAAAAGGCTCCGCCACACGAGCCACGGCCTCCAGATAACGCGTCTGCGCCTTCATGAATTTGGCGTCTTCCGTAGTTCTCAACTTGGCCTTGGGATCCTTCAGCAAATAATGAGGCAGTCCACCCAGGTCCCATTCCCCGCATGCATAGGGGCCGGGGCGGAATAAAACCCACATGCCTTCCTCCTGGCATAACTTGAGGAACCCTTCCAGATCCCGATTGCCCGTCTTAAAGTCAAAGCTGCCGTCCGGCTGCTCATGGTCATTCCAGAACACATAAAATGCAATAGTATTCAGCCCCATAGCCTTGGCGGTCCTGATGCGGTGCCTCCAGTATTCCCGGGGAATGCGCTGGGGATGCATCTCCGCGCCGCGGATCTGGAAGGGTTTCCCGTTCAGCATGAACTCCTGGTTCCCTTCCCCTCCGAACCCGAACACAACGGGGGTTCCTCCGGAAAGAGCGGGTTTCTGTACATTCTGGACAGCCTCAGGGCCAGCCCATGCCAATGCTCCCACTCCGACGGCCATCAGTGCGGCAGACCAACTGAAACCATATTGCTTCATCATGTTGAACAGTTAATTCATTTGAAGACGGTTGCCAATAACAATTTTTTTCTCTCTTCTCCGAATCTTCGGAATACCCTTCCCCTCCGCCAGAAATCTGACGGGGCCGGACGGAACGGAGGCCTTCCGTTCCGTGGAATGTGATCATGTCATATATCTTCATCCCTTTGTATGAAAACCGGAGGACGCCTGTCTAAATTGATCAATATGAAAACAATTGTTCTTCTTCGCCATGGAGAAAGCACGTGGAACCGTGAAAACAGATTCACCGGATGGACGGACGTGGATCTGACGGAATTGGGAATACAGGAAGCCAACCATGCGGGCGACCTTCTGAAAGACAGGGGAATGGCCTTTGACCATGCCTACACCTCTTATCTCAAGAGGGCCGTGAAAACGCTCAACTGCGTGCTGGACCGTTTGGACCAGGACTGGCTGCCCGTCTCCAAAAGCTGGAGGTTGAATGAAAAGCACTACGGCATGCTCCAGGGCCTGAATAAAAGTGAAACGGCTCAAAAATACGGAGACGAACAGGTACTGATCTGGAGGCGCAGTTATGACGTGGCGCCTCCTCCCCTGGCGGAGGACGATCCCGCCAACCCCAAATGGGATCCCCGCTACAAGGGAGTGCCGGACAGCGAACTTCCGCGAACGGAATCACTGAAAGAAACTATTGCCCGCATGATGCCCTACTGGGAAGGAACAGTTCTCCCTTCTCTACGGACGCTGGACAATATCCTGATCGTAGCCCACGGCAACACATTGCGGGGCATGATCAAGTATTTGAAAAACATTCCTGACGAACAGCTGCTTTCCCTTAATCTTCCTACCGCCACCCCCTATGTATTTGAATTTGACGACTCCCTGAACCTGGAAAAAGACTACTTTCTTGGGGATCCGGAAGAAATCCGCAAACGCATGGCGACCGTCGCCGGCCAGGGAAGCGCAAAGAAAAAAACGCCTGCGGAATAACCTCACTATCCTTTCCTATGACCGTCCATTCCTGCCGCATTGCGTTCTTTGACGCCAAGCCCTACGACCGGGATTCCTTCAATTCTGTCAATGAACGCGAATTCCATTACGACATCCGTTACTTCAAGGGGCACCTCACTCCGGACAGCGTGCCCCTGACCCGCGGTACGGACGTAGCGTGCATTTTCGTCAATGACACGGCAAACCGGGAAGTAATACGGAACCTGAAGGAAAATGGCGTCAAATTGCTGGCTCTGCGTTGCGCCGGATTCAATAATGTGGATCTGAAAGCTGCGGAAGAAGCGGAACTGCCCGTCGTGCGGGTGCCCCAATATTCTCCCTATGCGGTGGCGGAACATGCCGTAGCCCTGATGCTTTCCCTGAACCGCAAAATACACCGCGCCTACTGGCGCACCAGGGACGGCAATTTTTCTCTTCACGGCCTGATGGGCTTTGACATGAATGGAAAAACGGCCGGCATCATCGGAACGGGAAAAATCGCCAGAATCCTCATCCGCATTCTCAAAGGTTTCGGGATGAACATCCTGGCCTATGACCTGCACCCTGACCAGCGCTTTGCGGAAGAAGCCGGCATTACGTACACCACCCTGGACGATCTGTACGCCCGGTCCGATATCATCTCCCTGCACTGTCCCCTTACTCCGGAAACGGAACACCTGATTAATACGGATTCCATTGGAAAAATGAAGGATGGAGTGATGATCATCAACACGGGACGCGGCAAGCTGATTAACACGGAAATGCTGATTGACGGCCTGAAATCAAAAAAAGTGGGAGCTGCCGGACTGGACGTGTACGAAGAAGAGGGAGAATATTTCTACGAAGACAAATCCGACAGGATTATTGATGACGATACTCTGGCCCGTCTTCTTTCCTTCAACAACGTCATCCTGACTTCCCACCAGGGCTTTTTCACGAAAGAAGCCCTGCACAATATTGCGGAAGTCACCCTGCACAACATCCGGGACTTTCTGGAAAGCAAACCTCTGATCAACCGAGTCTCGCTTCAGTCACGCTGAACGTGCCCGGCGGGCGCTCTACGGAAATCCGGGACTTTCTCATCCGCCTTCTGCCGGACAGAAGGCGGAATTCGGGGAAAGGCGGCAGCTTTTTTATGCAAGCGCCGCCACTTCCCGCCGTATTATATACTATGAGCACTCCAGCCCCTGCCTCCGTCCTGGCTCCCAAACCGCACTACGCCGCTCTGGACGGCCTCCGCGGAGTGGCCGCCGTCATGGTGGTCCTGTTCCACATGTTTGAAGGCAGCGCCAGGGACTTCCAGTTCCACATGGACCAGATCATCAACCACGGCTACCTGTCCGTGGACTTCTTCTTCATGCTGTCCGGCTTCGTCATCGGATACGCCTATGACGACCGCTGGGAAAAAATGAACCTGTGGAACTTCTGCAAGCGGCGGCTGGTGCGCCTTCAACCCATGGTGGTCATGGGGATGCTGCTGGGGGGAATCCTCTTTTACTTCCAGGGGTCTGAAATCTTCCCGAACCTTGCGCAAACCCCCGTATGGAAAATGCTGCTGGTCATGACCGTGGGATTCACGCTGCTGCCCGTTCCCGTTTCCCTGGATGTGCGCGGATGGTCGGAAATGCACCCGCTGAACGGTCCGGCCTGGTCCCTCTTCTTCGAATACGTCGCCAACATCCTTTACGCCGTGCTCATCAGAAAGTTTACCAGCAGATGGCTGGCGGTCCTGGTCTTTCTGGCGGGCTGCGCCCTCATTCACCAGTGCTACACGCAGGGCAACAACATCGGCGGCTGGACTCTGGATGCGGAACAGTGCCGTGTGGGGCTCACACGGCTCATGTTCCCCTTCTTCGGCGGCCTGCTCCTGTTCCGCCTGTGCAAACCGGGACGGATCAGGCATGGTTTCTGGTGGTGCAGCCTGCTTCTGGCGGGAGCGCTGGCGGCTCCCCATGTAGGAGGCGCGGAAAATTTCCGCCTGAACGGCCTGTATGACGCCTTCTGCATCATTGTCATCTTTCCCGCGGTAGTCTTCCTCGGGGCCAGCGACATCCCCGGAGACATTTCCGCCCGAGCCAGTCGGTTTTTGGGAAACATCTCCTATCCCCTTTATATCACCCACTATCCTATCGTATATCTCTACCTGGCCTGGGTTCACGACGCGGAAGTCCCTCTTTCCCGTGCGCTCCCCGTGGCGGCTGGCGTCTTACTCCTCTGCATTGCCGTAGCTTACGGGTGCCTGAAGCTTTATGACGAGCCCGTGCGCGCATGGCTCTCCAAACGCGTGCTGAAGCGACGCCCTCCGGAACCCGGGGCGTAAAGCGGAACAAACATCTGCCTTGCCCCGGATGGAGCCAGGCCGGATACTGCCGGCGGTCTTTCATGGAAAAACTGCCGACATCCTTCAAAGCTCTGCGCTACCTGCCCTTTCTTGTGGCATCGGCATTCTTTATGCAAATGCTGGATGCCACCATCCTGAACACGGCCATTCCCACCATTGCCCGCAGCTTCAACAGCCATCCGCTGCAACTCCACTCCCTGGTAACGGCCTATACGCTCACCGTCTGCGTCCTGATACCGGCCTCCGGATGGATCTCCGACAAGCTGGGCTCCCGCCGTACTTTCCTGCTGGCCATCTCTGTTTTTTCTGCGGGGTCCCTCCTGTGCGCCCTTTCCACCTCCATTCCCATGATGACGGCATGCCGCGTCATCCAGGGAATAGGCGGCGCCTTCCTGATGCCCGTCGGACGCCTTGTCGTCCTGCGCTCCTATCCCCGTTCCATGTTCGTCAATGTCCTGAACATTGTGACGATTCCTGCGCTGCTGGGTCCCCTTCTGGGGCCGGTGCTGGGCGGCATCATCGCGCAGTACGCTTCCTGGCACTGGATATTCCTGATCAACATCCCGGTTGGCATGGCGGGCCTGTGGGCCACTCGGAAGCTGATGCCGGACCTGAAAGCGGTTCGGGAACAGAAATTCGACTGGCGGGGGTTCTTCCTCTTCTCCTCCTCCGCCGTGCTGGCTACAACGGGCCTCTCCTC